>Ga0206865_1168_pt1 | contig 18056 bp, 13 predicted proteins | sample Alteio_BWOrgCont_39_FD_152628 | JGI IMG/M metagenome (GOLD analysis project Ga0206865, IMG submission 152628) | Enriched cells from forest soil in Barre Woods Harvard Forest LTER site, Petersham, Massachusetts, United States -... | ecosystem: Environmental > Terrestrial > Soil > Temperate forest >...
TAAAAGACCGAAAAACCTGTCCGAACAAACGGAGCCACCGCAATACGTCGTACCATCGCGCACCAGGGTCCGCCGACCGTCTTGCTGAAAATCAGCTAGTTGCACCACGGGCAGTTAAGTGTCCATCAAGAAAAATTACGTGGACACTTAAACCTCACCTGATGTTAAAGGCGTCTTCTCTGCACGGGAGCCAGACGCCGATGACATGTCCTCTCCCGGCTCCCAAGGTCGCACGAAGAGGATCAGCTCTCCCGGCTTTGCAGAACTGGAAGTTTTGGTGCAACGATTGGGCGGTACAATCTGTTCGACTATACTAGTGGACAGAATCTCGCTGACTTTCATAGTCGTTGGGTACCAGACCGCCATGGTCGTCACCGCAATTCACGTATTCATGTGTGGTGTGAGTAAGGATGATTGTGTCTCGACTCATCCTTAGCTCCGCCAACCCGAGGAATCTTGGCTTACTGAGATGTCACGGTAGCCTGCGCGATCCTCCAGGCCAACTTTCTTGACTTTCATTGGAAGCCCAGTACGACCATCGATAAGCCTTATGTGAACCAAAGCCGTATTGCCCTGAGCCTGGACCATCAACCTGCGCCAATTTCATCAGGATAGCCCCTGTTAGAAGCGCATTTCCTTCTGTCAAGGCGCGAGGTTGACGATAAGGCGGTAGCAGGTGGCCATTGGCGATAGCATTTAGTATCGTGGACCGCCTTAACTTCGCTGGCCGCTCGTCTTGTCTAGGAAAACCGTGTGCGCTTCCACAAAAGATATCCGCATCCCAATAACGATCCCTGCATAGCGAGAACCAGCATAGCGACCCATCGGAAGTCGACCGCGAAAGGCACGCGGGTGCTGTTCTTGGCGAGCACAACAAAAACTCCCACGGCGAGCGTTAATATGAGGTAGTCCCACCAGCGCCGCCGAGGAGCCGTGTTCGCAAGAGGATCATCCCCGGCAAGAGACGCCTCAACCTGAGCGTGATCCATCCCATAGCGTTCGCACTCACGCTTGCTGGCAACCGCCCGTGACACGTGTTCTTCTTCAGGCGCCACCGCTAAACTGATCGACAGTGCGCCAATGATCATAATCACAGAAGCTCCTGTCACCAGCGCACGGATGAGGCTGCCCTGCCTGCTGAATTCACCGAACACCAGCGTGCCCCAGGCTAATCCCCAGAGCTGGTTGGTGTTCATGAGAGGAGCAGCGCGGCTAATACCCACATACTTGGCGGCATATTGTGCGAACAAGTCTCCCACTACCCAGCAGAAACCGCCCAGAAACATCCAGAACAGTGCAGGATGGGCGAGCACTATTTTATGGGCAAGTTTTTGGGGACCGCCTTCGAAAGCCAACGCGAGAGTCGTCATGGTTACTAGTTCCCCTATCGTGAATACAGTCACAAACGAAAGGGGATTCATCCCGCTGATATACGCCTTGCGATACGGCAGAAACATCGTGCCCCAAATCAGCGCTGCCCCGACAGACACAATGATTCCTGAAGTACTGCGATGCATTCCCATTGCCGAGCGCAAGTGAGAGGCATAACCGAGGATAACGGCCCCGGCCAAGATAGCAATACTTCCGCCCAAGACCCTGGTCAGAACGGAAACGGTTGCACCTTGCAATTCATTAAAAAACAGCCATCCCCACATCAAGCCGATTAAGCTGTCGGTATTCCACAAAGGAAATGCAATGGCCAAGCCTACGTCCCGTACTGCAACCGTCCCCAGGGTGTTGGCGACAGCCCAGAGCGCCCCGCCGAGCAATGCCCAAATGATCAGGTGCTTCTTTTCGCCGAGATCATGAAATATGTATCCCGTGCCCTTCAATGCAGTCGGAATAGTCCAGCGGCCGACGAAAACTCCGGTTACCATAGCCAGAGAAAGAAGCGTGGGAGAAAAACCCGCAGCCACAAACTTGGTGGGCGCTTCCGCGGCGCCCATCCAAACCCCTGCCGAAAATCCGGACAATACACCCAATAGGTGGAGGGACCGAGTCCTTGCCTTTGCAGACGCGGGCATAGAAAGAGTTTGTCCTGCCATCGTTTCTGCCTCAGTGAAAAATCGTCAGTAGAACAATCCCAAAGATCAGCGCAAGCACCGGCACCCAAAACTGTGCATCGGTCAATATCGAGTTAAGACTTTTGTTTGCCATTTGAAACGCTCCGTCACAAGTGGGCGACCGTTCTTAAGGAAATGCTCGTAGCCAAAAATCAATTTCCAGTGAAGATTGAACAAGTCTTGATTTATAGTACTGTATTATCATTTGTCAATAGAGAGGTCGAAATGGCGGATTTTCAGTTCATGGTTCTGCTGCCTGGCTGATCGGGGTTACGAGTTGAGCTTCTGTGAGAACGGGAGCGAAGATAGGATCGTCATTTTCCCAAGGTATTCGGCAGGGTTCATGATGCTCGTATAGGGCTAAGTTGTGCTGCAACAGTCGTACCAGATCTGGCCTTTCTGCTCTCTCTAGTTCGCCAATCATGCCTCGTTGCGTGGCGATGGCATCTTGGAATCGGGCCACTCCAGCCAAAGCCATTCCCAAGGTGACTCCCTTCTCAAAATCCATTCCCTGAGCATGTTGGATGACTGTCTCTATGATTTGAAGCGCGCGCGTCTCATCGCGGACGTCTGGATCAGGCGCCGCGGACAAAACTCGGGCCAAAGCGTCTGCAATATCGGAATCGTCAGGTAACGCTTGTGAAGCCTGCTCTAAGAAGGAGCGGGCTTGGGCGTATTTTTTGGCATGGACCGCTGCCATTGCCTGCATGAGCCGCGCCAATCCATTTTGCGGTTCCGCGGTCACCACGATCCCATACTCTTGTCCAGCCTCGTCATCTTTTCCGCGGCGCATCAGAAGGTTCGCAAGGTTAAAGTGAGCCGCGATCATCTCTGGATTGAGTCGAATGGCCTCCCGGAACTGAGCCATTGCCAGTTCTCCCCTCCTTGCCTCGGTCAGCAGGATTCCGATGTTGTAATGCGCTACGGCATTGTTAGGGTCTAGCTGCAAGGCATGTGCATACTGTTCGAGAGCTTGTTCCCGTTGTCCGGAACCCGCTAAAGCCTCTGCTAGGTATAGGTATCCGATCGGGTCTGATTGCTCCATATTCACCATCTGGCTGTAGGCGGCTACGGCATCAGAGAACCGCTTCTCATTCATTGCCAGATTGCCGCGTTTCCATAGGTCCAGTCGGCTTTGCTTGATTGCGCTTATTTCATCCAATAGGGGGTCATGTACGGTTGGATCTCCATCCCCTTGGGCCCTAAGATTTTCCTGCATGAGTTGAAGATCGCCGAGAGCTCGGTAGGCTTTGGCAAGCTGATAGTGAATGCTGGCCGCCTTCGGCTCGATCGCCAGAGCCTTTCTGAAGTACTTCAACGCCATCTGGTATTGGTGCTCAGCTAATGCCACCTTGCCTAATTCAGTGATGGCCGCTGCTGGCGCCGCTCGCTGTGCTGCCGGATTTCTCAACCATGATTTGGCTGAGTCCAAGTTAGACAATTCGAGTTCCACCTGAGCAAGCCGCAACATTGCGCAACCGTCATTGGGCTTGATAGCTAGAACCCGCTCGTATTCGCGCGCCGCGGCGTCGGCGTCACCACGCTTCTCAAAGAGATAGGCGAGGTAGTAGTGCCAACGGAATGATTGGGGTTGCAATTTTGCGGCATTTGCATAGCTAGCCAGCGCAGCGTCGCCCAAGTCATAAGCTTGATAGATCTCGCCGAGCATTCCAAAAGCTTTGGCTTTTTGTGTGCCCGAAGCGTTGGACTGCGCCAGTATCGTGGACAACGCTCTTTCCGCATTTTGAATCTGGGTCTGAACAGGTTGATCTGTTCCTGCAAGATTCGGTTTGGGAATCTGTAAAAGATCGCCTTGGCCGTCTACCGGACCCTGTGATGAAAAACGAACCCCAGGAGAAGATGAATCTTGAGCATCTCCAGCAGCACACAAAGCTAGTAGCCCGATGAGCAGCAACGCTCTGCTTCTCGCCATAGTTCAGGTGTAAATCGCGGAACCACTGCCCTCGTAGAGCGTGGTGTACCTTCCCACCGGTAAGCCGGTCCACTCCTCTACTCGGCCGTCAGTCCAGTGCGCTTGAATCTTGGTTACTTCGGAGGAATCCCCCAAGCCGAACAAGACGCGAGGATCATTGGAAGAACAATAACTGCCATCGGTATGAACTCGCCGCCAAAGTGTAGGAGCATTACGACGGAAAACGGCTACACGCGTGCCGAGCATGTCTCGCCGAGATTTTTCTCCCACCATCCGAAATCCTATCCAAGGGTTCCGATGGCCGACATTATTGATCAGAAGCCGAGCGGGACCGCTGTTGTTCACGATGACCGCGTCTATATCACCGTCATTATCAATATCACCAAGGGCCAAGCCTCGACCAACGTTTCGAACTGAAAACGTAGCTCCGGCACGATCACTGACGTCCTCAAAATGGCCCTTTCCCGTATTGCGCAACAACAGGTTCGATTGAGCATAAGGAAATGAGTTGCCCCTGCTGGCTTCGTCCTCGATCGATTTGATCGCTCCGTTGACGATCAACAGATCTAGCAAGCCGTCATTATTGTAGTCCAGCAAGCCGACGCCAAATCCGGTAAAGCGTCGAGTCGCTGAAGCTAACCCGCTCGCGTAGGACATGTCGTCGAACCAGCCTTTCCCATTGTTCAAATACAAGTCCGCGTATTCTCCGGATAAATTTGTGACTACCAAATCTTCAAACCCGCGGGCAAGGATATCTCCGGCATCCAGCCCCATACTGGATTGAGGATATCCATCTTGATTCAGTGCACATCCAGAGATCAGAGCTTCGTTCTTAAAGGTTCCATCCTGCTGGTTGATCCACAGCAGGTTTGGACGCAGGTCGTTGGCCACGTAAATATCGATCCAACCATCGCCATTGAAATCCGCGCAAACCACTCCTAAAGCACCATGGAATTCATTGCCGATCTTGGAACGAGTGGTCACGTCTTCAAAAGTGCCATCGCGACGGTTACGGAACAAGCGATTTGGCAATGGATCGAAAGAGAGTGGTCCGCAGTAATCCTCTGAGCCGCCCGCTGAAAGGCATTTCCTCTGATTCGAAAAGCGGAAATCCACATAGTTGCAAACGAACAGATCTAACCAACCGTCGCGGTCATAATCTACAAAGGCTGCACTGCTGCTCCAGCCAGGAACGTCCGTTCCGCTCTCATTCGTAACATCAGTAAAGGTTCCATCCCCATTGTTTCGCCACATTTGATTGTGGCCATAGTTGGTGATATACAAATCCACCCAGCCATCGTTGTTGAAGTCTGCTGCAGCGACGCCCATGCCATACCCCCGGGCATCGATTCCGCTTTCTTCAGTGACGTCAGTAAACTTGAGTGTGCAACTGCCGTCAGGATGCCGGATGGAATCGTTACGGTAAAGCCGGCCGCGCAGTGGTAACTGCGGCCGAAAGAGAGCCTGGCCTACTTCTTTATTCGGTCCAAGCATGGCCCCCTGAACGAAGAAAATGTCCAAGTCACCATCATTGTCGTAGTCGAAGAGCGCGACGCCAGACCCGATCATTTCCGGGTAATAATATGCACCTGACATGCCGTTGAAGTGAACAAAGTCGATTCCCGCGTCTTTCGCTCGATCGGTAAAGATCTCCCTAGAATCAACCGCGCGCACGACCCCTGGCTGACCGCCAACCGTGGCAGCCATGCCCAACTTCACGAAATCTCGCCGACTGATAGACACTTCAGACCTTGTTCGGACAGAAAGGCCTCTGACAGGCATTCGAACGGCATTGTAACCAAGACAACGACTCTTCGACACTCACCAGGTGATCTCACTGTCGGGCACAAAGCGATCGACGATCCGCCACCGTGTGGGCTGACGATAGTAAGCGCGCTCGTAGAGCGGGCCATTGCGGCCTGGGGGATCGATTGCAATCACTGTGCTGCCGCGAATTTCCAAGCGATATGTCACCCCACCGATCGTGTCATGAACAGTTTGTTCCGAGATAGGAAATTTCACAGTAATCCGATCCTTCGGTTTCGCAGGCCCTAATTCGAGATAGCGTCCATGCCATTTTATGGATTGCGGGTTTCCATTGATCGCACAAGAGACTTGATCACTACCTCCGTCCACCCACTGCGGCATACGCACACGTATCTGCCGGCACAGTTGCTTTATCTTCAGATCAACTCGGCCCTCGTATGGAATGTAGCTGTAGATATCACAACATGCAGAAGCGCGATTGAGCAGGAGGTTGACAGACAGAATTTCATCCTGAAAGTTGAGAATGTGTTGCCACACGTAGTACATCGTTCGGCACGCTGAACCAGTGCAGCAGTGCATTATCGAGTTCTCGTGTTGTGCTGATGGCACTACCCAGTCGTTGCCGGCAGACCAGCCTGCAAAGGCCCCTGTGTTGCGTTCGGCCACGTGTTCGCCGGTTTCGTTCGGTAACAATGGCTTAGTTGGAGAGCGCTTGGCCAGTCGAGATACCCATCCGGAATCTACCAGCTGAGACTCCAAGAAGTGATTGCGTATCCAGCGATCAGCATCGTCCCAATAGTCCCCAACTCCGGCGTCACTCAATTTGAGAGCCATGGCGATCATGTCCGCATTGATGCAGGTCTCAGAGCGGCTGTATCCGGGCATGAAGAACTCAGGGAAAAAGCCCACGAGGGCGGAGCCGTTGGCCTTCATCCATTCGTAGCCCGTTCTGACAAAAAACAACCCTTCAGGATCGTTGACGGCCGCTGAATATTCCAACACACTCAAGAGCCCGATACCATGCGCGTGGCCATGACCTCCATACTGCAGGTTTTCCATATCGTGGAACGCGGGATCGTAGTCTTTAAACCAGGCTCGCTCGTCGGCACCGATCATCGGGGTGCCATCGGGTTTATAGTATTGGGAGTGAAATCGAACGAATCGACTGAGTTTGGCGGCAAGCTCGCGCGCCGGCTCATAGCCGGTTACCTTGTAATATTGTGCTAACCCTTGAATCGGCCGCGCACTGATTTCTTCCGCCATGTACCCGGAAGGCATTGGAGACGTGTCAAATTTGCCCCCTGGTTCGATCGAACCGCTTGGCAGATACGCGTAATCGCCTTGCAAGACAGCGGTCGACGCCAATCGCCGGATCATCTTTTCTATCAGGTCTTTCCACATGGGATTGCCGTCGCGCAGGTAGTAAACGGTCATTGTGCCGATAATGCGTTGGCAGGTCCCGGAATTGGCAATCTGTTCTATTGAAGAATCAGCGATTGTTAGCTTCTGTCCAGTTGGCGACCAAACCGGATTCAAGTATGCAATCGGGGTGCTAATCCTAGTCCAGGGGCATTCCTCAAGGGGCACATAAAATAGACCGTCCGGACCAATCGAGCGAAGAATTCCTGTCATCCAAACGGGATCAACCTGATCATTGAGGGTACTGCCGGTGGCAAGTCGCAGTAGAGGCAATGCCTCCATCAAACCCTCGACGTTCTGCACCCAGTCGTTGTAGTCATGGGCCATCCTTGGGGGATTGAGGGAGAAATTGACCAGCCAGTAGATCTCGTAATCAGCATTTGGATCGGTAATTCCAGTAAGGGCATTAATTCCAAGCTTGGCTCGTTCAGCGATATCCAAGGTGTCGGGCACGTTATCTCGATACCGCAAACCGGTATACGAAGGGATATCGAACCTGGGTGCGGTGTCTCGTACGTATCGTCGAATGTGTTTTTTGGTGGCCGTGTCCGGGGCCAATTCTCCATAACTTTTTGCAAACGAGGAGCCGGTCTGCTGCTGACCGCTTTGCTCTTGCCCCTGACCATTTCTACCGATCCACCAGCTGCCAAAGGCGGCGAAGGCAGTTCTTGTGAAGTTGCGTCGATCCATCGTAGACCCTTAGGCGAAAAGTTTTTGTTGCAAATATTAATATAATACAGTAATACAAGATGCAATGGTAATACTTTTCGGCGTATCCCGTCCCAAGCTCCACTTTTCCTATCTCTATGACTTCCAGGGAGATGAGATTCGATGAACAGGCGAAGTTTTGTTCAGGGGGCATCAAGTCTTCTGCCAGTCAGCTGGTTTGTTAATGCTCTAGGCACGGGGTCAAAGAGCCAAACAAGCCAAGCCTTGGAGGCTTCTGCACCAAAACAGGGCGGCTCCCTCGAGGTGAGGGGGATTCTCGCGATGTACGATTTGCCTGGCCGGCCCCCAAATCCCGTCTGGCACATCTATCAAGATTTTTTCTCTTTCGATGCCCGAAAAGATCACCGCTACGACGGCGATTTCTGGGACAAAGGTCGCTGGGAAAAATACCTCCAGCTATGGAGCCAGGAAGGCTACAACGCAGTGTGGTGGTACGGCCGCAACGAACTGATGACGGGCGACCAGCTGTATGTGAGTTTCAGGGAGTTTCCTGAAGCCCGAGAGATATCGACAGAAGAAAGCGACAAATGCATCCAGCAAGTGAAATGGCTTTTTCGCCGAGCAAAAGAACTGGGCATGAAAAATATCATCTACGGAGATTTCCTTCACTACACGCGGGCATTCGAAAAGGCACACGGTCTGGACAAGCCGATGCCGAAATCTCCAAACGTCTATTCAGTTTACCGGGACGAACTCAGTATTCCTTGCGGAGTTCGCAATGAGCTCACAATCCGTTTCACCCAATCCGTGATTCATGAGATATGCGCGACTTATGAAGATCTCGACGGATTCTACGCTCCGATGGGGGAGTGCGTCCCTGGAGAGAGGAGCACGTTCTACTCCGAGGCCGTGATTCCCGGCCTAAAGCGCTCGGGCCGCAACTTGCCTTTCATCGTGATGGCATGGCAGACGCCAATTGAAGATTTTCAGAAAAACATTGCTCCGCGAGAAGTCTACGAGAATACCTGGCTCGGGTGGCACGCTTACAATGCGGAGCAAGTCACGGATCCCAAGCCCTATCCAAACTTGGTGGGTTGGGCGGAAGCGATCGGACTTCCAACCGTGTCCACCTTCTATCCCTCCAACCTCATGTGGTTTCCGTTCAACTCCCCCCAATTCGGATACGAGATGGCCTACGAAATGAAGCGCATTCCTAATTTTCGGGGCTTCATGTACTGGGAGTTTTCCGGCAGAAAGCTGTCGCCTTTGTTCCGCAAGGCGCTTGCGTACTACGCAAAGAATGATGAGTCCTATTCGGACGAGCCGTGGCTGAAGGTGCTTGAAGAGCAGTTTGGGACACACGAGGCAGCGCAGCATTTACTCAACGCATATAACCTCTCCGCACGAATTATTCCAGAGAAGTCGGCGCTCATATGGGACCCAGTAGGCTTTCCGCGTGGCGAATTGCATCTTCCCTATGCTCTGATGACCGGAGATGCATTTCAGTGGAGTTGGGCGGTATCCCCGGTGAGAACCCAACCGCTGCAGCCGATTTGGCACTATGCCGCATGGGCCGCCAAACACCCGCACATTTTCCGGGATCAAAACGGCTCCGATTGGAACACAGCGCACGGCAGTCCACTGGATTTTCACCAAGCGGTCTTATGGAGAACCGAAGGAGGGAGTTCGTACGATACGATCCCCCCAGCGCATATGGCCAAGATCCGTTCCCTGGGTGAGAACTGTTTCGCCGAGGCGCAGCGGGGACTGACGCATGCAACTAAGAACCGTGATGAGGCTGTTCAAGCGGTCAAGTTTATGCAAGGGTACATGCTTTTGACGGCATATTTCGAGAAGAAGGTCGCCGCAGCCATCGCGGGATTGATTTATTCCTACACGCGATCCGATCCGGACAGGCAAGACGCTGAGAAATTGGCCGACGAGGCACTTGCGTCCTACGAGCAGGCAGCCGCTTTTCTTCACAAGGAGTTGGATCCAGTCATTCAGGATTTATATCAGGTGCCGATTCGGGAAATGCGAGGCGCGTATGTGCCAACTGATTTCCACTTTGACTCTGAGGGGGGTGGCTTAGCAGGAATACCGGGATTGCTCGAGGCTGAAAGAAAAGAGCGAGCGCAATTCGCTGATCTTTTTTTTGAGGGAAAGGGTCGCTTTACGGACAATTTCGTTGGCTGACTCCTCCTACTGAGCATCTCGGAATCCCGAGGTTCCCGATTTTAGGGAAGTGGAAATCCGGTTCGTCAACCGGTTCGGGGTAAGTGATAGTTTTTATGGCTTAACCAGGAAGAGAGAAAAACATATATGTCCATTAAGGGAAGGACTTGCATTGTGACCGGCGCCGGACGGGGCATGGGCAAAGCAATCGGGTTGCGCCTCGCTCGTGAGGAAGCAAATGTGGTTTTTGCGGATATCAATGAAGCCGAGGCCGAGCAAGCAGCACTCGAAGCTCGGAAGTTAGGATTGAGATCCTTGGGTGTATCTGCTGATGTTGGGCAGAGGCAACAAGTTCAAGACCTGATTTCCCGCACCGTCAGTGAATACGGTAGATTGGATGTCATTTTCAACAACGCAGGAATCAATAAGATCGCCCCTTTCCTGCAGACGACGGAGGAAACCTGGAATCAGATCATGCGAGTGAATGCCCTGGGTGTGTTGATCTGCATCCAGGAAGCGGCCAAGCAAATGATCTTGCAGGGGAGCGGAGGAAAGATAATCAACACGGCCTCCATTGCGGGTCGCCAGGGCTATCCAAATATTGCACCCTATTGCGCCAGTAAGTTTGCGGTGATTTCCCTTACCCAATCCGCCGCGCGTGAGCTTGCTCAGCACAAGATCACCGTGAATGGCTTTGCACCCGGGGTTGTCGAAACACCTCTATGGGAGCAACTCGACCGCGAACATATCGAGATTGGTGAGACCTCCAAACCGGGCGAGGCCATGAAAAACTTTGCCGCAGGCATTCTTCTCGGTAGAGTGGCCACCCCGGATGACATTACAGGCCTGGCTTCGTTCCTGGCCTCGTCCGATTCGGATTACATCACTGGGCAAACAATCGTCGTTGATGGCGGCATGGTTCTTTTGTAAGAACACGCGCTCCGAAAATGCAGAGAGGCATTTTCTCTGTTGGACGAATAGGCGATGGGACTGGCAGATGGCTTGGCCTCGACATTCTTTCGTACGCGAACGCCTGCGAGGATCAGAGAAATGAGATGATTTATGCCAATCGGACCGCGTTTAAGAAGTCTATTGTTTGTTCCCGGCGACGATGGCGGGAAATTAGCAAAAGCAGTGGATGTGCCAGCGGACGCACTGTTGGTTGATTGGGAAGATTCCGTTGCATCACAGAACAAGGCAAAGGCACGAGCACAGACCATAAAATTAACACAACAGGGCTTTAGTCTTCAGCAAGCAATGTTTATCCGGATAAATCCAGTTTGTAGTTCTGCGTTCGAGGGGGACTGTGAAGCAATCGGTAAATGTGCGGTTGACGGCATTTTGTTAAGCAAATGTGCATCGGCTGATGACGTCCGTCTATTGGAGCAGATCCTGAATAGTGTGGATATGCTTAAGAAATGCTGCATCTATCCGCTGATTGAATCGCCTTCTGCTTTGATCAACGCATCTTCCATCGCGACCGCTTCCGATCGAGTTGCCGCGCTTGCCTTTGGAGCGGAGGACTTCTCAACGGAGATGGACATCGTGCGCAGCGAGGACGAAATAGAACTACTGTACGCCCGTTCCTGCCTGGTGACTCACTCGCGGGCGGCAGGCCGAGATACTCTCGATTCGCCATGCATAGATTTTCATAACCCGGAACGCCTTAGGGCGGCTGGCACTCGGGCTCGCCGTCTGGGTTTCACAGGCAAACTGGCTATACATCCTTCTCAGGTAGCAATACTCAATGAAGTTTTCTCCCCATCGGAGGAGGAGTTAAAGAGAGCGAGTCGTATGATCGCGGCTGCCTCGCCAAACACAGGTGTCTTCTCATTCGACGGAAGAATGGTAGACGAACCGATTCTAAAGCAAGCCAGAAAGATTCTCCAGAAACAGAAGGGATAGTGTGGTGAGGAGGCGTCAGTTTATTCAAGATTCATTCATGGCGGCGGCAGGAACAGCGTTGTTGTCAAGTCATGGGATCCCAGCTTACGCGGCTGACAATCTGGTAATTCAATATATTCGGGAGAAGATCCCCGCCTTTGAGATACCGCCCTATCGAGGGGAACGATATAAGGATCAAGTGCCAGATACACTCGACATTGCTGAGCGGGCATTACTAGGCATCAACTGCCTGACTGGCATTACCGATCCCCTGGCTGATCGCGAGATCTTTTGGTTCGCCGACTTCCATCGTAACCCGCCAGTTATGGTTCACGACTTCAGTGACTGGTGCCAGAACGTCGAGGGCATGATGGAGTCGCTCACGCTCTTGCGTGCCCTGACGGGAAGCGACCTGAACAGTAACGTAGACAAGATTTGGATGGAGACGTTGCTCAAATCGATTGGACCCGACGGCTTGGTCTATGTTCCGCTCGGTGAAAGGCCCTGGGGCCGCCTGAACCATGCCTGGATGACCCCCGTGTGGAGGGCTAACGGTACAACAACGGACGCCAGCGATAAGACGGTGGCTCAGCTCACCGGGCCTGCCCTGTGGCCACGTTCCATATCAGCGATGATCATCTACTATCTACGCGACAGCAATCCAATATGGACGCAGGCGATTGAAAAAATGATCGAGGGCATGTCTGCATTGGCGTCGGATGAAGGCGACTATATTTTCTTTCCGGCTGGCGGTTACGAACCCAATAAGAAGTTTACTGGGGGATTGACAGCCGATAACCAGTTGATGCCGACAGGCTATCTGGCACTTGACGGCGGAAACATAAGAGTGATTCAGGGACTCGCACAATATTACCGCTTGAGCGGGTATGAGCCCGCCAAAACTCTGGCCGGAAAGCTGGTCAACTTCGCAAGATTTCATGCAGACGCTTATGACCGCGACGGCCGGTTCCGTTTTTCGGCTTATGAAAAAATCGGTCCTGAATGGTTTGTGGAGTATTCCCATGCTCATGGCGGACAGGTCACTCTTGAACAGATAAAGGGCCAAACACTGGGAGGGCACTTCCACAGCCACGCGGTTGGAATCTTGGGCATGATTGATTATGCTGCGGCCGTAGGGGACCGAGAATTGCTCGATTGGTGCAAGGCCAGCTACGAATGGGCCAGGATGCAAGGTAATAGCCTTACCGGTTTCTTCCCCGAGTACATCGTTCCTTCTTACCCGAGCTGTGAAAGCTGCGGTGTGGCAGACATGATCGCGATCGCTGCCAAATTGAGTCAAACAGGTGCCGGGGATTACTGGGACGACCTTGACCACTGGGTACGCAATCAGTTCGCCGAGAACCAATTAACCAAGGAACCGTGGATTTACCACCTGGCGGAATCCTCACCGGAAAAACCCGTGGCGTATAACGAGACAGATCATCAGGTAGGCAAAAGGAATCTAGGCGGGTTCGCGGGATGGGCATCAGGAAATGAATGGTCTTTGAAAAACGGCATCATGCATTGTTGCACCGGAAATTCTACCCGTGCTCTCTATTATGTCTGGGAGAACATCGTAGACGGCACGAATCAGGAGTTTCGGGTTAATTTATTGCTCAACCGTGCCTCGGCCTGGGCAGATGTCTACAGTTTCATCCCCTATGAAGGCAGAGTCAGGATCAAGATGAAAAAGTCTTGTCCGCGTGTTGTGGTGCGTATGCCTGAGTGGCTGAAAAGCGGGAGCTCCGAGCCGGTCTGCAAAGTCAACGGCGGACCACGAGCATTGACTTGGGAGGGCCGTTATGTAGTTGTTGGCAGCGCAGAATCGGGCGAAACGATAGATTTGGCCTTTCCAATTGCAACGGGGACTGTCGCTGAGACCGTAGGCGCTGTCCGCTATACCATGGAAGTCAGGGGCAACACTGTGATCTCAATCGACCCGGGTGGTCGCACCGGACCGCTTTACGAGCGCTCCTACTATCGCCAACCGACGCGATGGGTGACTGTGAATCGGTTTGTTACGGAACGCGAGATTGTATGGTAAGCAGAGAGCTTGGGAGCCCCGTGGATCCCCAATTGAAGAGCTAGTCAGATGGCCGAACTCTGACCACCGGTGACGAGACATACTACGCTCCGCCGCCGATTTTGCCACCTGGACACAGTCTAACTAAAAGCCTTCAGCAAATCCTCCGGGAAGTCGAGGATTTCCAGTGTCGTGCCCATTTGCTTTTCAGTATTCATATATGTGAACCGTCCTGTCCGATTCTTTCCCGCAATAGGGCCGTCCACGGTGACTTTAAATCCACGGTCCTTGAAAGCTGATAAGGCCCCGGCGAAATCCTCCACTAGAAGTCCGATGTGATGCACACCCTCGCCGTGCCTATCATAGAAATCCTTCCAAATGGTCTGTCCCCTCAGATTTTCCAGCAGCTCGAGAATTCCACAACCCATTTTCGCCATTCCCACCCGCACTTTGTAGTTCGTAGGCAGGCCTTCACGAGTTATCCCAGGTAGTTCTTGAGAATCGACCGTGTAAATAACAAATGGTCCTATTCCAAGTAAGTCGGAATAGCGTTTCATTGCTTCATCTAAGTTTTCAACAACAACACATACCTGCAGCTTGTCGAACTGAATCGCACCAGTCATGCGAATCGCTTCCTTTCAGAATTGTCCACGAGACCTACCCAGAGGCGACTATCTCGTTTTGGTCTCGAGGGCGATGGTCGTGCACATCATTCGCCCGGCATCAGGTCGTGCTCGTGTTCTTCTACAGTTCGATTAAGGTGGGACTCTATCTCGCGAACGGGAAGGAGTGGGCCCGCCGACGTATAAACTCGTCTGCCCGCCAACGGAAGTTCCTCAGCTGGAAAGCGTGTAATTACTTCGCAGCCTGTCTTGGTCACCACCAATTGCTCCTCGATGCGAGCTGCGGACCAACCATCTGAAGACGGCCAGAAGGTTTCAAGAGCGAACACCATGTTCTCCTGGATAGTTTCCGGGTAATCAAATGACACCAATCGGCTGAATACCGGCTTTTCCCACACTGACAGACCTACGCCGTGACCGAATTGCAAAGCAAAGCAGGATTCTTCATCAGGAAAGCCAAATTCCTGAGCTTTAGGCCATAACTTTACAACTTCCGCTGTGGTCACTCCAGGCTTGATTGCGTTGATTGCTGAGTCAAGATAATCGCGACACTTCCTGTAGGCCTCAACTAGAGGCTTCGAGGCAAAGCCGATCCCGAAGGTCCGGTAATAGCAAGTACGATAACCAAGATAGCTGTGGACCACATCAAAATATGCGGGGTCACCCGGACGCATCACGCGATCGCTGAAAACATGTGGATGCGGGTTGCAGCGCTCACCGGAGATCGCATTTACTCCCTCCACTTGCTCCGATCCCAGATCATACAAGACCTTGCTTGCGATTCCCACGCACTGGCTTTCACGAATTCCTGGGCGCATGGCTTCATAAAGATGCTCATAGGCCACATCTACCATCATGCTGGCAGTGCTAAGCAATGTGATTTCGTCTTGAGTCTTTATGGTACGAGCATTTTGCAGTATCTGTTGCCCATCGACTATTGTGATGCCTTCCTTTTGCAAGGCAAACAGGACAGGAAGTTCAACAACGTCAACCGCGAGTGGTTCACGGAGCAGATTTCGTTCCTCCAGTTCGATTCTGATCTTTCGCGCCACGTCTTCGGCTCGGCCCATTTCCGGTGCCATTGCCCCGCGCAGGGTCGAGATACCAGCGCGCGAACGGCCCTCACCCAGCCACGGGCAAAACATACTGTGATGCCGCGCCGCAGAACCGAAATCCCACATGATAGGCTCGTCGTTTTGAGGCAGGAGGCAGAAGCGTACTAACTTGTCCTGGGCCCAAGTACCAATGTGCGTGGAGGTAATGTATCGGATGTTGTTCATGTCGAAGCAAAGGAGCGCTCCGACTTCTGATTTACTAAGCTGATCCTTTGCTCTCGCCAAGCGCTCTCTGCGCAGACGATCCATATTGACTCGTTCTTCCCAATCGACTTGCGTCTGACCAAACGTCCTCAGTGCCATGATGAATTCCTCCGGTTAGAGACTCTCGTCCGCAAATCATTTCATTGCGCATAGTGATTTCGCTGCCCTTGCGACGGTCTCCGGCGTCGGGACAGTCAAGTCTTCAAGCACGGGGGAAAAGGGTATTGGCACGTCCATCGCTCCCATACGCTGCACGGGAGCGTCGAGGTAGTAAAAGGCGCCCTCGGCGATTGAAGAAGCAATTTCAGCGGTGATCCCGTATCGGTTGTAGCCCTCGTCGATCACGATGGCTCTGCCTGTCTTCTTGGCAGACTCGATCATGGTGGCCTTATCGAGAGGGAAGGTGGTCCGGGGATCCACTACTTCAGCGCTGATACCTTCCGTCGCCAATCTGTCCGCCGCGGATAAAGCAACCTGCACCATGCTGCTCGTCGCAACCAAGGTGACGTCCGTTCCGACACGCTTGATGTCGGCTACGCCAAACGGGATCGTGTAGTCTCCCGCAGGCACATGGCCCTTCATGCGAAACATCATTTTATCTTCGAAGAAGGCGACGGGATTGTTATCTCGAATAGCGGACTTCAACAGTCCCTTGGCGTCTGCAGGTGTCGAGGGCAAAGCGACTTTCAATCCCGGAATATGGCTGAACAAAGCGTGCAGAGATTGCGAGTGCTGGGCGGCGGAACGACGTGTGGCTCCCAGTGTTGTCCGCATTACAAGCGGAACTGTGAAGCGGCCTCCGGACATGTAGTGAATCTTGGCAGCCTGGTTCACCATCTGGTCCATGACTAGCGTAATGAAGTCGCCGAACATAATGTCTACTACTGGCCGCATGCCAGTCATGGCGGCACCGACGGCAATGCCGGTGAAACCCGGCTCCGAAATCGGCGTATCAATCACACGCTCGACGCCAAATTCCTCAGCCAAGCCTGAGAGCACTTTAAACGGGGTACCGGCTTCCGCCACGTCCTCGCCAATGATGAATATGGTCGAGTCACGGCGCATCTCTTCCGCTAAGGCCTCACGGACAGCTTCGGCAAATGTCAGTTCTCGGGTTTCAGCCGTATACATTCTCATCCACCTCGCATGCATCCGGGTAGGGCGCACTCATGGCAAATTCCACTCCCTCCAAAACTTCAGCTGCGGCATCATCGGAAATTTGTTGGAGTTCGTACTTGTCCGCCAGACCTTGCTCAATGAGCCAGGCTGCATGGGTCTTTAGTGGATCTCGCTGCGTAATCCATTCCTGTTCCTCTTGCTTGGACCGGTAATATGCGCGGTTAATATCGCCCACGTAGTGGCCGTGGTAGCGATAGGTGTCGCATTGGAGGAACGACGGTCCGTGGCCAGACCGAGCACGATCGACCATTTGGATGGCGGTGTTGTATACCGAACGTACATTTTGCCCGTCGATGACCTCCGTGGGTATTCCAAAGGCTTCGGGGCGCGCTTTTATCAGGCCAGCAGTAGTTTCACTAAAATGCGTGTACTCGTTGTACATGTTGTTTTCGCAAATGTAGACAACGGGAAGCTTCCATAGCGAGGCCATGTTCATGACTTCGTAAAGTAGTCCTTGACCGAGCGCGCCCTCTCCAAAAAAACAAACGGCAACTTGATCAGTGTGCCGCATCTTCGCCGAGAGCGCTGCGCCCGTGGCAATGCCTGTACTACCGCCCACAATTGCATTGGCGCCCAAGTTGCCCTTTTGTTGGTCTGCGATGTGCATCGATCCGCCCTTGCCACGGCAATAACCAGCCTCTTTGCCGAGCAACTCTGAAAACATACGGTCTACCTTGCCGCCCTTAGCGAGACAATGGCCGTGTCCGCGGTGCGTGCTGGTGATGTAGTCGTCATCCCGGAGTGCTTCGCAGACTCCTACAGCTACCGCTTCCTCTCCTATATAAAGGTGGGCTAGTCCGGGCATGCGGCCGCTGGTGTACAGTTCATTGACCTGGTCTTCAAACAGACGAATGCGGACCATCTGTCGGTAGAAGTGAACCCAGCGATCTGATAATTCACTCGAAAACTTAGGCCGCTGAGACAGCGCGTCGGCGTGGGTTAGATCAGTCATGAAAGGCTCGTGAGATTATGCTATAAACAGCTCATCAGATATTGCCAAAG
>Ga0206865_1169_pt1 | contig 18044 bp, 12 predicted proteins | sample Alteio_BWOrgCont_39_FD_152628 | JGI IMG/M metagenome (GOLD analysis project Ga0206865, IMG submission 152628) | Enriched cells from forest soil in Barre Woods Harvard Forest LTER site, Petersham, Massachusetts, United States -... | ecosystem: Environmental > Terrestrial > Soil > Temperate forest >...
CACGGACAAAGCCGGCCATAAAGGAGTATTGTTGTTTGGGATTAGTCACAGAGCCTATGGAAACGAGACCGTTTCCTTTCTCAAGTCTCTGAAAAATTCTCGACAATCAGTATTAAGAAGTTTAATAACATATCCAGTTCCGGAAATTCAAGTTAAATAACTTGTTTTTATTACAATTATATTTAAACATAAGTCAGGACGAGGCGATATTCTGCTCAGCCAACGTGTTCTTCAATGGCTATCAAAATACGAGAAGCCTCCATGGTAATGCTGACTTAGATAACAATATACGAGTTGGGACAGAGTGAATTCAATGTTTAATTGTGCTAACCGTCATATTTATGATCATCAAATCCTTAATGGTATCAAAACTCCACTTCGTTTCCACACCTTCGTTTTCATCATAAGTCACCCATAAATTATTCCCTATTTTCTTATATGGGGGACCATCCTTTATCAGTTTGTGGTCAAACGGATAGATTAATTCCAACCTATAACAGGTATCATTTTTATAATGACAATTTATTCGAAAATAACTTTGATAAGTATATGAGTCACAAGTATCGGTATTAGCAACTAGTTTGAAATTTTCGGGTTCCTTTGCACAGTTTTTTCTAATATCCTTTTTTAAATATCCCGGCTTTATCATATAACTTTGGTTTTGGATATTATTCCCTTGTGCCATTAAGTAAGATGGAATTACAAATAGGATGAAGAGCAGGATTAATCTTTTCATTTTGAAAGATGTAAGTAAACGTAATTTAAAAAATACCTTTTTTGCGCTTTCCTTGGTTTAACTTCTTTAAGCTCAATGAAGAAAACACGCATGGCCTCGCCAAAGCCCTTTTATGGCAACGTTACATTTCTTGTATTTAACTGGGCGTGCTTTTGCTACTTTGTCGTTTGCCATATTCAAAGCTATGAAATTAGTAGCATTTGTCAAGCGTTAGTTATCAATCCTCGCCGACCGATCACCCATATCATTGTTTCTTTGATCCATTATACGGGTTAAGACCTGGTCTTTTCCTGCCCATTAAAATACTTTTCAACTTTTTGTTATCTTCGTTTACCTAAACAGGTAACCGATGCTGCTCCGTAAGTTCTCGTTGATTTTATTACTTCTCACCAGCTTAAATGCTTACGGTCAACAAGATGTTGACTTTCAGTTGAATATGCATTTAATGCCTGGTAAAAAAGTACTTAAAGTAAAGCGCGATTTTTATGATCCTTATGTTTGGGTTTTGGCAGCTAACAACGAAGTTTACAGAGTAAATTCTCAAGATCAGACAATAGACGATTATACCGCGAAGTTTTCAGCCTATAGTAATTTTCAATTTATCGATATTGCCGGTCGTAGCCAGGATAGTGTCCTTATTGCAACTAATTCAACTAATATTATTCGCTTCAGTAGCGGTGCTATTGATATGATAGGAACAGCCAATGGATTAACGGATATAGTCAACTCCATCGGGATTCAGTATTTTGCTTTTTACCCAACTTTCAAAGCCGCAATCTTAAGTATCGGAACAAACGGTGGCATTTACAACTACAATATGAATACCGGGCAAATGAATGCCCCAGTCGACAAAGGGATGGGCAGGGTATATGAATCCAACTACAGGCGGCTGATGTATGCCGATAGCAATAAAGCCACAATTAACGGAAGGGAAAATAACATTGTTAACTTTTTGCCTGTATTTGCGGGCAATAATACTAACCTTTATACTTCTTTTTTATGGGAAGGTGGCGCACAATTTGGCTTTAATGTGCATACTGCTTATTTTACTCCTTCTATTATTTACGACGATGATAATCCGATAGAAACGGATATGTATTGGGGTAATGACAATGGCATGTGGCAGATTAGCGATGCAGGCAGTATTTATCCCAGTTCTCCTTATACTCATTTTTTAAGCGGCACGAAGGTAAATAAGATAACAGGTATTTACGGCCTGGCATCTTTCGGAAACGGGCACATGTATGGGGACCCCGGCCTGATCAAAGAAAATCTTTTGATCGGCACCAACAATGGGTTTTATTATAGCAGCTCAACGTACAATATATTTGGCAGCGGCAATTTAAGTCCACTTTCCTTGTTTCATGATGATGATTTGGGGAATGTTAATGTTAACGATATTTGTGTAAATGCAACATCAACAACCGAGCCTATTTGCGAAGACGGTGTTTATGTAGCGTGCGATGATGGATTGTATTTATTGAAACCTGAATATGGAAAATATATAAATACGCCAAATCTGGCGGCGGTCAGATTTCAGGGACTACCGGCAACCAAACTTCAAATTAATTTGTGCATAGGCAGTTCGGTCACAGCTGCCATAAATGACACGGTTTATACCGGCCACACAATGCAGTGGTCTAAAAATGGCAATCCTTTAACCGGACAAACCCAGGAGACCTTATTGATAACCACCTCAGGAGACTATTATGCGACCCTTTATGACCCATGCACGAACATAAAAATGCAAAGCAATCACTTACAGGTCAGCGTCATTACCGCCCCCGTCTTCACCTTCAACTACCCCGATAAGATCCAGCAATGCGATAACACCCCGCTCTCCCTGCAAACCACCGATAACCCCGGTTACACCTACCGCTGGTATACCAATGGCGCGCTTAACGGCAATACCACGTCATCTTATACCGTAACCCAAACAGGCAAGTACAAAGTTGAGGTGAGTGCCTGCACCAATAGCTGGGTGCCCTCAAAAGAGATAGAGGTTGACATGGTTACCCTTCCGGTGCCGCAGGTTACTGCAGATAAACCCTTGTATTGCGCCGAAGATATTGCTGTGCTGACAGAGGATGTCCCGGTCGATCCGTCCTATACCATCAACTGGTACCGCGATGGTACTTTGCTCACGGCCGATAACAATTTAACCACCATTAACTCAACTACACCCGGCAACTATACAGTTGTAATTGCCAGCAATATTTCAACCTGTACACAAACCTCGGCAGCATTGCCCCTGGCTTTTACCCCTGCGCCTGTTTTTACGTTTAATTACCCCAGCCAGGTACAGTATTGTGCCGGCACGCCGCTTACTTTACAGGTTATCGGCAGCGCGAATTACCAGTACCGGTGGTACATGGATGGTACCCTGAACGGCGTTATTACCGCATCATTACCGGTAACCGGAAATGGTAAATACAAAGTGGAGGTAAGTTCCTGCGCCGGAAGCTGGGTGGCGTCCAATGAAGCGCAGGTGAACTTTGTAACAGTGCCTGTTCCGGCTATCACCACGGATAAACCGGCTTATTGCACGAGTGATAACGCTACTTTGTCGCTGGCGCAAACAGTTGATCCGGATTATACCATCCAATGGTATAAGGACAATGTGCCCGTACCGAGCAGCGCCGGTCAAAATTCCATTGTAACCAATGTGGCCGGTAATTATACCGTTGCCCTTGCATATAACACACCAAATACCGATGGGACAACCTGTTCGCAAACATCCGCAGCGCAGTCTATTACTTTTAACCTACCGCCGACGGTAACTATTCAAAACATTGTAAATACTACTATTTGCGATGGACAAACCCTCAGCCTGAAAGCAAATTATAATGGTGGCACGGTGCAATGGTCCACCGGCGAAACTGCCGACCAGGTATCCGTAACCCAACCAGGAACTTATACAGCAACTGTAACTTCAACCGCTGGCTGCCGGGCTGCGGCCAGCATAGATATTACCTTTTTACCCAACCCGGTTTTTAGCATGAACGATACCAGTATCTGTACATATAAAAAACAAGTGGTCACCCTCTCCGCACCGTCAGGGTTTGCCCAATATGCATGGAACGGTCAGACCGGCGGACAAACCTACCAGGTAAGCCAGCCACAAACAGTAAGCTTGACGGTAACCGATGCAAACGGTTGCCAGGCCACCCAACAAATCAAGGTAGCCGACCAATGCCCCAATATTTATATCCCAAACACTTTTACCCCCAACAGCGACGGCGTTAACGATACCTGGGTAATTGAGGGGCTGGATAACGACCCCGGCTCAACGGTGAAAGTATTTACCAGATACGGCAACCTGATATTTGAAAGTATTGGTTATGGTACCCCATGGGCCGGTGAATACAAAGGCAAGAAACTGCCCCCCCGGTGTGTATTACTATGTGGTTACCACTAAAAACGGCACACAAAAGTTTAGCGGCTCGCTGACGATTATTTATTGATCTTCAAAAGTCTGTCGGGGCCATAAAGGTTTGCATGAGTGCGATGATTTTTATTTTAGCCAATCGTTATATTTGGCCATGTCTTCGCTCAGTGACGCCATTGCAAAAAAAATCAAGCAAAAGCGCAAAGAGCTCGGCGTCAAGCAGTGGGAATTAGGATTACTGCTGGGCTGCAGTGTCCAGTCAATCCAGCATTATGAGAAAGGTACATGTCAAATGCCGTTAGAGATGTTGAATGATTTGGCCTCGCTGTGCTGTGTGCCAATTGACTGGTTCTTTTTGATGCACGACGAAATGCTTGTATTCTATTATCCGCTCAACGAAGACGGTGCGGCATCCTAGTTTTTCTATCGTTATTAGAATCTCTACATTCGAGGACATTTGCCGTGTCATTAAGCGCGCCAATATAAAATGCGTATACGGTTGCCAAAAAGTAGCCCATAGAATTCATGTATCACTATTTTCGTTTTTCAATTGGCGGATATGTCTTATACGCAAGCCCGAGGAACACCAGCGCAGGCACCGAAAATTCCAGAATGTTGAGGGCTGTGATATCGTCATAGTTATATATACTGTCGTATACCAGGTAGAGCAGACAGCCAAATCCGAGTATTAAATAAACGAAACGATATTTGGAGCTAACCATCTCTGTTTCAGTTGGGCAATTGGCTTTTAACGAAGATATATCTTTTTTCCACAACGCAGGCATCTGTACCGCCTCAATGGGAGCCAAAACAGGAAAAATTTAACCGCAAGCGCGCGGGAAATCCGCTCTAAGGGACCGTTGCAGCGGGGACAAACGCGTTTCTCGCGTTTGCGTATTTGAGCAGGGGTATCAGGGGTCGTCGTATCTGTTACTCGTCGAATATAACAATTTGCGAGTTATCACCCAATACCTATATTTGAAGTTCATATGGCAGGTATTATACGTGCCAAATTGTGATAAGGTTTAGATTAAAGCCTCCAAGCTGCGAGAGTAAGGAGGCTTTTATTTTTTTATTGTCACTGATGGTTGTCAAAAGAATGTACCTTGCATAAGTAGTTCCTGAACCTTTGAAACAACGCTGTCACCATGAAAACGATTCTTGTTATAGAAGATGATGCTGATAACCGGGAAGTATTTCGGGAGATACTCAAAGGTCAGCGTTATTTTGTTTCTCTTGCCGCAAGCATGCCCACTGTGCGCTATGTCACCATGATGCGGCCGGACCTGATACTTCTAGACCATTGGGTTGGGAACGGATTAGGCAGCCACTTTTGTCGACAACTCAAAGCGGACCCCGACACCAAGCACATTCCGGTTGTCTTTATTTCCGCCCATTGCGATGTGGAACGGCTTGCCGAGCAATGTGGCGCCAATAGTGCTATTGCAAAGCCCTTTGATGTAGAGCATTTCATCAGTGCGGTACAACAGGCACTTTCAAAGCACTAACAGCTTTCTTAAGGCACTATTTTCAATATATTTAAAGTCTGTTAGACGGATTAAAATCGCCATAAAAAAGTTAATCAAAAGCCACCAAACAGCAAGTGTAAGGGGGCTTTATCGTTCCTGTTTTTTCATCAAAACAAACAGAAAAATCCGTCAAAGGTATCCGGCTTGCGCTACCAACCTCAAAGCCCGACAAGGAACTACGGGGGGGCTGACCTTCCGTGACGCGCGAATATTTCTATGCCACGAAGAACGGATTTTTCAATGCTTCTGCGCGACACCTTTCGCAGATTAATGTATTCCTAAGTGCTAAATTCGAAATTTTGCTGCTGACTGCCAATGGGATACAGGAATACAAAAAAGATACAACAGCAAGTTGGACTTGTACGCCAGCGCTGTTCCCGGTTCCTTTGTATCAACAAACGGCAGCAAATACCTGTCGAAATGGAAACCATAAAACAATCAGTACATGAACCATTTAGTGCAAACCATCAGTTGGAACACCTACCTCACCAGCTTATTCCTTTTCGTCATCGCTTATTACACCGTTGTAGGTGCACGATTTTACCGTGGCATCCTATTTAATTTTTTGAGGCGATTAACCGGCCAGGAAGCTGCAGCCGATGGATTACCATCCGTCCTGCAATACCGGGAGCCGGCCACTGAAGCGGAGCACGGCGATCCCGCCACGGCCAATCACCAAAAACAACAACAAGCGCCAGGCGATTTTGATCGCATTAGCTGCCACCTGAAAGCCTGTATAGCCAAAGCCGCAGACGAGCCCTTCGCGCCGGACATCCTGATCCGGCAGCTCAAAAAAATATTAAATGCGCAGCCAGAGGGCGCCCTCCAAACAAACCGGCGCGCCATCAAGGAACTCATCGTTAACGAGTGTGAAAAGACCGGCACCGCCCTGCTGAGCGAAGACGAGGTAGATCAGTGGTGGGGCGATTAAGCAGGCGTGCCGCTTCCGTCCCGGTCCCGGCTAACACCGGGACCGGGCAAACGGAAAGCAAAACCCAACAAAATATTGCCGGCCGAACGTCCGGGCGATTAGTGCCATCCGGATAACCGAAAAAGAGGAAACAACGGCGGTACCTTTCCCGGGCCCTCCACAAGCGATTCGTGGGAAGAACAGGAAAGCTATGCCCCAAAGAATTTAACCAAAAGACAAATGAATATGAAAAAGTGGAATGGAAAACGCAAGGAAAAAATCCTGAAAACCGGCGCGCTGTGCGCCTTATTACTCATCACGGGCTTTTATGCCAGCGCCCAGGACGGCAACGCCGGTATCCAGCAGGCAAACAGCCAGGTAAGGAGTTATTTTGATAGCGGCACGACGTTGATGTATGCCATTGGTGCCATCCTTGGCCTCATTGGTGCCGTCAAGGTCTTCCAGAAATGGAACGCAGGCGACCAGGACACCTCCAAAGTCGCCGCCGCCTGGTTCGGCAGTTGTATCTTCCTGGTGGTCGTGGCCACCATCATCAAATCTTTTTTTGGAATGTAAAGCTCCACCCACCCCCTCCGCTGCTCAGCGGAACGGGGCCTAAAATGCAAAAAACATGAAAGAACAACTGATGACCAAACTACACAGCTACCTGCTGCAAAACCAGCTCGACCTGCTCATTGCTTTGCAGGAAGAGCACCGGCTCGATCACTACCTGCGCAGCAAGGTAGATTCCGCCGGCGACCTGCTGGAACAGTGCCGTTCCGAAAAGCGCCCCGATTACGTTACGGAAGCGCTGTGCCTCGAAGAACTCACGCGCGACCTGCGGCCCTCCCGATTCAACTACATGCAGGAGCTGCTGGAGCAGGAATTTGAGGCGGATTACCTACGGATGAAGAAAAGTGGCATCCTGACCTACGAGGTTATCAACCTGATTGGCGCCTGCGAACCCATTTTCGAGGTTTTCGCTTTCGGCGAAGAAAACGAGGACAACAGGGAACTGAAATACGCGGTCATGGGCATGATCGCCGAATACCTCGAACGATAAAAATTTGAAAAAGATTAGTGCGGAAGGATGGCTTATAACCAGCTACAAAAATTAAGGGATAATATCAGGGCGATCAGGATCGCGCTGGACTACCGCGAGGGCATTACGCCCCAGCCGGACGACCAGGCGGCTTTGCAGGCCTATTCCGGTTTCGGCGGTTTGAAAGCCGTGCTTTTCCCCGCAGGCGAAAAACAGGAATGGACCAGTCGCAACGCTTCGCAAAATGACCTGAAGCTATACCCTTCGATGATGGAGCTGCACGAATTGCTCAAAGATCGCCTGGACGAAGCCGGTTATAAAACCGCGCTGCAATCCATCCGGGATAGTATCCTGACCGCCTTTTACACGCCGGCTGTTGTGCCGCAAATGCTGTACACCGTCCTGAAGGAACAAAAGATTTATCCGAAACATCCCTATGAACCCAGCAGCGGCGCGGGCATTTTTATTACCGAGCTCATCAAAGCTTTCCCGGAAACCGAACAGGTCACCGCCGTCGAAAAGGATTTCGTCACCGGCATGGTGCTCAAAGCGCTGGCCGCCTCCTTACCCGTCCCGGTCGATGTCCAGGTCAAAGGGCTGGAAGAAACCGCTGCTGCCGAAAACGGGCGGCACGACCTCGTCGTGAGTAATATCCCTTTCGGTGACTTCCGGGTGTTTGACCCGGCCTTCCCGGACAGGGACATCTCCGGCAAGATTCATAACTATTTTTTTGCCAAGGGGCTGGACAAACTGGCCGAGGGCGGCCTCCTGGCTTTTATCACCACGGATGCTTTTCTGAACAGCCCATCCAATGAAAGAGCCAGGCGCTACCTGTTCGACCGCGCGGATTTTATCAGCGTGACCGTGATGCCGGATAACCTGATGAAGGACACGGGCAATACCGAAGCGCCCAGCCATTTGCTGCTGGTACAAAAACATCCGGATAAAGAAGCCTACAGCATCGATGAGATGTTACTGGTCGAAACGATGGGGCAGCAAAATGAATTCGGCGAATACCATATCAACGAATTTATCCATGACGAACAGGAACGCATTACCGCAGGCGATACCCTCGACGCGGGTAAAAACCAGTACGGGCAGGCGCACCAGGTTACCTGGCAAAACGGCGAAATCAATGACATAGCGGATAAACTCCGCGAAAATCTGACGGACGGGCTCGACTCAAATTTCAACCTGCAGGCATTTCAACAGGCGCAAAAATCGCTGATTGAAGAACCGGCGCCTGAACAAAAGCCGTTATTGAATTACCTGCCTATGCCGGAAAGCTCGGCTACGCAGGTGAGTGTGCAACTGGGCCTGTTCGATACCGCGCCTGCTGAAAACGGCAACCGGGCGATGGATTATATCACGCTGTCCGATGAAGACGCGGTTCAGAAAAATACCGCCCGCCTCATCGGAACTATTCGTACCAAGGATAACCCTCAGCACGAATGTGCCGTGCTGCTCACCGCCAAACAACGGGGCGACGGCAAACACTATGTGTATAAGCTGGTGGCGAATGTGGAAGGTGTCGTTGTTCCCTATAACTGGCTCAACGGCAGCCTGTTCAGCCAGGAACTGCCCAGGCTGGTGCCTGCCCTGCAAAACTTCAACCATGATTTCTATTTCGAGGGCGACCGGAGCCTGAAGGAACATTTCAATTTCGGTCAGAACGCGGAAATCTATTTCAGCGCGCTCAACGCTTTTCACCAGGAAGGCAGCCTGGTTACGCTCAACGGGCAGGTGGGGCATCTCCAAAAGATCGACGACACCCGGACGCAGGCTGTATTTCAGCCACTGGCAGATCAAAAGGATGCCCGATTTTACGAGCGCTACACCCTGATCCGGGATACCTATCTCGCGCTTTACGAGGTCGAATCGCTGACACAGATTGCCTACCCCAACTTTCGGTCTGACCTGAATATCGCTTATGATGAATTCGTGCATCAATTCGGAGAACTCAACCGCCCCGCCAACCGCAGGCTGATCCTCGCGGATGAAAAGGAGGGGTTTAAAGTATTGTCCTCCCTAGAAAGGAAAGCCGGCAACGATTTCAAACCAGCTGATATTATACTGGGGCCAATCTTCCGGCAAAAGGAAGCCTTTAAAACCGACGACCCGGTATCGGCGCTCGCCCACTGCCTCAATGAAAAAGGCGCAGTCGATCTCGGCTTTATCGGCGCAGCAACAGGTCTTTCGATAGAAGAAGTACCCGTCAGCCTGCACCGCCATATCTGCCTGAACCCGCAAAACCGGGCATGGGAAACGGTTGACCAGTACCTTTCGGGGAACGTCGTGCAAAAACTGGCCGTCGCGCAACACAAGGCCGATGAAAATCCAGATGATGCCCAATTGCAGCAAAGCCTGCAGGCCATCAGCCGGGTACAGCCCGAACGCATCCCCTTTGAACTGCTGGATTTCAACCTCGGCGAACGCTGGTTCCCGCTGGCTTATTACGAGCGCTTTGCCACGGATTTCTTTGAACTGTCCGTCACCATCGCCTACCTGCATGGCAGCGACAGCTTCAAGGTGGCGACCAAGGGCAGCAACCTGAAGATCAGCCGGGAGTTTGCCATCACGCCCAAAGAGAGCAGCCGCCGGACTTACGGCTATACCTTATTGGAACACGCGTTGGAAAACACCAGCCCTTATTTCAGCTACGAAGTCAACCTCGGCGGCGGTAAGACCAAACGCTATCCCGATAACGAGGCGATCCAACTGGCCCATCAGAAGATCGAGCAGATCCGCAACGGGTTTACCAGCTGGCTGTCCGATCTGCCCATCGAAGAAAAGAAAACGCTCGAAAAACTGTATAACGATACCTTTAACTGCTATGTCCTGCGCGAATACAAAGCGGATCATTTAACCTTCCCCGGGTTGGATAAAAAGGCGCTGGGGATCGATGATCTGTACAGCTCGCAAAAGAACGCCGCCTGGCGCATCGTGCAAAACCGGGGCGCACTCATCGACCACGAGGTGGGCCTCGGTAAAACGCTGACCATGATCGTCGCCGCACAGGAAATGAAGCGGCTGGGCATCGTGCATAAACCGATGATCCTGGCGCTGAAGGCCAATGTCAACCAGATCGCGGAGACTTACAGGATGGCTTACCCGGCTGCCCGGATATTAGCGCCCGGCGAGAATGATTTTACACCGGACAAGCGGCTGCGCCTGTTCCACGAGATCAAGAATAATAATTGGGACTGCATTATTTTGACCCATGACCAATTTGGAAAAATCCCGCAATCGCCGGAGATCCAGCGGCGCATTTTCCAGGCCGAACTGGATAATACGGACAGGGATCTCGACACCCTGCAAATGGAGGGCGGCGATATTTCGAGGCGCATGCTCAAAGGGCTGGAAGTGCGAAAGAAAAACCTGGTGGCCAAACTCAAAACGATGGAGCATGAGATCGAAAGCAAAAAGGACAAGGGCATCGACTTTGCGGAAATGGCCGTCGACCACCTGTTTGTGGATGAATCGCATAAATTCAAGAACCTGACCTTCACCACCCGGCATGACCGGGTGGCCGGCCTCGGCAATATGGAAGGCAGCCAGAAAGCGCTCAATATGCTTTTTGCCGTCCGCACCTTACAGGAACGTTTCGACAGCGACTTATGCGTGACATTTTTGAGCGGTACGCCCATTTCCAACAGCCTGACGGAAATGTATTTGATCTTCAAATACCTGCGGCCAAAGGAAATGGAACGCCAATGCATCGAAAACTTTGACGGCTGGGCGGCGGTATTCGCCAAAAAAACGACCGACTTCGAGTTCTCGGTCACCAACGAGATCATTGCCAAGGAGCGCTTTCGTCATTTTATCAAAGTACCGGAACTCGCCCTCTTCTACAACGAGATCACCGATTATAAAACAGCCAAACATATCGCGCTGGACAGGCCAGAGAGTGTTGAACAGCTTATCGACATCGCACCGACACCGGATCAGCAGGAATTCATCAAGAGGCTGATGCAATTTGCCAAAACCGGCGATGCTACACTGATTGGCCGCCCGCCCTTAACCGACGATGAGGATAAGGGAAGGATGCTGATCGCCACCAATTATGCCAAAAAAATGGCGGCAGACATGCGACTGATTGATCCCATGAAATATGGGGACCATCCCGACAACAAAGTTAACGTAACTGCCAGAAATGTTGCTGAACTCTATCATGCCAGCACGTCCCATAAAGGTACCCAAATCATTTTCAGTGATATCGGCACGCCAAAGCCCGGACAGTTCAATATTTATGATGCCTTGCGGGACAAACTAGTGCAGGATTTTAATATCCCCTCGCATGAGATCACTTATATCCATAACTGGACGGACAAAACCAAGCCTGACCTGTTCAAAAAGATGAACCGGGGAATTATTCGCATCCTGTTGGGCAGTACCGAAAAAGCGGGCACAGGCCTCAATGTGCAGGAAAGGATCGTCGGCGTCCATGATTTTGATATTCCCTGGACACCTAAAGACCTGGAACAGCGCGGCGGACGCGGAGCAAGGCAGGGTAACTGGGTCGCCAAAAAATATTACGACAATAAAGTAAAGCGCTTAATTTATGGCATCCGCCAGTCGCTGGACAATTACAAGTTCAACCTGCTCAAGAATAAGCAAACCTTTATCGCGCAGATGAAAAACTGCGAGTTGAACGTGCGCAGCATCGACGAAGGTTCCATCGATGAAAAGAGCGGCATGAACTTCTCGGAATACATCGCCATCCTGTCCGGCGACACCACGCTGCTGGAGAAAACGAAGCTGGAGAAAAAGATCGCGGTCACCGAAAGCCTGAAAACGGCGCACTTTAAAGAGATTGTCCGTGTACGCCACCAGCTGGAAAGCCTGGATAAAGAGAAGGAGGGCAACGCCAAAACACTAAAATCACTGCAAACTGACCAGCTACTTTACCACGGCAAACTCAAACTGGAAAAGGATGGCTCGAAATCCAACCCCATCCAATTAAAAGAAGTGCAAAGCGCCGACAGTAAAGCCATCGGCAATTACCTGATCCGGCTGTACCGCGCCTGGAAACCCAAGACCAGCGCGGAAAATCCGAAAGAACTCGGCGAACTCTACGGGTTCAAACTCTATATCCGCCATGAAAAGGAATTAAGCAACCTGGATGGCAAGGCGATGAACAACGAATACAATAGCCTGTACGCGGAAAGGCCGGAGGGGAGTATCCGCTATACTTTCAGTTCCGGCGTGCCCAATACCGATAACCCCAAGCTGGCCGCCCGCTATTTCATCAACGCCATTGACAAAGTGGACGGGCTGGTGGAGAAGTACGGTAAAGAGCTGAAAGAGATGGACGAACAGGCGCCGCAGCTAAAAGCGATGCTCGATAAACCCTTTGAAAAGGAAAGTGACCTGCAGCAAATGAAATCCGAACTCGCCAAACTGGAACGGGAGATCGCCCGAAAGATACAGGAAAAACAGGAGGCGCAAAAAGAGCAGCAGGCCGAAACCATCACTTCAACCGGTGAGGAAAAAAAAGAGGGCGGCACTGAAGCAAAAATCGTGGCCATGCCGCCAACCGATCAGCCGGAAACCATACGAAGGGTTGTAAATTTCCGTGAAGCTGATTTTTCCCCTCCTCAGCAAGACGTAACGGGACTCAAAAAGACGAAAGGGCTCAAGCTATGAAAGCTATCCTCTTTAACCATTTCCGTTGCCCGCTGAACCGTTATACGTTTTCGGTTGCGCCTGTCCGCGCCTGGGTGGAAAGTGTTTGCAAAGGCCGGGTGCTGAACCTCTTCGCCGGGAAAACCAAACTGGCGGTCGATGAAACCCGGAACGATCTGGATCCGGAGGTTCCTGCGGATTACCACCTCGATGCACTTGAATTTTTAAGACGTTGGAAAGGTGAAAAGTTCGATACCATCCTGCTTGACCCGCCTTATGCCTACCGGAAAAGCATGGAAATGTACAAAGGGATGGTATGCAGCCCGTTCCGGAAATTAAAGGACGCGATTCCCGCCTGTTTGCACCCGGCAGGCGTAATGGTCACTTTCGGATATCATTCCATCGTGATGGGCAGCAGCCGGGGTTTCCAATTGGAACAGCTTACCCTGTTCAGCCACGGAGGGGCGATTCATGATACCATCGTCCGTGTGGAGCGGTATTGCGCAGCCCAAACCTTCTCCGCTAGTGGCGGAAGGGCCGTAAGTTTTTTCCCTTCACCGGGAAAGACTGGAAAAGGGGAGGGGAAAATCAAAGGACAAATCAGAAAAATCAGCGCAACAATCAACTGCACTCATGAATAACAGTATCTATTATATCAATAAAGGCATTAACAAAAGCATCGAGTTCCGGGGCTTGCGTGCGCAGTATATCTGGTATTTCGGCGGCATGGTCATTATCCTGATGGTCTTGTTTTCCCTGCTCTATATCTGCGGGGTGAACACGTATATCTGTCTCATGCTCATCGGCGGAGCGGCTACTGGCGGCAGTATCAAAATATTCGCGCTCAGCCATGCGTACGGTGAACATGGACTGATGAAGGCGATGGCCAAAAAGCGGGTGCCCAAAGTACTCAAATCCTATACCCGCAAAAACTTTCAAAACTTAACCCAACAGGAGGAAAAGAAATGAATAAATTAAGGCAACCAGCGATCTATTCCATTGATCAGATTACTTTTCTGGTCGATATTGAGAAACAGGTATTGCGGCAAACCAATGATCCTGGCAACGAGATATCGTTCATTAACCAGATGACCGATATGGGGGATCATTATATGCTGGCCTGGGACCCGGCAGCCAAAAACGCGGGTTTTGACCGGGAAAAGGTGGAACCGGTTATCGTGCCGCAGTTGACCGTGCTTGACCCGGAAGGCATGTCCGAAAAGTACAGAGTACCCGTTGACCAGCTCGAAGGTAAATCAGATTTCGAGGTCATCGTCGACCAGGAAGCCCTCACTTTAAGGGAAAAAGGCGTATTACCGCGTATCAATATTGCCGGTGAAGCTTTTATCATCGACCTGCGCCTGCGGGAGTTGCGCCATGCCGCCAATTTTCACCCGGTGATCAGCCTGAAAAGCCTGGAGCTGACCGGCGACGGCTGGCATTACGAAGCCTATTACCACCCGGTCATGAAACAGGTGGTGGAAATTGACCCGAAGCTGCTGGAGTTTCCCGAAGGTGTCGTCAAAATCAAGCTGCCCAACGAGATCGGCCTTGATCCCGTTGCGACGGCGATTAAGTACGGCATGAACGAACGGGAACTGCTGCGGCGCTACCCGATCCAAAAAGAACTAAAAGCCGAAATTATCCCGCTCAGCGAAACGAACATTCCGGCTATGATCCGGCGCAACCGCGAGGCATTGCGCGAGGAACACCGGGAGAACATGCAGCGGACAAAACCAAGGATCCGGCCGAAGTTTTAACACCTGGAACAATTTGCCGGTAAAAAAAGAAAACGTTTAGTTTTTCCCCTCGCCGGCCTCAATTCAACATGACGAGAAAAAGATCAGTGCAAATGGAAAAAGAATTAGCCGCTATATTACCCATTCTGGGCATTGAGCATGACTGCATCCTGTCCAAGCAGGGCGATGTTACCATCGTATTTAAGGTCAGCCTGCCTGAAGTCTTCACCCTGTCGGATGAAGATTACGAAACCATGCACCAGGCCTGGGTCAAGGCGGTCCGGGTGCTGCCGAAGGACTGTATCCTGCACAAACAGGACTGGTTCATCGAAAAAAGCTATTCCGCTGAAAAGTCCAAAAACGAACCTGGGTTCCTGAAAAAAGCCGCCGACCGCTTTTTCAGCGGCAGACCTTACCGGCAACACGATTGTTATTTGTTGCTGACCAAAAAACCTGCCGGGCGTAAGCCTGCCAGTTCGCTGTTCTCCAATTTGCTCCGTCCCTCGCTGGTACCCCAGGAAACCTTAAGGCTGCAGGCTTTGCTGGCGTTCCAGGACATCGCCGGGCAATTCAAGCGCCTGCTGGAAGACAGCCGCCTGTTTAAACTGGAACGGGTGAACGCCACCGGCCTACAGAGCCAGGCCCAAAAAGCCGGCCTGATCGAGCGCTATTGCTACCTTTCTGAACGGGAAGGTCACCGTTTGTACCAGGATATCTGTTTTGACCAGGGCATCCGTATCGGTGACCGGCAGGCGGCAATCTTTACGCTGGGCGATGCGGAGAACCTGCCGGGGATGTGTGGCTCGCGCATCACCTACGATGCCTACTCCACCGACAAAACCAAGTTCCCGGTCAGCTTCGCGGCAGGATTGGGCTTGCTGCTCCCCTGTAACCATATCTATAACCAATATATACTGGTAGGCGATGCCCGGGCCATGCTCAAGCAACTGGAAAAGAAAAGGCTGCGCCTGCAATCCCTTTCCGGTTATTCCCGTGAAAATGCGATTAGTTTAAACGCCACCAATGACTTCCTGAACGAAGCGATCAGCCAGGGCCGCCTGCCGGTAAAGGCGCATTTCAATGTGATGGCCTGGTCGGACGATCGCGAAAAGCTGAAAGAAGCGAAGAACCAGGTCGCCTCGGCGCTGGCCGCCATGGATGCGGCTGCCAAACTTGAAACTGCCGGGGCAGCGCAGATCTGGTGGGCGGGGATACCCGGCAATGCGGCTGACTTCCCCATCAACGATACCTTTGACACTTTCGCCGAACAAGCCTGCTGCTTCTTTAATCTCGAAAGCAATTATAAAAGCGCAAAACAGGATGAAGGCATCCGCTTCTGCGACCGTTCCGGCAGGCCGGTGTTTGTCGACCTGTTCGATGCACCGCGCAGGGAAGGCATTTCCTCCAACATGGGGACGCTGGTCTGCGGCACTTCCGGCGGCGGCAAATCCATGACGGTGAACCATATCCTGCACTCGCTTTATGACCAGGGGGCGCACTGTGTGACTGTGGATATCGGCGGCAGCTACCTCGGCCTGTGCGAACTGGTGGGGGGCTATTACTTCACCTATACCGAAGAAAACCCAATCCGCTTTAATCCCTTTTATATCAAGCCGGGTGAAACGCTCGATACCGAAAAGAAGGAAAGTTTAAAGGCCTTGTTAGTCGCCCTCTGGAAACAGGAGAACGACGGCTTTAACCGCTCGGAATACGTGGCGCTGTCCAACGCGCTGCAGGGCTATTACCGGCATTTACAAAACGACAACAATTTATTCCCCGGCTTCAATACCTTTTATGAATACCTGCAAAGCCACTATGTGGACATATTGAAAGGCCAGCGGGTTAAAGACCGCGATTTTGACGTGGATAATTTCCTTTACGTGTTGCGCCCTTATTACGAAGGCGGTGAATTTGATTACCTGCTCAACGGCAACGAGAACCTGGATTTATTAGATCAGCCCTTTATTGTCATTGAGCTGGATAATATCAAAGATCACCCGATCCTGTTCCCGGTGGTAACGCTCATCATCATGGAGTTGTTTATCTCCAAAATGCGCAAGTTGAAGGGCATGCGTAAAGTATTGACCATCGACGAAGCCTGGAAGGCCATCGCTAAGAGCGGTATGGCGGAATTCCTGAAATATGCTTTTAAGACCATCCGTAAGTTCAACGGCATACCTATCGTCATTACCCAGGAACTGGAAGACCTGATCAGTTCGCCCATCATCAGGGATGCCATCATCAATAACGCCGACATCAAAATATTGATGGACATGCGCAAGTTCCAGGGCAAGATCGAAAAGCTGCAGGACGTGCTCGGCATGAACGAAAAAGGCAAAACCATCCTGCTGTCGGTCAATAAGGACAACCGCGAAATCTTTATCGACATCGGCGGACAGCTCATGAAAGTCTTTAAAAACGAACTCTGCCCCGAAGAATACTACGCCTACACTACCGAGGGCAGGGAAAGGGTGACCGTAAAGGAATTTGCGGACAAGTACGGCGGCATGGAAAAAGGCATAGAAATGCTCGTGAAAGAAAAACAAAATAAAGAATAACCCATGAAAAGAGAAACCAAAATCCTGATTTGTGCATTTACCTGCCTGTTTTTTTTACTCACCGGTGAGGTTGCTTCCGCGCAGGTACCCGTTGTCAGCCTGATCTCCTCCGCTATTAAAAAAGTGATCACGGCCCTCGATCTGAAAGTACAGCAATTACAGAACCAGACCATCGCGCTGCAAAATGCGGAAGCATCGGTAGAGAATAACCTGCACCTCAGCAGCCTGAATAATATCTCCGGCTGGCTGAATAAAGAACGTACCCTTTACCAGCACTATTACCAGGAACTGGCTACGGTCAAAATCCTTATTTCGGATTACGATGAGGTAAAAAAGATCATCGGCCAGCAAAAGGAGCTGCTCAGCGAATACCATAACGCCAGCACACTGTTCCACGAGGATGCCCATTTCTCCGGCTCGGAGCTTGGCGCGATGGAAAACGTCTATGGCGGCATCCTGCAGGAGAGCATCCGCAACCTCGAAGAAGTCACTACAGCAGTCACTGCTTTCAGCACCC
>Ga0206865_1174_pt1 | contig 17654 bp, 14 predicted proteins | sample Alteio_BWOrgCont_39_FD_152628 | JGI IMG/M metagenome (GOLD analysis project Ga0206865, IMG submission 152628) | Enriched cells from forest soil in Barre Woods Harvard Forest LTER site, Petersham, Massachusetts, United States -... | ecosystem: Environmental > Terrestrial > Soil > Temperate forest >...
AATGCGGTTACCGCGATTCTGTATTTGAACACGATTACGGGGGGTGAGACCGAAATGTATCCCGAATACCGCATTTATCTCGGCCCGCGCAAGAGCACGCGATTTCAACGCTGGCTTGACAGACTGCTACAGTTTCGAATCTTTTTGCACGCTTCCAAGAAGCGGATCCTGGTCTCCCCTACTCAAGGGTTACTGCTCCTCATGCGCGGAGACCGCTGCCTTCACAGCGTTCGTCGTGTCAAAGGAGCAGAGGACCGGGTTAATCTGGTGATGACGTTTGACATACCGAAGGTGAAGTGCAGAGTCGAGGAGAATCTTGATCCTTATCTTTATTCGAAAGAGCCGGCGCCTTCCTTCGATCCAAACTATAGGTAATAAGAATCGTGCGTTGGTCTGAACTCGAGCTCGCGCAGGCGGTGAAGGTGGCCGAAGACATCAACTCCTATCGGGGCGCGCGCCGCATTGCGAATGGCGTTAGCAATATACGGCTTGCGCTTTCGGATGCGACGGAGTTGCGTTCTGGTATATGGGGCAGCTTCCCCGTCGTATTTATGCGGCAGCTATACAGGGAACTCGGGTTCGACGAAAACCGCATCTTCAAATGGCGTCTCGAGCATAAGCTCGTGCAAGCTTTACTGCTGAATCACTTCGCGCCCGGCTGCGGACCTGCTACGCGAGCGCTGGGAGTCTTCCGGCGCGCGGCCGGAGGATGCCACTTGCAAGCCGCGCTCGAAACCGAATTCCCGTCCGGCTTTTATCTAAAGCCGGCTCTTGGCGATTCTTCCGGTGATTCAGACACGCCAGATAGAACGAATCAGATCCTGGCGGCCTGCGCAGAGGACGATGGTGGCAACAGTTGTGGAAGGTTGTTTGGCGAACGCTTCCTGATTCAGGAACGCGTTCCAATTGCGCGAGAGTACCGCGTGCACACGCTGGAAGACCGGCTGATCCCGGATCTTACGTTTCATCGATACGAAAAAGGAGACATCCCAGGCGAGCGAGACGCACCCAATGCGTTCGTGCAGGGAATTCTTGACCGCTTACCGAATGGCGTTGTGGCAGGCACAATCTGCGGCTGGGACGTTGCGCGAACAGTCAACTCCACGTTGGTTGTCATCGAAGTAAACTTCAGCGGTTTTCATCCGCTTCATAATCGGGGCTTTCAATGTAGCGGTTGGTTTCACGATGAGAAGTGGGGCGCTCTCTCGGCGGCGCGGCTGGTCCGCTTTCTCGAGCAGCGTTGCGGTGTAAAGGTGTCTATCGAAGCCGATCGGCCAGATCTCGAAACGGAGAACGAGTTCTACGCCGACGTGAATCGTTGTAGAGAGCTTCTCAGGGACGGGGCCTTTACCTGAGCTCACTCGCCAGATCCATCGAGAGCTGCTTCACTCTCTCCCAGTTGGGGTATTCCGGCACGGCTTCCGCCAGGTAAAACGCTGCATCCGCGACATTCATGCGGCCGTTGTGAGTGCGGCAGTAGTCGACGAACCTTTGGCTCTCTTCCCAATATCGGTCGCCACGCTCCCGACGGAATTTCGCCCGCTGTTCCAGGCGATCCAAGATGCCAGCTATCCATTTGAAGTGATGGACCGGAATGTACAGTTCCTTTGGAGGGCAGCCGCAGCCCGAGAGCGCGAAGTGTTGCCCTGAACTTAGCCCGACTCTGCCCTTTGAGGCAACAATCTTATTCGGGTTCGCTTGCAGAAGGGGCGCTGAGACGAAGCCAGCGAGCGGAAACTGCTGCCATATCGACTCGCTAGCCGATATGGCGGGAAACGAACCATCGCGTGCAAAGCGGTCGAGGAAGCAGCCTTCGATGTACTCGTATCCATCTCGATCGCAATCGTACAGAATGCTTGCCAGGTCTCGTGGATATGCCTGCAATTCGTCCTGATCAGCAATGAGAAACCAATCGTCGGGGCGTGATTGCTGAGTTCTCCAGTACAGTTCGCGGTTGCTATTATGCAACCACTCACCGACCGAAACCGAAGCGATATTAAAACCGAAAGCGCGTGTGATTTCTTTTGCCTGTTCGACAAGTGGATCGTTCGAAAACGGGATCTGTACGTGGACAAAGAAGGATTCGATTCCAAGGTCGTGGTAATGTCCCAACATATGCGGAAGCACGTCGATGCAACCGCCCACAATTGTCACAAGGTGGACATTCATGGGAGTACAAAGTGCTCCGCAACACCGATCTTTCTGTTCCGGTACCACTGTTCAGCCTTTCTGATTCTGTGGCCCACATATGCATCACTTACTCCGAATCCACGCAGCGTCTCGCGATCTATGCAACTCAATCCGGAAAATACGTCGCGCTCTCCTGCTCGCCGTAATCGCGCGGACGTTTCCGCCGCGAGCGCTGAGATCACCTGTTGCTCGAGTTTCTGAAAGCTGATTGCCTGCGTATGAATGCGATAACGCAGAAGGATGTCGGCAAGGTTCGCCAACTCAAAGCGCTCCGCCGCCCTCAGCCATAAATCGTGATCCTCGGCAGCGAGAAATGCTACGCGATACCCTCCTAGCGAGCGGAGGGCTTCGGCTCGCAACATGACAGTTGGGTGATGTAGGCAGCAATATTCCTGCATATGGGCTGCGATTTCGACGTGATCTAGAGGTACATATGTTGTATCAATATACGAGCCATCTTCTCGAATACGCTCGAGCTGTGTCCCTAGAACGGCCACGCTTGCGTGGTCTTGTAGAAATGCGACCTGAAGCGCAAACCGATCCGGCAGAGCAATATCATCCGCGTCCATCCGCGCGATAAAGGAGCCTTGCGCCAAGGCACAGCCAAAATTCAACGTTGCAGGCACTCCTCGGTGGTGTTCCGAATGGATGCGCAACCGCCTGTCAGAGCATGCGTAACGGTACATGATATCGAGCGACCGATCCGCAGAACCATCGTCGATTACGATCAGCTCAAAATCCCGAAAGCGCTGGTCCAGGATGCTTTCGATAGCCTCGCACAGAAAACTCTGTGCATTCCACACGGGCATGACGACCGAGACGGCAGGCATGCTCCCGATAATACAAGTTCTTAGGTTTGGTAAGATCGTAGTTCAACTAAAATCGCGGAGTTAGGATCGACCCTTTGCAAAGCAAATCGCGTTGCTTGTCGCCGATAAAGCGACTTGTGCTCGAAGACTGTGCCGCCACGAGGAATGAAATTGCTATGTCCTTCTCGGCGGGCGAACTTCGCATTAGCAAGTCCTATCGATATTCCAGCGTAGATTTCGAAGATCTTAAAGCGCGATATGGAAATGAATTAGTTCAGCGCGTGTGCTTTCATGTGATGGCTCTTGAGGCGATTCCGCTGATGAGTTTGCTACCCGAGGAGCTCGATTTAGGCCCTTTCGCCCCCTTTCATACGACTCGTTTTGAGAACTTGTGGCGCCTCATACTTTTAAAGGCAGGGGGGCAGTGGCGGTATGAAAACGGTCTGCAGGATTATGTAGGACCGCGCTTCGTATCCTCGCCTGGTACTGCCGCATTCACGCCTAGCCCTGGACAGAGCGGGCGCACGGAAGCGCTTTGTTTCTGCGGCGGGGGGAAAGACAGTCTTGCGATGCTGAAGCTGTTGGAATCCGCGGGAGTGGCTTTCTCAGCCTATTCCTATTCGCACCCTGCGTACGGGGGGGCAAAACCCCAATTGGATTTGGTCCAGTCGCTACTCGATTCAACCACTCCCGTGGAGCGGCAGCAAGCCGAAATCGAGGACGATTTCGCCCGAGATGCGAATTACAGAACCTTGGGTATCGCATCCCCAGTCTGCGCCGAAACACCGATCTCCATCTTCGGAGCGTTACCGCTCGCGCTGCAGCACGGTTATGAATGTCTGGTGCTTGGCAACGAGCGCAGCGCTGACCAACCGAACCTTTATTGGGATCGGGCTGGAGAATTTATCAACCACCAGTGGGGCAAGTCGTTAGAAGCGGAGCTGTTGCTCGGTGAATATATTCGCGATCAGCTCGTCGCCAATGTGCACTGCTTCAGCGTACTGAGGCCCATGCACGATCCAGTCATTTTCCACATGCTCAGGCGCTACCCGGAAGCGGTGATCAGAACTCACTCCTGCAATCACAAAAAGCCGTGGTGCCGCCAGTGTGTCAAGTGCGCGTACGTAGGACTTGGATTTACGGCTTATCTTCCGGCCGACGTGATCTGCCAGATGGTTCCATCCGATCTCTTTGACAATCCCACGAATCAAGTATTTTTTCGGGAACTGCTTGGGCTTGCAGACCACCGGCCATTCGAGTGTGTCGGGCTGCCCGACGAGACACGCTTGGCGTTCGAAGTTTGCCGAAGCAAAGGATTGCGGGGCCGAGCGATTGATCTATACGGCGAGGAGGCTCGATCGGATGATTTAGCAAGGGTAGCGCAAGTGTATTCAGAAATCGACCTGCGCTCGCATTCCATTCCGGCGCCCTTGTGGCGGTGCGTCTCACCGATACTGGTCAAAGCAGGCCAGGAGTCATTTGAGTACCTTGTCTCGATTTGCGGTTTCGATCGGAAGTTTGCTCATCTGAGTGGCGCCCGGATGTGACGCATTTTGCTCCGGCCGGCCGGCTGTCGAATACTGACCGATGGCGAGTTTCCAGTTTGCGAAGGCGGTCCCATTCAAATTCAGATTCTCGACGAGATATTTCAAACGTTTGGTGCCTGGGCCATTTGGAGCGCCGTTATAGCGGTCTCGCAGATAGTACGGGGGAACGGTTTGGTAGTACAGCGCGGCGGTGACTATCGCTGCCGACGCATCCACGCCCGGCGGTAATTTCACCTGATACCTCACAACAGATTGCCCCAGCCCGTTGTGGTAGACAGGATCCGACATGGCTCGACCCACGGGATAAGTGGCGTGCAAATACCTTTTGGGAATCGGCGCATTTTCTCGCCACCCCTGTGGCAGCAGTCGGTTATCTTTCAGATCGTGGTCTCGCTGGATAAAGCTAGTAGTGATCTTTCCCTCGGCGTTAGTGACCAACTCCTCATAGATTTGTACCTGGGCCTGTGAAGTGATCGGGTGCTGAACATCATAATGCTCCTGATATTGCTGCTTGCCGTCGGGGCCTGGTTGGAAGAACTCTGTTGGAAGCGGCTTGCCGTTCGGTCCGACAATCACGCCCTGGCTATTGGTCGTGCCTGACGCCCACACGATCTTGCCATTTTTGTCGCTGACCTGGAACTGAATGAATGCGCGGCGGAAGCCGACTCCGCTGGGAAAGCGATGGCCGGTTTGGTTCTGAACCGTTATATCTGCGGTAAGCTGCTGGCCCTGAGCTTTAATAATATTTGTACTCAGCGTTGCTGTCCGTGTCTGCCCTTGCTGGACCATGTTCCCAATGGCATTCGGCAAGTCGTTGGTGAGACTCGACATGTAATCCTTATTTCGAACGCCGAGAATATGATTGAAATCATCACCACGCTTGTCGGCGGTCATGTAAAAGCTGAACATTTCGAGGAGGAACCCATTCAGCCCAACCAACTCATGGCGGCGAAATCCCGTAGGGCGATAAGTAGTCGTGATCCTGTTCAACTCTTCGCGATGCGTAGCGGCTGGGTATGTCTCATCTTCGATAACCGCGATTTTGGTTGGCAGGGGCGATACGTTCAGCTTGTATGTCGTGCTGACGTAAGAGTTCCGCATGTGACAGTCCTGACAGGACTGTGCCTTGGGATTATTCGGATTCGACTCGTTTTCGTATTGGCTGTTGAGCCATTCCACATAGGTGCTCTGCTCCAGGCTGTGCTTGCTATGTCGCGGGTCGTCCGCCACAGGCAAATCAATCACGTGGCAACTGCCGCAAAGCCGCGAAGAAGTCGTGTAGGCGTTGTACTTCGGCGTGTATCCGAGGCTGTTTTTCATCGGGTCGACAACGATGTGATCGTCCTCAAAAGGGCCCTGGATTTCGTCCCGCGCGATAAGGCTGAAGTTGCCTGTAGTTTCTTTCTGCAAGAAGCTTACGAGTGAAGCGTCATTGCCTTTGATCCGATGACAAACCGTACAACTGATGCCATCGCGCGCCAAGCCTCCGTAGACGCTTTCGGGCTGTTTCACCACGCTTGGATCGAACGTTTCGCCGGGATGTTCTTCGGCAAATTGCCGTTGGCCCATCGCGCCATGGCAATGAAAGCAAGTGTTCTTGACGAAATCGCTGTTCTTTTTTCGCGCAACCGGATCCTGGATCGTGTCGATATGGGCGAGTTCGCTTTCAACTTGCGAGTAGAAAATGGGATCGCGCCCTGCAAGGCCCATCGGCGACCATCTCCATTCGCCATAGGGCGATACGTTCACTCCAGTATTGTCGTTATTCGGAATGGGCACGAACATCCAAGTCCAATTCGTACTATGGCACGCAAGACATTGATCGGAAGTTACGAAGCCACCTGGGTGGTCAGCAGGGGAGACAGTGCGATCGAACGCTTCGGAGACCATGCATTCGATTGTTCCGTTGTCACAGACCGCCGTCTGAGAGGAGTGGGGGCTTGCGCCCGGAGATTGTATTTCCCGAAGAAGCTGGTGTTTTTGGTGATCGCTAAGCAAGCGCTCAATTTCGCGGGGAGTTAATTGCCGCCCAGTCTCGGGCGACATAGGTATCGGTTGCTCCAGGAGTGACGATTGGGAGACAGGTGATTGCGGCTTGCAACCGGAATTCGATCTCCACGAGTCGTCCTGCAAGAACGTGAGGTACTGCCCCGGAAAGCCCTTGATGTTTTCGGTGGAGGAAAACGTGGATTCTTTTTCTGCTGAGGCGTGGCACCGAAGGCAGGATTGGCCGTAGCCTCCCTGCGGATAGCCGATTTCGGGAAAATTCATCCCATCCCAGACCTCCACCCAATACCAGCCATCTTTTGATGCGCCTTTGCGCTTGATCATGATGCTCCAGTCACTGAGATTGGCCGGGCTGGTGAGGCTTTTCTCGTTCATATACTGGAAGCACGCCGGGGGTGCCGAAGCACGATTTGTGGGCTGAAACTGTTCCTTGATGATCACTGAGCCTGTGGGAATATCGCCATTTCGGCCGTTTTCCAACCACTGCACGACTTCCGGCGAATACCAGATCCTGACGCTCGCGTAATGCGTACCCCAGTTTGTTCCGTTCGTGAACGGTCCAGTACCGCGAACCGCTTTGTCCCCGCGCCAGCCGTCGGCTGTGCGATAGCAGCCGCCCTTCACATATTCGAGGAGCGCCTGATCGAACTTCTCATTCTGGCCACGCACATTGAGCGGCGGCATCAGGTTTGCTGGCCAGACATTCGGTGTGGCACAGCTGTTTTGCGCCTGAACGAGGCGGCAAAACAAGATGCTTATAGCGGAGACAACAACAACTGCCAACGGGTGGCGCAATAGCGTTCCTCCGATTGTGACAGATTCCGAGAATGATAGCAGGAAGCAAATAGTGCATGAAAAATGTTGCGGACTCGTTATTGCGCACTGCACAGTAAGTCGGATACGACTCCGGTCCCGCGTCTAGCAGCCATTCAAGTGAATTGAAGGCGACCCTCGCATGATGAGAGAGCACCTCGAAAGATCACGCTGAGAGATTTTAATGGAAAGAAGTTAGGTCTTTCAGGTCCCCAGCCGTACTCAAGATAGTTGATTGTCTCAATTTAGTCCTGAAGCCTTCCGTGACTAGGTTGTTGGCATTTGAGCCTGTCTGCGTCCATCACAGACGGATACTCCGATTACTAAATTCAGACATTCAGCATTCTTCTTACAGAACTTGACATTTTACCTGCCTACCACCTAGCATAAGGCCGCTGGTCCGGCGGTGTGGTCGCAGCGTTCTGAGTAAAGGTCTGCTCGGATTTGTCGCACGCCTGCCACTGCATCGATTGGGCTACTACCGTCGTTGTAGGCAAGGAGAGCGTGGGAAATCGTAGTTAATCAGCTCTATTCCTGGAGGCCACGCGCTTTCGGACAGTTCGTGACTACAGTTGTGTCTCCCTTCTCCAATCAAGCGGTTGCTCACTGCACGGTAACGGTCACACTTGTGGAGGATGTAATGCTTAGCCGAATCAACCCCCGTCAAGCTAAAACGTATAGGTGCCTGCGTTGGTCGCCGCAATACTAGAACCGCCGGGGCAGCACTCACTGGAGCCGCCGAAACCGGATTTCGAACTACCGCCCCTCCGCATCCGATGGCACCTGCAGCGGCGGAAAGGTTCTCACATCACTTTTTGAGATTCGGGGCAACTTAGATAGGCTCCGATGAGGTAACCAAGCGCTGAAACAAAACCCTCAAATAGCCTCTCGCGAAGAACTCATCCAGGCACTTCGCACGGCGGCCGAGCTCGAGCACGGGCTCTGCTGCCAATATCTATTTGCGGCATTTACGATGCGCAAGACGAAGGAGGATTTCGATTCAGACCCGGATCTGGTTGTCCTGCAGATGGTGCAGAGATGGGCGGCAGTGCTCATGCTTGTGGCGCGGCAAGAGATGGAGCACCTCGCGCTCGTCTGTAACCTGTTGAACGCGGTCGGCGGTGATCTGAATTTCCAACGCCCGAATTTCCCCCAGCCAGCCGAACGATACCCGCTGCACATACCCTTTTGGCTAGATCCTTTCGGCATTCCAGCCTTGCGGCGTTTTGTATGGTTCGAAAAACCGGAGGGTCTCAAACCCACGTTTTCCTCGGATGGCTACGGTCACGACTATCCTCGGCCTATGACCGCTGACCTCTTTAAAACCACGGCCGTGCCCCCAACCAGATACCACTCCGTCCAGGAACTCTATACCGAGATCGGCACCGCATTTCAGGCCTTGGACCCCGCCGACATTTTTGTTGGAAGTCCCGACCGGCAGGTTGACGGTTCTCAATTCCACTATCGGATCACTGTCGAGCCTGTGACAAACCGTGAACAGGCAGCGGCTGCAATCGGACTGATCATCGAGCAGGGCGAAGGGATCGGCTTGACACCTCTTGACCCCAATGGCTCGCACTTCCAGATGTTTGTTCAGATCCTCCGAGAACTCGAAAACGCCAAGCAAAGTAATCCGCGCTTCACCCCAGCCCTGAGCGTTGTATGGAACCCGGTGCTCAAACCAGACTCAGGAGCGGCTCCCGGAACAATCGTTACCTATGAGCCCAGCCGGATGGGGATGGAGCTTTTCAATGAAGCCTATCAGCTGCTGTTAGCCATGTTGAAAAGCTGGTTCCAGTACTTCAGCTTCTCACAGAGTTACCCCCAGCAGGCGGCTGAGTTCTATGCGGCCTTTTTCCCGCTCATGACAATGGTGATTCGGCCGGTTGGAGAAATTCTTACGCGAATGCCCGCGGGCGTAGATGGCAAGAACGCAGGACCCAGTTTCGAACTCCCATCAAAAGCCGAAGATCAGCGTCCCGATCGCGAATGGTATCTTCGAAAGCTCGACGAACTGGAGGGAAGATGCACCGATTTCCGTGATTGCGCGCCAGATCGCTTCAAGGATCGGTTGACGTTCATTCGCGAGAACATCCACGCCACACGGCTCCATTTCGGCAACTTGTGGCCGGAGGCGCCGGTGCGAACCAAGGTTTCTCACTTTCCCATATAGGCGGCTAGGCATGACGACACTTCGCATCAAGTTCGAGGGTCATTGGCAATGCCGTCAGGCGACCGATCCCGACCCGAGCGACGAACCACGCGGAGTGAGCGGATACACATTTGCCGTAGCCCATGAAAACGACTTTGACCAAGTGATTTATCTGCAGCAAGACGAGATCCCCAAGGTCGACTTCCGAAAGCCGCACACCAGCAAGTTCGGTGTTTACTCCACCGGCGCGGAGATTGGCGATGCCGAAGGCGAACCAACGCCGCTCGATAACGGAATTGGAGGGTGCGCAAAAGTGTATCTTCACAAGCGTCCGAAATTCGAATTGCGAAACGACATCATTTTTCACGAACTGCAAGGCATCATCATGCCCATTTGCCCGTTCGATCTGGAGATTGCGGGCGATCGCTGGAGGCTGCGGCGCGAAGATCCCCTGGACATCAACGACCCGTCCGTCAAAGTCTGGCAGATGGTCGAGGGGTATGCCCGCCGCTCGCCGAAGCGCTTTAACACGGTCTCCGATGAGGTGCTCAGCGCTATCGGTATAGATCCCGCACCGGACTATACCACCGCGTTTTCCAATTACTTTCAGAACCGAAAACAGTGGCTGAAGCTCAGGCTGGCTGAAACCACCGATCCTATTGAGGCGGAGGGCCTGAAGACGCGAATCTGGGCAATCGATTTCTTTTCGCAGGATCAACGCCTGGAATCCCGATTGGGACTCCAGGCGATATGGGACTTTTGCATCCGGGGCAGGAACCCCGATATCAGCGGTGCGGAGGATTACTTTGGTGGAAGAATCGACACCGAGGAGTGCTGGCGAACCCATTTCTGGATGGGTGGTTTCGATGGCGATCTCATGCGCGGCTACATGCGGGGATACCTCGAAGTGCCATTTCTGCCCGAATACAAATAGGAATCGTGGCGGCTACGACGGGTCAAGACTATATCGTTAACCCAAGCCTCTGGTACATAATCCGATCCGGTACCGCAGTCTGCGCGGGAGGGATGTATAGCGTCGACGCCGGGGATAGAGGAACTGAAGGCAGCTGACAAAGCGAGAATGGTCTGATGACTGGCTCACACCCGAGAAGAACCGCCGCCTCATACACGAAAACGCTATGATCCGGGCGATAATACTGCGCGAGTTTCTCGAGCAGAAGCGGCAGGCCGGAATTGGCGTAGCCCGTCTGTTGGAATGTCAACTCGCCGACGAATCCTACCTGCCAAAGAATTACGGAACTCGAAGGGTCGATCTTGCGGTGATTTATGACAAAATCTGAGGCTTCGTAGGCTTGGCAGCCACTGGTCGCCGGATCGATCCCCAAGTCGGCGAACAGACAATCTTCCGCAGAAATTCCCGGTAACATCCGTGCTAGGTAACCCTCGCTGCGGGCTTGGCGAATGGCCTCATGCGACGGCGTCACAAAGACGCCGGGATGTCCGTAGAACGCGGCGCAGGTTTGGTTGCCATCGCGCACCGATTCCATGATGCGGTCGACAAAATCCTTGTAGGTTTGGAGGCGAAGTTTGCCATGAACGTAATATTTCTGGAGGGATTCAGCAGAGGGATTCAGTTGCAGAATGAGTGATTCCCCGACAGGATCCGACACGAGGTAGAAGACTTTGTCAGCACGCCGTATCCAGGCAATCGACTCGACCGTAAGCTGCCCGACCGTCCGCAACCCGGTGCCAACTATGATTAAGCTTCCTGTTTTCATGAGGTCTTAAGGAGAATCTCTTATCTTTAATCGCGGCGAACCGGGTGAGAAATGGTTTGCTGACCAGCGACACCGGCCTGAGGTACCGCAGGCACGGCGCAGATGGAGTACGTCGGCGGCGGCCCAACGAGCGCGGCTTGAGGCGCCACAGGCACGGCGCAGATGGAGTACGTCGCCGGCGGTCCAACGACTGCAGCATGGGTCTCGACAGAAACGGCGCAGATGGAGTACGTCGCCGGTGGTCCAAGGACAGCGACCGGCACGCTCTGCCCCGAAAGGCTTGCGTAAACCTTCTCTGGATCTCCGCTTTTGAGGGCAGCGCACTCTTCAGCGTCCAGGTTAGCCTGTTTCATGGCTTTGTCCGGATTCTTCACGTAGCTAGCGTGTTTTTCAGGAGAGACAGCCAATTCCAACAAGAAAATCATCAGATTTCGCGCCATGGAACCACCCCTAACGAGGACTTGACTTAAAGAAGACGGTATTACGAATTGCCCCCGACTGCCAGACACCTTAAGCGGACGCGCGTGTTTAAAGGAACTTGGAGACAGCTTTTATCCAAACCGACAGCGTCCATCCATGCTTCCATCGCAGGAAGCCAGGCCCAACGCGAAAACAACCTGCAAATCGCCAAACGAGATCGACTTTAACTCAGTAGAAACGCCGAATGCTGGACGATAGCCAAAGTGAGAACAGAAGTACGTTGAAAGCTCGCTCTATGGACCCCAAGTATTCCAACGCGAAGTCAGCATACACTGTTCTTCTTGGAAGTACCATAGCAGTCGAATTTTTATTCGACTGCTATCTAATTGACTATTCGAAACAAGCGTAGCCCCAATATGGTTACAAGATTTTGGCGTATTCCGATTTTGCTTGCTCGAAGACGGGGATGTCAGGATCGGCATCCTTCCAGAGCGCCAGGAAGACTCTGTATTCGGAAAGAGCGCGAGTCCGGGCGGCGTCGCCATCCACACCTTGTAACGATCTTGCCTGTAGCGCATTCGCCCGTGCAAGGCCGAGATGGGCCAAAGAACCCGTCCAGCAATTCCAGACTATGCCATCATGATTGATAACTTTGTGGAATTCGTCAGCGGCAGGCTTGCCTTGGCCGGCAGCCAGATAAGCCTGGCCGCGAATGTAGGCTGGATAGAGACACGACGGGCTGTTAAGGAATGAGACTTGTCCAAACTCGATAGGCACAGAAGCTTGTAAGTCGTCAATCGCGGTAGACGGCTTTCCCTGATCCAAAGCCACTTGCGCCTGAATCGTGGGCAGCCAGAGGCTCTGCACCTGCGTATCCAAGGGAAATTTTGCATTCAGATAGCGGACGAGCGATTCAGCCTCTACGGTTTCACCCGCGATGGCGTAAGCAAGAGCCGCTTCCATCTTGACACTTGAGCTCGCGAGATCGAGCTTCAGGCCGCTGGCTGCTGCCCGTTTGGCTTCTTCCGGATTCCCAAAAGCACCCTCACGTAGAGCGGCATTCTCGTACCAGATAGCTCCAGTCTCTTTGGAGTCCGCGCGGATAGCGGAGTCGACAGACCTCTTGGTTAAAGCCCGAGCGTTGTGCAGGTGACCTGCGTAGGCTTCGGTATCGGAGACAAGGGAGAAGCCGATGTTTTCGTACTCGGGCTGGTCTGTGATCCAGCGTTCTTCTTCCGCCATGGCTGGCGAATCCCCTTTGAGAAAGGCCAAACCATAGCCGGCGTTGTGAAGCAGGAGATCATGTAAATTTCGTTCGTGGGCCTGCTGAATGGTCTGTCGAGCTTCATCGTAACGCTGCATACTGCTCAGGGTGATTGCCAGGAAGCCATATGCCTGCGGATTATCGGGGTTGAGTTGAATAGCCTGACGAAATGAACTTGAGGCTAGTTCATATTTTCCGAGCGAAGCGTAATCGAGCGCCAAGCGATAATTAGCCTCAGAGATTCGCGGATAACTTTCTAACTGCTCTTTCCGTGCGCTAACCGCTTTCTCCAACTCCCCCGTGACGTTCTCGTAATAAGTGGCAGAGATCTCCAGCTTTTCGCGCTCGCTCGAATGATCCCGCAATTCGAAGGCTTTTGTGTAGTAGGCGCGCGCACGTTCCAATTCGGCTAAGCTATGATAAGCCCGGCCGATGTCGTGATAACCCATCGCAAAGTTCGGATCGAGTTCAATGGCGGTTTGAAAGTAATGCAGAGCCGCATCCGAACCTTCTATTTTCGCCTTGCGCCCGAGGCTCAAAGCTTTCAAAGCTGCCAATGAAGGAGTCGTGGCATCGGCAAGTGGAACATCGTATTTCTGTACTGAGGTTAGGGATTCGCCCAACTTGGTCCGAAGTGTGCTCGCGGCATGTCCGACCTCGTTCAGCACCTTTTCCTTTCCGTCAGCCGTCACCTGTTCCTGTGCCAGTATGTCTCCGCTCTGGCAACTAATCGCTTTCAGCTCCAGGACGTATTGATTGCCCAACGGAGCGATCGAACCTGCAATATATGCCTTGCTGCCCGTACGCAGGCAAAGCTCGCGCGCCAATTCGGGGGTCAACCGACTGTTGGCCGGACGAGCCATCAGCTGCATCGTGTCGGACACTTTGCTCTCTGGCAGAACGTTCAAAAGTGTCGACTGATTCAATGAAACCATCAGGGCGGTCTTCAAGGCGTCGTCGAACACGCTCTCATCGGTGCTGTTCGCAAAATCGGCGAGAACGACCGTGTCCTTGTCACTCAAGCGCTCGACCCGATGAAAGCGATAGTAAAGCCCTGCCGCCACCAGCGCGACTAAAGCAAGAGTGGCTGCGACCCAACGCAGCCACTTCTGAAGCGACGGTTTCTGCCGCGCACCTCTCGCCGCTGCTGAAGTTATTGCCACATAGCGTTGGCTTTCGATTTCGCGCTTAAGCCTCTGCAGATCCGCGCGGATATCAGAGGCGTGCTGATAGCGCAGGTTGCGATCCTTCTCAAGTGCTTTGCTAATGATTCGTTCCAGGTCGGCCGGCAGGTTACGGTTCAGACCCGTCGGCGAAGCAGGAGTCCGATTGAGGATGGCCTCCAAAATCACGCCGGTGCTTTCCCCCCGAAATGGCAATGTGCCAGTTGCCATCTCATAGAGGACCGTACCGAACGAAAACAAATCCGTCCGGGGATCCAATTCCTTGCACCGGACTTGTTCTGGTGACATGTAGGAAATGGTGCCCATGGCTGTGCCTGGATTGGTCAGATGATCAGGCGTCTCAATTGATTGCGTCGTCGCTTCGGTTTCTCCACCGATTCTCGGGACAGGCATGAGCTTCGCGAGCCCGAAGTCCAGAATTTTGGTATGTCCGAGTTGTGTAACAAAGATGTTCGCTGGCTTGATATCACGATGAACAATACCTGCCGCGTGGGCAGCATCCATCGCATTTGCGATTTCAATGGCCAGATCCAGCAACACATCGGTGTCAAGCGGTTTTCCGGCGATGCGATGCTTCAATGTCTCGCCATCCAGATATTCCAAGACTATGAACGGCTGCCCATTGTGACTGCCGAATTCGTAGACAGTGCAGATATTGGCATGGTTGAGAGCAGATGCGGCACGCGCCTCGCGGCGGAAGCGTTCCAGATTCTGATGGTCTTGGGCAAGTTCTTCGGGAAGGAATTTCAATGCGACAAAGCGTCCAAGGGCAGTATCTTTGGCCTTGTACACTACCCCCATCCCACCGCCACCGAGCTTCTTGAGCACCCGATAATGCGAGACAGTCTGGCCGATGAGGGATGAAATACTCTCTTGCGACAGTCGGTCGTCATTCAGACTCGCAAGCCACTCGGCAACCCTTACAATCGGAGTCTCTAGAAAGCTTCCGAGTTTATCGTATTCGGCTAACCGTGACTGGACTTCTTGCTTCAGCCTCAGGTCACTATGACAAGCCTCCCGCAGAAATTCTTCTCGCTCATCGGGCGAACGCTCGAGTGCTGAGAAGAACAAACTATCGACTATTTGCTGCCGTTCGTTTTCCATTGCCCGTCATAACGTCAATTGGCATTAGCGAACTCGTGGCACAACTCTAGTCGCGCACCTGATCGGGAGGGATTTTGCTCGGTTCATTGTCTCTACCTCCGTCCAATGATCCAATCTCGTATTCGGTCCCGTGGCGATACGCAACGATTCTTAGACACTATAAATGCATTTTAGGTGAGGTCAAGCCGCAAAGCACTGAACTCTGCTGTGGAGGCTGACACGGAGCAGTAGCGACGCTGCATCGGGAATCTGTAGATAACCCAAAGTGCGCGTGTCGTGCCCGTGTCTTTCCGGGACTGCCCTCTTCATGCCTTGAAGTTATGAAGTTCGCGGAAATAAGTCTTGGACAATTGTCGAAAACGGGATCATTGTGAGGCAAAGGAAGCCGATAGGGCGCGGTCATTCCTCCCCCATCACTGAGCCGTCCCGTGGTGGACGTTTGAGAGGTGGTGGATACTCGCGCACTCTCGTCCAAACGGGAACGGGGAGCGAACGACTTAAATCCGGGGTAGCAACCCAGTCGCCCAAGCCCAGTTTGACCCACATGCCGAGCAATCTCATTTCCCCGCCCAAATCGATACAAATTGACCGGGAGCCGCGTCTAGACCCCCTTGGTAGAGTGCACGGCAAATATCATCCAATGGAGCAACTCGCCGGAAATTGTGCGGAAGCACTATGCGAAGTGGTCCCCTGCCCGTCAGGCGCGTATCGACGATTTGATGGAACGAGTGCATACTGGCACAGATTGGGCTATCCAAGAAACAACGAAGCACATTAAGTAGCTGCGTTAAACACGCGCGGCGCTAAACACTTGCTTTTGCCGAAAGAGGAGCTGCAACGTCGAGGCTATAGTCGTAGCTTTTTTTTCGGCAGTCACTACAAACCCACAAATATTTACTTCTAGCTCTCCGTTTGTTTGGGAGACCTTCCTCTTTGAGAACGCGCACGAGACCGCCGTGAGGGACACGTTCTCTGGAAACGAGGTCTTCCTGCTCCATGAGTTTTCCCAGCAAGAGATGTCCAGCGCTTCCAGGTTCGAGCACCGTGCCCGGTTGCCCTTTTAGCTGATTACTTATCTCATTCTGAAAGGCCTGGAGAAGCTCGTTCCACTGAACACTTTCGGAGCCAAATGGATTCCAGCCACCATATTAGTTCGCAGATGGGCCACGAGCTTTTCAACTGCGACTTTCAAGGCTTCGGGTTCAAGATGTTCTAGCAGTCGCTTAGAATACTCCGGCATTATTTCTGGAACTTTCTTCAGCATCTCAACGAGATGTGAATCCGGCAAATGAAGATGAAAGGGAAAATGGTGCGTGATGGTGTGGCCCCCAACGGCTACCAACGATATTTTCGCGGCCGTGCCTGCGAGGGCGGGGGTAATCACAAGATGTCCGTTCTCGAACGCATATGGCTGTTACTTCGAAATATCTTTGTTTAGATCCTTGCAATCGTCATGCTCACAAAGAGCGTAGAATTTGACATTACCGTTCCAAAGGAGACCAATCTCTTCGCCAATCTCTTCGTATATTTCCGGTCTCTTGTTTCCGCTATCAACCCTAAACTTTCGCGGTAGGCCGAAGCTAACCAAGAACGCTCCCGTCTGAAAAGTTCATCGAACTCATATTCCTCCGTTTCACGCCATTGCTTGAAGAGTGCCTGTTGGGTAATATGTGCAGTTCTTATCTCAGCCTTGGAAGTTACGAAATCACCGTGCAACGCGCTGACGCGGCCTGACATCTGTTCAGCCTGAGACTCAGCCGCTTTACGCCACCGTTCAAAAAAGATCCTCTGAGCCTCCAATTCATTCCTTAGCTCGGCCCTTGAAGAAGTCAAATATTCCCGCAACGCATCGACATGGCTTGTGAACTGATTGGCTTCGCTCTTGAGATCGTCGCGTATCCCGCCGATACCTGCACTGACAGGCTGCAACGCCTTTTCGAGCCGAGGATAGAGACGGGTGTCGGGATCGAGAAGCCTTGAATTGGACACATCATTTCGGTCTCCCAAGAGGCTTGTTTCACCCTTACTAATCTCGGAGTTGATGTTGGGGGATTGATGCAAGGCGCTCTAGCCTTTCGCGAATTTCCTTTGTGTGTGAGGGCTTAATCTGCCGAGAGGCTTCGCCGCTAAACCTGTGACTCGCCAAATTGTCATCTGAGCGCAAAAGGAACCCGCGTTTTGAACTCGCAGGCAGATTCGGCAGGGCATGTGGGTGACTACGGATAGTCACAGAGATTTTGCCGAGTGTGCGGCGAGAGATCAGCAGCCAGACTCGCCCTCAGTTCATCTTCAATTCTGACGAGTGATGCTCGCAACAGCTCAGGCAGCCAGACCGTAACGGTGATGTAAGCCACCAAGTCTTGGCATGGACACGACTCGGCATCCTATATTCGGGTTCTTCTCTGGTTCGCGACCCGCAGGTGTT
>Ga0206865_1175_pt1 | contig 17645 bp, 16 predicted proteins | sample Alteio_BWOrgCont_39_FD_152628 | JGI IMG/M metagenome (GOLD analysis project Ga0206865, IMG submission 152628) | Enriched cells from forest soil in Barre Woods Harvard Forest LTER site, Petersham, Massachusetts, United States -... | ecosystem: Environmental > Terrestrial > Soil > Temperate forest >...
TTCCAAATGTACAAACCCTTGGCAGCGGAAATTGGCAATTGATAGTTAATAGTGCAAAAGTTGATATTTCTGGTGACGTTATCCAAGGCAGTGCTGAGCTTATCGCTTGGGGTAATTATTTATTTACTGATAATAAAGGCACCGAAGCCGCAAGCGGAGATGCTAATTCTGGGGGCTTGACCAAGGAGCAATATTTAACAGGTGTGGCAACAACAGCCACTATAGGGGAAGCGGTTGCGGGATCTAGCAGGCTAGGTAATGGTGTAATTTATACCATGAAAGCATCGGGGAGAATATTTAAGGCTAATCAATATGTTAAAACGATACCCATCGGTAAAACCTTCAAAGTTTTAGGGATACTGGGTACTGCGGTTAGCACTACCGGGGATTTTGTAGACCTGTATAACGATCGGACGAGCGGAGCAAAGGTTGAAACTAATTTGATGTTTTCGGGTGTGGGGCTTTTGGGTGGAGGATGGGGAGCATTATTTGACATTGGTAATACTTATTTAAACACTTATTACCCAGATCAGTCACCTGGGACGTTTTTGGAGGGATTAAAACAATATAATACGGAAAATCATTTTACTAAGTAAATATTCTATAATTTTAAATCATGGGTATAAAGGAAGCATATTACTATTTATTTTATAAGTTTTATAAACTTGGAGAGATGTCGCCATCAATATTCCCAAGTGATTTTGTTGCTGCGGTAGTTATTTTATGGCTTGAATTATTCTTTTTAAGTTCCTTTGTGTTTTATTATCGGGATTTTGTAGATCCAAATCATAAATGGGAATTAGTGTCTTTTCAAACACTTGTACCACTTATAGTACTTATCGTAATAAAATTTTTCGCATTCATCAACGATACAAAGTGGAAAACTTATTTCAAGAAATTTGATAAATTCTCGCAGGAAAAAAATGATAATGGCACGGCGATAGTTGGGGGAATTGTTATAATCGTAGTAACGAATTTCGTAGTAGCGGCAAGCCTCAAATAGGTTATGATTGCCCTATTCCAACGCGAGTATGCGGCACCCCCTCTGGCGCGAGTATGCAGCGCAATGGCCAAAAAAGAGGTGGAGTACTCGTGCCCCGCTGACAGGTAGCCACTTAGCGTTGCCCGCGTTTGCTTGATACCTTTAAATCTGTATTTTAGTGCACCATGAGTCGCAAGTACAAGTTTAACGATCAGGATCAGCTTTATTTTGTAACCTTTGCTGTTGTGAACTGGATTGACCTGTTTATCCGTAATGAATACCGGGATATTGTGCTCGAGAGCTGGAAGCATTGCCAGTTAAAAAAAGGCCTTGAAATTTACGGCTGGTGCATCATGAGCAGCCACATCCATATGATTATTGGTACCCATGGCGATAAGCTGGAAAACATTATGCGGGATATGAAAAGACATACGTCCATTGCCCTGCGGCAAGCTATTGAACAGCATCCGGGTGAAAGCCGGAAAGAGTGGATGTTATGGATGATGAAGAGGGCAGGTAAAAAGAACGGCCAGAACCTGGAGTTTCAATTGTGGCAGCAGGATAATCATCCCATAGCGTTATTCAGCCCTCAGGTATTGCATCAAAAACTGGATTATACGCATTATAACCCGGTTGTAGCCGGAATAGTTGAAAAGCCGGAGGATTATTTATACAGCAGTGCACGCGACTATTGCGGACTTCCCGGTTTAATAGAAGTTATATTGGTAGACCCTCTGATATTATGACTGGTATAATTTATTATTCCGCAGGAGTCCTATGAACCTGTCAGCGGGGACACGAGTACCCGGCCGCACAGGCCTGCGCTGCATACTCGCGCCAGAAGAGGGGGTACGGCCTTGACGGAGCAAACGGTCCGGCGTTTCCGCGGCCGGTAATCGTGTCAGGGTCGCCGTCGACAACCCAACAGCAGCAAATATCTAACTATAATAATAATCACTAAAAAAATGAAAAATTTCTTACTTTTTATTTTATTATTTCCTCATACCGTTTGTAATAATAACGCACAACCAACCACAAAAGAATATATTTCGTTTGAAGAGGTTAACAATAATGAAACGAAATATACGCGCCCACTAATTATTAGCAAACAAAAGTTGACCATAAAATTGGATGCGACCGAAACGTTGATGTTTCAGGATTGGCTAAAAATGGATCGAAAAGCAAAACTTGACCAATTTATTGGAACTCAATACGATTTAGCGGTAACGGACGAAAATACTTACACCCAATTGCTTTCGTTCATTACAACACATCCGGAATTTTATAGTAATTACACAGATAAACGTAACGAAGCCGGCTACTGGCAGTTTACAGCAAATGGGAAAGATTATCCTTTATTTTATAAAACCAAGAAAGAATGTTTAAGGCAATTAATCAGCCATCTCAAATCAAATAATTGTGATCCAAAGGTTATTTTCGAATTTGAGCATTTCTATTTTTGGTAATGTGGCCAAAAATAGTTGGTTGGTAAAGTCAAATAAAACGATGCCCGAAGGCAGGGTAGTAAACAACAGTGGCACCCTGGCGCAGGAGTTTATTATAACCGACCAGCAGGGCAACGCCCGTTTGAGCTTTCAAAAAGTAGCCGGCGCTGCCAAAATAATACAGGAAAATAGTTATTACGCCACAGGTTTAATTATGGCCAACCTGTTGTGCATAGTATGCCATAAACGCCGTCTGAATGTCTGTGACTTCGGACGGCTATGCCTGTAGTTTAAAACTACAAACGCAATGTTAAAGCTTACCGGCGCCCCGCGTAAGCGATTGCAGTGGAAAGCCCACAGGCCCGGCAATAAAAAACAAAAAGGCCTTTAAATTCGCCGGGGCGAGGACTTGTAGTGTAAAGCGCGGCCCCCTTTTTCTACCAAAAGGGGGATACGCCCTTGTTCTGAGTCCTGAGTCTGGAGTTCAAAGTCAGGAGTCAGGTTCCGTGGTGCCGAAGTCAGACGATTTTAGTCGCCTGACAGGTTTTTCAAGTGGGTAGATTTTTGGTACGCAAAGATAATGGCAGGCAAATTATCATTTGGTGATGCTATTTTGTTAGTACAGGTACCTATTTTTTGCAAACTGACTATCGGAAACGTATTTTTAGTCATCGGGACCAATCACCGCTACTTTTAAATAATGACGACACAAACCTGTAAAATAACCATCCACATGGTTGCCAGTCTCGATGGCTATATCGCCAAAAAAGACAATAGTGTTTCCTGGTTCGAAACGCCTGATCATTACGAAAAAGGGATTACCGTTACCGAGCAGGATGCGGCGGAATTTTTGAAAACGATAGATTGTTATGTAATGGGCTCCCGCACTTACGAACATGCCCTGGAACTATCAAAAACCTACGGCTGGCCTTATGGCGATGTGCCCACCATTGTAGTATCGCACAGAAACCTGCCAATAAACCTGCCGAACGTTGAAATTTATGCGGGTGAACTGGAGGCCTTAGTGAATGAACGGTTAAAGCCAAATTACCGCAATGTTTGGGTGGCAGGCGGAGCATTGCTGGCTAATGATTTTATTAGTTTAAACCTGGCAGACGAAATCAGGTTGTCGGTTTTACCCATTATACTTGGCGATGGAATTTCGTTTTTTGGCCAGGCAGGCCAGGAACAGGCATTGCGCCTGCACAACGTAACCGCCTACAAAAGCGGGATGGTGGAATTGCATTATGAAATAAAAAATAGCAGGAATTAAAGGGAAAGGGGGTGTTTGTGAACACGCTTTTATCTCTTTGTGTTTTTTTGTAGTAATATTTATGTTGCAGGTACTTAGGTATTTACATTTTTACTATATTTGGCCTGATAAGTTATTGACAATCTTTCACCTGCATAAAAACGCTTGGTTATGAAAACTAATTTTACCCGGATATTTATCCTGTTGTTGTTACCTGTGCTGTTTTACACGGCCTGTAAAAAAAATACGGCTACGCCGGCCCCAACAACAGCTACTAAAACAGATTATGGTACTATAAGCAGCCAGCTGGCGGTAACATTTTATAAATCAATAACCGGCCAGTATGGCGGCGCCAATATTGGCAAGGGTGTTACCTCGCCATTCAGCGCTAAAATTGGCGGCAGTGCAGCGTCGGTCACTTCGCCGTTGTGTGGCTTTGTGGTTGATACCAGCTATAGCTATTCCGTACATAGTAGCAAACACCCGTCGCCCTTTGATACAACTTACACCTATAGCGGAAGCTTCCGTTTGGCGTACACCTGCTCGGGCGGTGCGGTTAATGGCTATGTTGTTGATGACAGTTTGGGTTATAATGAACAAACCTATATCGCATTTAACAACAGCAGCAATGTAGGGCAGCATTATACGGTAAAAACACTGGACCCAACCGGCAAGCTACTTTCCATGAACGGTTCAATCAATACCTACGTTAACCTTATAGGCGAATTTAATGAATCGGGGTCTTCCTTTCGGGCCGCCTACAAGCTTGCTGGGCTAACGGTTAACTATGGTTCGGGCACAGCGGATGTAACTACAGGTGTCGCAACCTTTCATATGGTATATACCATCTATTCAGTTGTATTGCCGCCAAACCCAACAACTGTTTATGATGGCACCATCGAGTTTTTAGGTAATCACAAAGCCAGGCTCACTATTAACCCCGGTCATGTTTATATTGTTGATTTAACCACCGGCGTGGCAACACCGGTTTAAGGGAGCCGGAGGGACTGACTGAGCCAAAAAGTATTTTCTTCAAAATCAATTTGCGGGATTGTAAACTTTACGCCTTATTTTAGTGTCGTAATAAATTACACACGGTATTTACACCAACCGTAAAACACGTTTTATGAAAATTGCCACCTATAACGTAAACAGCATCAACGCGCGGCTGCCGGTAGTGCTGCGCTGGCTTAGCGAAACCAACCCGGACATTGTTTGCCTGCAGGAATTAAAAGCTCCGCAGGAGAATTTTCCGGAGCAAGCATTAAAAGATGCCGGTTACTCGGCGCTGTGGCATGGCCAAAAAAGCTGGAACGGAGTAGCTATCCTGGCAAAAAATATGCCCATTACCGAAGTGAGGCGTGTGCTCCCAGGCGATCCGGAGGATGTGCATAGCCGCTATATTGAGGCGGAAGTTGGCGGTATAACGGTTGGTTGCCTGTACCTGCCCAACGGCAACCCGGCACCCGGGCCCAAGTTTGATTATAAACTCAGTTGGTTCGATCGCCTTACCGCACATGCCGAAACGCTTTTAGCATCGGGCAAGCCCGTGGTACTGACAGGCGATTATAATGTTATGCCAACCGAGCAGGATGTGTATAAACCGGAGCGCTGGGTGGATGATGCCCTGTTCAGGCCCGAAAGCCGAGCCGCTTTTCATAAACTGATTGCCCAGGGATGGACGGACGCTATCCGCAAACTGCACCCTACCGATACCATTTATACTTTTTGGGATTATTTCCGCGATGCTTATGGCCGTAATGCAGGCTTGCGTATCGACCATTTTTTGCTGAGTCCGCAACTAAGCGACAGGCTTACTGCAGCCGGTGTTGACAGGAATGTTCGCGGTTGGGAAAAATCAAGCGATCACGGGCCGGTTTGGATTGAACTGGAAGGGAAATAACCGCTGACTTGCCCGCACATTCTGCTGTTATACGCGTAGCCCTTGCCTAATCACTATCACATGGCTACGTAACGGGATTGTTATGCGTATTTGGGGCAAAAAACGCAACTTCCGTGTTAATTTTATCGTATTCAATTAACGGTATGGTGCCTGATTACCTGCCTGTGCTGCGCTTTGTTGCGCGCGATAATTTAAACTGTTAAACGGGATGACGATTAAAGTGAGTGAACTGACTGAAAGTAAAACATTTAACCTCGAACATTTTTTTGAACTTACCGAAGACCTGTTTTGTATTGCCGGTTTCGATGGCTATTTTAAAAGGATAAATCCCGCGGTTTCCAAGTTATTGGGCTATTCAAATGAAGAATTATTTTCCAGGCCGATAAATGAATTTGTCTTTCCGGAAGATCAGGATATCACTGCGCAAAACCGCCATAGCCTTACACAGGATGTCCCGCTTTTAAATTTCGAGAACCGTTATGTTACCAAAAGCGGCGAAATTGTATGGCTCGCCTGGACATCCATGCCGGTGGAAAGCCAGCAGTTGGTTTACGCCATCGCCAAAAATATCACCCATAAAAAGAAAGTAGAAGAGGACCGCAATTTGCTGATCGCAAAACTTACCGGCAGCAATAAGGACCTGAAACAATTAACTTACACAGCATCGCACGATTTACGTACGCCTGTGGGCAACCTGCTTTCGGTTTTTAACCTGCTGGATGTTACCAAAATCCAGGACGCGGAAACCCTGGAATTTATTGGTATTCTGAAGACTGCCACGCAAAATCTTCAATCAACATTAGATAGTTATGTGGATACTTTAATTGAGCGTGAAGATTTGCAATTGCAACTGGAAGAAATAAATTTAACGGAGGCTTTTAATACGGTATTGCAATCGTTGGGCTCGTTATTAAAAAATTCAAATGCATCTGTACAAATTGATTTCTCGCGGGTAAGGACCGTAAAATTTAACAGGGGATACCTGGAGAGCGTATTTTTAAACCTGGTGACCAATTCCATTAAGTACAAAAAACCTGGCGCCAATCCTGATATTGCGGTCGCTTCACGACGTGTTAACGGGGTTAATCAGCTTGTTTTTGCCGATAAAGGTTTGGGTTTTGATATGGATAAAGTAAAAGACAAGCTTTTCGGTTTCCACCAAAAATTCCACCATCATGCCGATAGCAAGGGTCTGGGGCTTTACCTGGTACACAGCCATGTCACCAGCCTTGGTGGCCGCATATCCATAAAAAGCAAAATCGGCGAAGGCTCGGAATTTGTAATTTCGTTTAAGGACTGATCTGCTGATTCATAGCAATTAAGTATCGTGTTTTGCAATATCATTATTTGTATATTTACTACTGTTTTTTGGAAAATTTAACCTGCCGTTGTTATGACAAATGACGATAAGATAGCCTGTTTTGATAAACTTGTTGCAGGTAGCCCATTTGCCGTGCGCAAGGGCGATACTATTCCCTACACATCGGTAAACGGGCACATGTACAGCTATTTTTCGAAGGATGGTTTTCTGGCACTTCGCCTGCCGGAGAGCGAACGTGCAGCGTTTTTGGAGAAATACAATACCACCCTGGTTTTGGCTTATGGCATCATTCAAAAAGAGTATGTAACCGTGCCAGATAATTTACTCGCTGCAACAGATGAGTTGCAACCTTATTTCGAGATCAGCTACGCTTATGTAAGTAAATTAAAACCAAAACCCACCAGTAAAAAGAAATAACCGGCTTTTATTGCAGAAATTCGTCTATCGCCGCCACAGCGTTTTCATACCTATCGTTCCCGGTTCCTGATATCAATACAAACCGGGCATTCAAATCCTTTAATTCCTTTTGCCATACTTCCATAAAATGCCCGCGCAACTCGGGGAAATCACGTAAGGGGTCATCCTCCCAGGGCATATCGATATCTAAAAGAAGGTACAGGTCATAGGGGTGTTTGGGCAATTCATCAAGCACTTCCTGCGGCGATTTGCCAAAAGTATATTCGCTCCAGATTTTTACGGTGAGAAAAGTAGTATCGCAGATCAATAATTTGTTTGCCTTTGGCAGGATAGACGCTTCCAGCGCCAGCTGCCCGTAAAACATATTCACCTCATCCTGCCAGGTAGGCGGCGCGGTAAGTTTTTCGCAATAACTCCGCGAAAATTCGGGTACCCAAACGGTGTTATAGTGATTGGCCAGGTAGGCCGCCATGGTAGATTTTCCGGTCGATTCGGGCCCAACTACCGCAATTTTTATAATATCCTGCTTATGCATTCGCTAACAGCAACAATTGCTTTTTGTAATCCCTGCGCCAATCGTAATATCCCCAAATAGCCAGCGGGACATAAATTGCATATAAAATAGCAGTCAGATCGAGCTGCTTGGATACCAAAATGCCTACGTAAATGATATCAACAAAAATCCATATCAGCCAGTTCTCCAAAATTCTGCGCGCCAAAAATACCTGGCCCACCAGGCTGCAGGCCGCGCAAAAACTATCCAGGTACGGAAATGATGCCGACGTGTACTTTAAAACCGAGCCTAAAAAAACGGTAAAAATAATTACCGCAATAGTTGCATAGATGATCTCCGCCCGGGAGATACGCGATACCCAGGCTTTTTCGTCCGAAGGGGGTACTTTGCTCCAGTAATACCAGCCATAAACGTTCATCAGCATAAAATATACTTGCAGACCTGTATTGGCGTACAGATGCTGCATAAAGTATACATAAATGTAAAAGCCCACGCTAACAATAGCTATGGGCCAGTTCCAAATATTATTAAACGCTGCCAGGGCAACACAAAGCACGCCTGTAATAAAGGCTACCACTTCGTACCATGTTTGGTGTTGCCACCAGCCTTGCAGTGCGGGTATCAGATGCATTGCTCAAATATAAACAATGTTCGGTATAGCCACAATGAATTACAGCGGTACCAAACATCGGTTAATCCCGTTACCAGATTTTTACCCGCTTATCGGGTTCAATCCACATTTTATCTCCTTTTTTAATATGGAAGGCGTCATAAAATTCCGGAACATCAGTTAAGGGGACATTTACCCGTAAAAATGCAGGTGCGTGTACGTCGGTTAGTATCTGGTTGGCGAGCACTTCGTCGCGCTGATGGGTGAGCCATCCCATGGCATAGCCCAAAAAGAAACGTTGCATCGGCGTAAACCCGTTTATTTTTTTACCCTCTTTGTATTGCTTTGTCTTTTTAAAGGCATCAACCCCCAAAACTATACCGCCAAGGTCGGCAATGTTTTCGCCAAGGGTGGCTTTACCGTTAATATGGAGGCTATCCAAAACTACGTAACCGTTAAACTGGTCAACCAGCATTTGGGCGCGTTGTGTAAATTTCACCGAATCTTCGGGTGTCCACCAGGCTTTTAAATTGCCTTTTGCATCAAACTGCCGACCTTCGTCATCAAAGCCATGGGTTATTTCATGTCCTATGGTTGATGCGGCTACATAGCCGTAAGCAACCGCGTCATCAACATCTTCGTCTTTCATGCCGGGTATAAGCAACTGCGCGGCTGGGAGGGTGATTTCGTTGTTTGAAGGGCTGTAGTTAGCGTTATAGGTTTGCGGCGTCATGTTCCACTCCTGGTGATTGATGGGCTTGCCCAGTTTATTGATGTTTACCAGGTAGGCCCAATGCCTGGCCTGCATTACATTGCCTGCATAAGAGTCGCGTGTGATCACCAATGTCGAAAAATCCTTCCATTGATCAGGATAACCAACCTTTGGATGGATGGCGTTCAGCTTATCCAATGCCTTTTGTTTGGTTTGCGGGCTCATCCAATCCAGTTTCATAATATGTTCACGGTACGATTGCCTGATGGCTTCAACCTCGGCAATGTAGCGTTCCTTACTTTTTTCGGGGAAATATACTTTTACAAACAACTGACCCAGTAATTCGCCCATGATGCCGTTTTCGGTGTCCAGTACCCGTTTCCAGCGCGGCAGCTGTTCTTTCTGCCCGCGTAATACTTTGGCTGAAAAGCGGAAGCTTTCATCGGCCAGGGCAGTATTTAAATAGGATGCATATGAACTTAACAACTTCAGGCGCAGGTAGGCTTTCCAATCGTTGGCGCTGAAGGTTTTTAAGGCCTGGTTTACCGCTTTATAGTATTCCGGCTGACCAACTATTACCGAGTCGACAGGTTTAAACTCCATGGTTTTAAAAACGCCGTCCCAGTTAATATTCGGGGTTAACCGGTTTAGCTGTGCCAGGGTAATTTTGTTGTAGTTTTTATACGGATCGCGCAGCGATTCGAGTTTGCGGCTGCTGTCGGCCAAAAACTTTTCGATATTATACGCGCTTTTGGCGCCGGCAAATGCCTTTTGCTCATCCCAGCCCGATAATTGCAACATGGTTGGCAAATACTTACCGTTGTAATCGTTGCGGATGCGCGTGGTGCGTGCATCCGTTTTAAAATAATAATCGCGATTGGGCAGGCCCAGGCCGGTTTGGCCCATCTGCACCATCATTTTCGAGCTGTTTTTATCATCCTGGCTAACTCTTACCCCTAATATATTACGGGTGCCGGTGGTAGTCAATATTGCCGCAGCGTTCAGGATGCCGGCTATATCATTGGCCTGGTCAATCATGTTCAATTGCGCCTGCAACGGTGTAATCCCTGCTTTTTCGATGCCGGTACTATCCATCCCGGTATAATAAAAGTCGCCAATTTTTTGCGTGGCGGTTCCCTTTGCGGCGTTTGCCGTCAGCGCGTCCTCGTTGATTTTTTTAAGGCGGTCGCGGATTTCCTCGGTAACTTCATTGCCTATGCCCCAGCTGGAATAAGCCGGCGGAATAGGGTTTTGCTTTAGCCAGGTCCCGTTGGCATACGAAAAGAAATCGGTGCCGGGGCTAACGCTTGGATCAATGTGTTTATAAATAGGATCGTTGGGTTGATCAACTATCTTTTTGGTTTGATAGGCACACAACGCAAAGGCCGATAATACGGCCAGGTAAGTAGAGGTTTTTTTGTAAATATTTTTCATGATAAATATAAATACTGTTTACAAATTATGAATTATAATCCCGGTTCCAGGTCAGCGGTCTTAGTCGCCTGTCCAAACCAGGATTTCATCTTCTTAACTTTTGACTAAGTCCCGATAGCTATCGGGATTCGACGCAGAACTCAAGACTAAACCTTACCAGATCTTCACTCTCTTATCCGGATCGAGCCACATCTTGTCGCCTTTTTTTATATGAAATGCATCATAAAATTCCGGTACATCGGTAAAAGGCCCGTTAACACGCATAAATCCGGGTGCATGCTCGTTGGTCAGTATCTGGCTCGATAATGCTTCCTTTCGTTCCTGCCCCAGCCAGCCCAAAGCATAACCCAGGAAAAAACGCTGCACAGGCGTCAGTCCGTTAATCAGTTTTCCCCCTTTGTACTGATCTGTCTTTTTAAATGCATCCAGCCCTATCACTATTCCGCCGAGGTCGGCAATGTTTTCGCCCAGGGTAGCTTTGCCGTTAACATGCAGGCCATAAATGCTGTACCCATTAAACTGGTTGATCAGCATCTGCGCATGCTGTGCAAATTTTACCGAATCCAGGGGCAACCACCATTCTTTCAGGTTCCCTTTAGCATCAAATTGCCGCCCCTCGTCGTCAAAGCCATGTGTCATTTCGTGCCCGATGGTTGAGGCTGCTGCGTATCCGTAAACAACGGCATCGTCCACATCTTCATCCTTTACACCGGGAATCAAAAACTGGGCGGCCGGCAGTACAATTTCATTGTTCGACGGGTTGTAGTAAGCGTTGTAGGTTTGCGGCGTTATGCCCCATTCGGTACGGTCGACCGGTTTGCCCAGTTTATTGGCATCGTAATGGTGCCAAAAATTGTTTGCGTTCATCACGTTCAGCGCATAAGGCCCACGACTGATGGTTAATGTCGAAAAATCTTTCCAGTGATCAGGGTATCCTACCTTTGGCATCACTTTCGCCAATTTATCATAAGCCTTTTCTTTCGTTTGGCTGCTCATCCAATCCAGTTTTTCAATATGTTCTTTAAAGCTGGTGCGCATGGCCTCAACCAGGTTTACATAACGCTGTTTGGTGTTTTCGGGGAAGTATTCTTTCACAAAAAGCTGACCCAATACTTCGCCCATCAGGTCATTTTCATTGTCCAGCACCCGTTTCCAGCGGGGAAGCTGCTCTTTGCTGCCGTATAATACCGTTCCGTAAAATCTAAAGTTTTCGCCGTCAAACGGTTTGCTCAGGGTTGATGCAAAAGCCGATACCAGGTTTTTAAGGAGGTAGTTTTTCCAATCGGCTATGGTATAGGTGCTGAGTGCTTTATTTAAGGCACGATAATATTCAGGCTGGCCTACAATAACCGAATCAACACCTTTATAATCCATTTTTTCAAATGTGCTCTTCCAATCGATAGCAGGCGTGAGGCGGCTTAAGCCGGCTAATGGCATCTTGTTATAATTTTTATACGGATCGCGCAGATCCTCCAACTTACGGGAGCTATCGGCTAAAAACTTTTCCAGGTTATAAGTCTTTTGACTTGCTGCCTGGGCGGCTTCGGCGCTTAAACCGGATAGCTTATAGAGAACAGGCAGATGCTTTTGTAAGTAATCGGTCCGTATTTCAACACTATGTGCATCGGTATTAAAATAATAATCGCGGTTGGGCAGGCCAATACCGCCCTGGTAAAGCTGCAGCATATTTTTACCGCTGTTTTTCGCATCCTGGCCAACGCCTGCGGAAATGGGCGTTTGGACGCCTATGGTTTGCAAGTGTGCAAACTCATCAACCAGGTCGGCCAGGGTGTTAATTTTTTCGATACGGTCAATCTCCGGTTTAAGCGGATCGATGCCCTGCTTTTCAATGTTAACGGTATCCATACCGCTGTAATAAAAATCACCAATTTTTTGGGTGCTGCTGCCTTTTGCCGCATTGGCGTTTAAAGCATCGAGGTTTATTTTTTTAAGACGGTCGCGCAATTCCTCTTCCACCACGTTGCCAATGCCCCAGGCGGGATAGGCCGCAGGTATCGGGTTCTTTTTTAACCAGGTACCGTTAGCGTACTTAAAAAAATCGTCGCCGGGTTTTACCGAGGTGTCCAGATTTTTAAAGATGACGTCGTTTTCGGCATACGCTTTGGTTTTGTTTTTACACGAAGTAAATGCCAGCAGCATGGCCCAAACGGCGATAATGGCATAGATTAGGCGATTTTTGTTCATTTTTTTATGTTGGTGTAGTTAAAAAAATACAAGGCTTGTACACTATAAAAGACAAATTCCTATCAATAACTCAATTTTGTACTCTTTGTCCTGGTTTTGAAACAGCGAAATCAACAAAAATTTAATTTCTTTAAAATAATTTATCAAAGTAGCTTCCCGCGGCAAAAAGCAGAGTTTTTTTCAGTTTTGAAGGTGCGTATTTATGATAAAACCCGCAACAAATCATTCAAAATCAGCTTTAAACAAGCATTATACAATAATAATCTTTCAAAAGCCTTATCGCAAAAGATGAAAGTAAAATTTTGAGTACACACTAAGCCATCCGTATGCCAAATGCTTTTTGGTAAGGCTTTTTGGCGCAAATCCCGAAACTGTCCAATTTATGGCGTAACATTTGTTATCAATTCAGCGGCCCTGCATATTATATCTGTGAAAATATAAAAACATCTACCTGTGAAAATACATTGTTTTTGAATTCTCAGACGCCCAAGCTGAGGTTTTTTGTTCTTTGTTTTGGGTTTAATCAATAGTTTAAATTAATTAGGGGAAAGGGAGTTTCAAAAGAACTCTCTTTTTTTTTGCCTTTACTTTTTACTATGCATGCATAATATTATTTTTGCCGCTAAACTATCCAGCCAATGTATTTTCAATTAACCGAAGAACAGGAAATGATCCGCCAGGCGGCGCGCGATTTTGCACAAAATGAGCTTAAGCCCGGCGTTATTGAACGCGACGAACATCAGAAATTCCCGGCCGAACAAGTAAAAATGCTTGGCGAGTTGGGTTTTTTAGGGATGATGGTATCGCCCGATTACGGTGGCAGTGGTATGGATGCCATATCATATGTGCTGGTAATGGAAGAGATTTCCAAAATTGACGCCTCCACCTCGGTAGTGATTTCGGTTAATAACTCATTGGTTTGTTACGGGCTCGAGAAGTACGGCACCGAGGCGCAGAAACAAAAATACCTGGTGCCCCTGGCCAAAGGCGAAAAGATTGGCGCCTTTTGCTTATCGGAACCCGAAGCGGGTTCGGATGCAACTTCGCAACGAACTACCGCTGTTGACATGGGCGACTATTACCTGCTTAACGGCGTAAAAAACTGGATCACCAACGGCAACTCAGCATCAACATACCTGGTAATGGCCCAAACTGACGCATCAAAAAGGCACCACGGCATAAATGCCCTGATTGTTGAGCGCGGTATGGAAGGCTTTACTATAGGGGCAAAAGAAAATAAATTAGGTATCCGCGGTTCTGATACCCACTCGCTGATGTTTAGCGATGTTAAAGTACCTAAGGAAAACAGGATAGGCGACGATGGCTTTGGGTTTAAATTCGCCATGAATACGCTTGAGGGTGGAAGGATAGGCATTGCTTCGCAGGCTTTAGGAATAGCCTCAGGTGCGTATGAGCTGGCCCTAAATTACGCCAAGGAACGCAAAGCATTCGGAAAAACTATTGCCGATTTGCAGGCCACCCAGTTTAAACTGGCTGATATGGCTACCGAAATTGAAGCTGCCCGCTTATTGTGTTTTAAAGCAGCATGGCTTAAAGACAAGGGGCTGCCGTATGCCCAGGCCAGTTCTATGGCGAAATTATATGCATCGGAAGTGGCCATGCGTACTACGGTTGAAGCTGTGCAGATACATGGCGGATATGGTTTTGTAAAAGAATACCATGTTGAGCGTTTAATGCGCGATGCCAAAATAACCCAGATATACGAGGGTACCTCCGAAATTCAAAGAATTGTCATATCAAGAGAGGTGCTGAAATAAGTGCAGGAAATTTTATAGCTTTGGGTATGTCAGACAAAGATCTTTTGGTTGTTATTTCGGAAATGCTGAGAAAACAGGATCAGCAAGCCGAAAAGCTTGATTTTGCACTCAGCTATTTTAAATGAGCATTCGGCCATTTTAAATGAGCATACGGAAATTTTAAATCAGCACACGGGAATTCTAAATCAGCACACGGGAATTCTAAATCAACATACTGGAATTTTAAATGAGCATACGGAAATTTTAAAAGACACAAATGAAAACCTAAAGCATTTTGTTGATATTTCCATTACCCAGTTTCAGCAGCAACAAAAATTTAATGAACTCTTTTTGAACAAACTTGATCAACAAAGTCAATTCAACGAGCGTTTTTTAAACAGCCTGGACAGGCAAGATCAATTTAACGAGCGCTTTTTAAATAAGCTTGATGACATCGAAAAAGCGCTGAAAAAATAATCCCATTTTATTTGCTCCATATGAAAATAAAGGCCGTTTTAATTGCCCTGTCGATTTTTATTATTAACAGTTCATCTGCCCAAAACAAACTAAAGGCCGGTGTATGGCGTGGCGTTTTAACCAATGCCACCGGCAACCACCTTCCTTTTAATTTTGAAGTGAGTGATACTGCCGGCAAACAGCAAATAAAAGTAATGAACGGCGACGAACGCCTGAAGGTTACCGATATTAAAATTGCAGGCGATTCTGTTTTTATACACATGCCGCTTTTCGACTCGGAGTTTAAGCTTAAATTTTATGCCGATAGTTTAACGGGACAATGGATAAAGCACCTCGGCGTAAAGGATGCTGCCATGGATTTTACAGCTGCACCCAATGAAAGCTGGCGCTTTTTTAAAGATGCAGGCAAACCGGCCCTTGACGTAACCGGCCGGTGGGCAGCTATTTTTGGTGATGATGACAGCCGCGAAGAATTGGTAGGCGAGTTTAAACAAACCGGATCGGCGGTGACAGGTACCTTTTTAAGCACATCAGGCGATTATCGCTTCCTGGAAGGCGGCGTGAAGGCCGATAGCCTGTACCTATCGTGTTTTGACGGCGGGCACGCCTTCATATTTACCGCAAAGATCAGCGATGACCATACCTTAACCGATGGCAAATTTTATTCGGGCTATTCGGGTTTGGATAAATGGACCGCAGTAAAAAATGAAAATGCCAAACTGCCTGATGCTTACTCATTAACCGCTTTAAAACCCGAATACAAAAAAATAGCTTTTACTTTTAAGGATATAAACGGAAAAGACGTTTCATTGAGCGACAGCCGTTTTAAAAACAAAGTGGTTATTGTACAGATATTAGGATCATGGTGCCCCAACTGTATGGACGAAACCAGTTATTTTGTGAGCAGCTATTACAATAAGTATCACAAAAAAGGTGTGGAAATTGTGGGCCTGGCTTATGAGCGTACCACCGATTTTGCCAAATCGCAGAGGACATTACAGCAGCTAAAAAATCATTTTAATATACCCTATCCGCTATTAATTACAGGCTACACACCTGCCAAAGGCGACCCCGAAAAGAGCCTGCCCATGCTGGCAACGTTTAAAGGTTTCCCAAGCACTATCATCATTGATAAAAAGGGCGACGTGCGTAAAATTCATACCGGCTTCAGTGGCCCGGGTACGGGCGTTCATTACACCGAATTTATTGAAGAGTTTGAAAAGCTAACCGACGATTTGCTCGCAGAGTGATTTTTAAACAGATAACATAATTGGTTTTACCATCTGCATATTTGCACATCTGCACATGATTCCCTAAATCCGCCTTTTCAGGGTGATGATCACACTGTCATATTTTTTATCGTGAAATATCTCCAGCAGGAGGCTGCGCTCGGGAGATGATTTAAACATGGTGTCTATATCTTCGAGCGTCATTTTGGTTATCGGTTTAAAATTTATACTCACTATTTCGTCGCCCGGTTCCAAACCAACTACATCACCCGGCGAACCCGGTTCAACGCGGCTGATGAGCACATGGCCAAAATCATCGCCTGTGCGGTAATATTCCAACCCGCTCATGTCATGTTCAAAAGGGCCGTTTACATTGTCGCCAGGTTTTAAATACAGGGCGCTGTCGGGATAGTCGACTATTAGGGTAAACCTTTTAAGAATACCCAGTCCAAGGTTGCCGTCGCGCGCATCCTGATTAGCCATTTCCTTTTTATATATAGGGAATGAGGATATAACACCCTTTAACTTAAACCTCCCGATGTCCACTTCGTTCACCCTGCTTAACAGTCCCTCGATGGGCCCTGTTAAGCCAACGCCCAGGTTTGCTGCAACAAACTTTTGGGGCATTCCCTTTTTATTGATGATGTTTTCGAGCGACATGGGGTGCCCGGCGCCAAGATCGAATATCAGTTTTTCGTCGCTTTTGCTTCCATCCGGGAAAGTGACTTTTGCTTGCAGATAAGCTTTCCTGTTTTCGATCTTTAGGGGTATTTTGTTTCCCCGTTTAAAAAGCTTCATATCTTTTGGCCTCGATACCAATAGTGTACTGTCCTGGAAATCAATTTTAACGGCCAGGTTTGCAAAAAACTCATACCCAATCAATCCATGAATGGGCATACCTGCAAAATTAGACAGGCCAAAATGATCGGTCTTTAATATGGCGGCGCCAACATCGTAGCTGGTGAGGCCAGGGATCTCAACTTTCAATTCCGATGTAATGTAAGCCTCGTAATCTTCGCCCGTGCCAAGGCCTGCTATTTTTAAATTCCGCTTATTGGAAATATTAATCGAATCAACCAGTTTGGGATCGGTTATCAGCATCATGCCCACGCCGGAATCTAAAATGAAATTGAACGGGCCTTTACCATTTATATTTAAATGGATGATCATCAGGTCCCGTATCATATGAAAATCTATAGTAACGCGTTTTCTGCTGCCCTCAAGGTCGAAATATTGGGCGTTGGCAAACAATGTGCAGCAACACAGCCAGCAAAAAAGTACCGTAGCCCATAAACGGGTACCCCATCGAAAGGGGGCTTTTGTAGTATAAAAAAGACGGATCAACTAATGTTTATATTTGGATATTAAATATACAATTATTAATCAC
>Ga0206865_1176_pt1 | contig 17593 bp, 20 predicted proteins | sample Alteio_BWOrgCont_39_FD_152628 | JGI IMG/M metagenome (GOLD analysis project Ga0206865, IMG submission 152628) | Enriched cells from forest soil in Barre Woods Harvard Forest LTER site, Petersham, Massachusetts, United States -... | ecosystem: Environmental > Terrestrial > Soil > Temperate forest >...
GTTCCCGGAGAAGTGTCGTGCCTGCCGTATTGGAGAGACGCTACGCGTTGTTCGTGCGAGCAGCTGAAGTCCCATCCTCTTCTCAAGGCCACGAATCGAATGGCTGAGCGCGGATTGTGAAATACCCAGTCGTGCAGCGGCGCGCGGGAAGTTACGTTCTTCCGCCACCGTGGCGAACGCTGAAAGCTCTCCCAAGTCATTTTTTCATGGTTCATGCATTCTACTCATAACTGTTTTAACCAGACAGGCTCTAGTCTCATGCAAGGCATCTCCTTAGACTGGTAGATGTACAAACCGTGCACGACCGAACCAGGAGAAAATCATGCAAAAGCGCAACTTAGGAAAAAGCGGCCTCGAAGTCTCAGCACTCGGACTCGGCTGCATGGGCCTTAGCTTCGGCCTCGGTCCCGCCACGGAAAAGTCCGAAGCCATCAAGCTCATCCGCTCCGCCGTGGAGCGCGGCGTCACCTTCTTCGACACCGCCGAAGTCTATGGCCCCTACGTCAACGAAGAAGTTGTCGGCGAAGCCCTTGCTCCCTTCCGCAAAGGCGTCGTGATTGCCACCAAGTTTGGCTTTGAGCCCGATCCCAAGAATGACAGCAAATGGACCGCGACCAACAGCCGCCCCGACCACATCAAGCAGGTCGTCGAAGCCTCGCTCAAACGCTTGCAGACCGACACCATCGACCTTCTCTATCAGCATCGCGTCGACCCTAACACTCCGATCGAGGACACCGCCGGCGCTGTCAAGGAACTCATCCAAGCAGGCAAGGTCAAACACTTCGGCCTTTCTGAAGCAGGTGCAAAGACCATTCGCCGCGCCCATGCCGTGCAGCCTGTCACCGCATTGCAAAGCGAGTACTCCCTCTTCTGGCGCGAGCCCGAAGAGTCCGTCATGCCCACACTCGAAGAGCTCGGCATCGGCTTCGTTCCCTTCAGCCCGCTCGGCAAAGGCTTCCTCACCGGCAAGATCGACGCATCCACCAGGTTCGACAGCACCGATTTCCGCGCCATCGTCCCGCGCTTCAGCGAGGAAAACCGTAAGGCCAATCAGGCACTCGTCGAGGTGATCACCAAGTTCGCAGAGCAGAAGAAAGCCACACCTGCACAAATCGCTCTTGCGTGGCTCCTCGCAAAGAAGCCGTGGATAGCCCCAATTCCCGGCACAACCAAGCTGTCCCGGCTAGAAGAAAATCTCGGCGGTGCATCGATCGAACTCACCGCGGACGATGTGCACGTTCTCGAAGCAGCCTCCTCGGCAATCAAGGTCGAAGGCGAACGTTACCCGGCAACCCACGCGAAGCTGATCGATCGATAACGCAAACGACGCGTTCAATCAACACACGGAGGAAAGAGTGAACATTACATTTGAAAACAAGGTCGCCCTGGTTACGGGGGCTGCGTCGGGGCTCGGCCTTGCAACGGCCAAGGCCTTCGCCGAAGCGGGAGCCTCCGTAGTCCTAGCCGACTGGAATGAAGAGGAAGTCCAGACCGCAGCGAAAGATCTCGCGAGCAAAGGCCATAAAACACTGGCCGTCCGCTGTGACGTCTCGGATGACGCGCAAGTCGAGGCCATGGTGCAGCAGGCCGTCGCCGAGTTCGGACAGCTTGATGCCGCCTATAACAACGCGGGCATTCAGAACGTTCTCGCCGAAACCGCGGATTCTCCGCGGGACGACTACGATCGCGTCATGAGCATCAACCTCCGTGGTGTCTGGAGCTGCATGAAGTTCGAGCTCCAGCAGATGCGTAAGCAAGGTAGTGGGGCGATCGTGAACTGTTCTTCGCTCGGAGGCCTTATCGGCGGGAACCAGCGCGGGACGTACCACGCCGCGAAGCATGGCGTCATCGGTTTTACGAAGAGTGCGGCCCTCGAATACGCGACGCGTGGCATCCGCGTCAACGATGTCTGCCCCGGCATGATTCAAACGCCCATGTCTGACAAGATGAAAGCCGAGGGTCAGGGAGAAGAGCTCGATAGGATGCTGAGTACCTTTGTCCCGATGAAGCGATTGGGCCGACCCGAGGAGATTGCGGATGCCGTCCTCTGGCTTTGCAGCGACGCGGCCAGCTATGTCACCGGCCAGTCGATCTCAGTCGACGGCGGCTATGTGATGCGTTAGAGAGTGTAGTCAGGGAGAGCTACGAAGAACTGGCCGCAGGATGAACTTCGACGCATCGCAGGAACGGATGATCTGCACATCTCTCCACTACGGGAGGATAACGTCACGTATGGAACGCCGACGTGAATTTGGTCCGTCGTTGTGGCAGACAGGCTCTTCGTGCGTGCCTATAACGGTCAGTTATCACGGTGGTACAAAGGAGCAATGAGGCAGAAGGAGGGCAGGGTCACGGCTGCCGGCTTGACCAGGGACGTTGTATTTCAACCCGCCAATGTCGAAGGGCAAGCCGCGATTGACGCTGCGTATAGAGCCAAGTACTGCAGCAGTCCTTATCTGAAGCCGATGATCGGCCTTCAGGCGCAGTCAGCTACAGTTGAAGTCTCGCCAGTCTAAACCGCTCGCCGTAGAAGTCTCGTAGGAGGTCAGCATGAGAGCTAAGACAGTCGCAATGATCGGTACAGCTCTGTTCGTAGGAATTTTTTTTTTCTAAAGTGTCCGTTGTTGTCTGCGGAGACCGCCCAGGATCGCGTTGTGCGTCTCGCGGAGTTAGAGGTCGATCCCGCTCATCTCGGGCCCTACAAGGCAGCGCTTCAGGAAGAGATCTCAACCTCCATTCGCGTCGAGCCGGGCGTCTTGACGCTATATGCAGTGTCCGTAAAGGATCATCCGACACAGATTAGGCTGTTCGAGATGTACGCGAGCGCGGCTGCTTATGAAACACATCTCCAATCCCCGCATTTCAAAAAATACAAAAGCGCTACAGTCGGAATGGTGAAGTCTCTAAAGCTCTTTGAAACTGAACCCATCCTGTTGGGAGCGAAGTGAATGAACTGGGAAGATCCGCACAGCTCAGTCGCTATAAGTTCAAGTGGCCGATAAACCGGGCGGTCTTAACCGGTGGATGCAACACTGGCTTGGAGTCTACTAGCTGGAGTTTCAAAGCCTAAAGTTTTTCGCGGGCGTTGATTGAGGCGCAGCGCTGTTCATTAAGGACAGCGCGGCAAGCCAGCTTCGTTCATCGCACTCCGCCATTGCTGCTCATCGTAAACCATACCTACAAGCAATGTTGCTGCCTATCGATCGGACGGCCACAACCTCTCATCCTGAAGCAAACAAAACCGGGTTTGATCTTTTCCCCGTTCTTTACATCCCTGCAGAAGCATTAGCACAGCAACACAAGCGAGTAAATCGGTGAAAGCGATGGGGATGCGTATGTGCCTCTAGAAACACCTGACATCACTCGTAGATCCAATCCTCAGGCAGCGTATCGCAGGTCGCTAAGTTCCCAAAGCCGTGCTAACCGGCGCACCGGAATCCGCTTCATCCAGCAATAAGTCTGTCTTCGGTGGCAGATTGACCGGCCGTTCGCACTCCTCCCCAAAAGTGCCTCTACTTATATATGGCTGTGGAAAACTGCGGAATCGGACACCGATTTGGGGAAAAGTTTTTCGATCTTCCCGGAAATCCAGGCTTTGAGTCCTTCGTATCATGAGCTACTTGCGCCGGGAAAAATACAGGGAATTCTCTATTTTGTCTCAAAGTTCCGCCGGAGAATTTCCTCTACCACCTTGAATCCACCGGAGTTCTCACACCCCTGTCGATTGGGCGCAGCACGGAACAGGGATTTATCCTCCACGTATCAGGGAACTGCATTTCCCTGAAGTAGCCAATGAATCAGTTGTCCGAATAGCCGACTTCCATGTAAGTTAAAGTCAAGAGGAAAGCACGAGATTTCTTAGGCGCGCTTGGGAGAGCGCGCCTTTGGTCCGATCGGGATCTTCCCTTACGCAACCTTGCCTCTCGGCTGGTGGTTCCCGCTCTCCGCAGAACCGGACATCCATTTGCTGTCTAAGGCCCCGAAGAGCCCGTACAGAAGATTGAGTTCGTGTTCTCTGCCAGTCCCGAAACATCTCGGCCATGTGCATCCCTTTTACTTGTCGGCGAGTGCCTCAACGGGAGATGATGCGCTCCTTCAAAATGCCCTGGTCGAAGGGCCGGGCGGATTCGGATTCTTGCGCAGTGGGCGTTGCCGGTACTGAAAGCAGGGCGGGGAGAGCCCATAACAATGGCGCGCATTTTTCACCAGATGCCCTTCGCTCTGATCGCCGTGACCAATCGATCAAGGTCTTTGAGGTTGAAGACGTCGCCTTGGACGTCAACTGCGCGAGGCCCTATCTCGGCGACCGCAGTGTTCAGGGCCTCTTGACGTCGTCCCGTAACGAAGACTTCGGTACCCTCATAAACAAACAGCTTTGCGGTTGCTAAGCCGATTCCACTGTTGTCGCCCGTAATGAGCGCGGCATTCCCTTCAAGTTTTCCCATATTCATCCGCTTCTAGTCCTAGATACCAAACGTCAAGGCCGTCCGTCTGAATCAGCCCTCGCACCACGGTGTCGAACTGACCTTTCTGATGGTTCGATGTATAAGGCACCATCGATTGTGTGTCCAAACTCATGAATGACCCGGAGTCACACCAGACCTGTTGGTACGACAGGATGCGCGAAGAGAGGTAGTCAGCCAGGAGGGCGCAGCAGGGTTGGTCTCCAGACAGCTTAGAGAAAAAACTCCGGGGGTCACACCTTTCTGAATCGATGCTTATTGATCTTCAGAGCCTTGATTTTCGAATCGAGAGTCGATTGTGGAATTCCAAGCTTGGCTGCAGCTCCCCGGGGGCCTGCCGTTGCATTCGGCAAGCGCTGCCTCGATCATCTCTTTCTCTTGGGTTGCCAGCTTCTCAGAGAGAGGCTGAATCGCCGCATCGCTGCCAGCCGAATGTCCCACGAGCCAACTCTCGTCAATGGAGACGTTTTCCGAATCGCAAATGATGACAGAGCGTTCAATCACGTTCTGTAATTCTCGAATGTTGCCGGGCCATCTGTACGATTGCAGAAGTTCCATGCTCTTCTTAGATATGCCTGTTATCTTTTTTCCTGCCTTGCTTGCATAGCGATCGACAAAGTACTCCACCAGCAAAGGAATATCTTCTTTTCGTTCTCGCAAAGGAGGCATTTGAAGCGGGAACACATTCAATCGGTAGAACAGATCCTCACGAAAGTGGCCTTCCGTGATAGCTGCGTGCAGATCACGATTTGTAGCCGCGACCACCCGCACGTTAGTTTTAAGAGATTCATTTCCACCAACACGCTGAAACTCGCGTTCCTGCAGAACGCGCAGCAGGGCGATCTGTGTTTCTGAAGGGAGTTCGCCGACCTCATCCAGGAAAATGGTGCCACCGTCCGCAGATTCGAAGCGTCCTAGGCGCCGCTGCGTCGCTCCCGTGAACGCGCCCTTCTCGTGCCCGAACAGTTCGGAAGCAATCAGGTCACGCGCGATTGCGGCACAGTTCACGCTGACAAAGGCGTGCGACGATCGTTGCGAACGCTTGTGAATGGCGCGCGCTATAAGTTCCTTGCCTGTACCTGTCTCTCCCGTGATCAGAACCGTCGAATCCGTGGGCGCCACTTTAGCCACTCCCGATAGAACCCCTTGCAGCGCGGGAGATGAACCCACAATCTCTTGGTGTCGCGCCTCAGTTGGAAATGGAGAAAGCGTTCGTCCGTTAAGATAACGGAGCGAACGTATGAGGAAGGAACGGAAGCATTTCACTTCAGAAGAAAAAGTAGCCATCTTGAGGCGGCATCTTGTGGACAAAATACCCGTCTCGGAGCTGTGTGAAGAACTAGGCCTGCGGCCAACAGTGTTCTACCGCTGGCAGAAGGAACTGTTCGAGAACGGAGCCGCCGCTTTTCAATCTCAAGAGCGTCCCCAGCGCCAAGTGGAGGAGAAGCAGAAACGGATCGAGTTCTTGGAGAAGAAGATGCAGACCAAGGACGAGGTCCTGGCTGAGCTGATGGCTGAGCACATCGCTCTAAAAAAAAGTCTTGGGGAACTCTAACCGGCAACTGGGTGCCGCACGATGTGCGGGATCTAGTAGTGGATTTCGTCCGACGCTGGTCGGAGAAGGCCGGGATCGGCGTCGGACGGTTCATCCCGTGGCTGGGCGTGACCGCCAGCAAGTTCTATGACTGGCGGCAGCGCTACGGGTGCGTCAACGAGCACAACGGTTGGGTTCCCCGTGATTTCTGGTTGGAGCCGTGGGAGAAAGAAGCGATCATTGAGTTCCATCTGGAGAACCCGCTGGAAGGTTATCGGCGGCTGACGTTCATGATGCTCGACGCTGACGTTGTGGCGGTTAGTCCGGCGAGTGTTTGGCGAGTGTTGAAGCAAGCTGGATTATTATCCCAGTGGAAGAGCAAACCATCGCGCAAGGGAACCGGTTTCGAGCAGCCGCTGCAGCCGCACCAGCATTGGCATATCGATGTTTCCTACATCAACCTGTGCGGCACCTTCTATTACTTGTGCAGCGTTCTGGATGGGTTCAGCCGTTTCCTCGTGCATTGGGACCTCCGGGAGTCCATGAGAGAAGCCGACATCGAAGTGATTCTGCAGCGAACCCAGGAGAAGTACACGGAAGCGAAGCCGCGAATCATCTCCGACAACGGCCCGCAGTTCATCGCTCGCGATTTCAAGGAGTTCATTCGCATCTCGGGCATGACGCACATCCGAACCTCGCCCTATTATCCCCAATCGAACGGAAAGCTGGAGCGCTGGCACAAATCGCTGAAAAGCGAATGCATTCGACCGGGAACGCCGCTGTCACTGGAAGACGCGAAACGCCTGATCCAACAGTATGTGGATCGCTATAACAACGTGCGATTGCACAGCGCGATTGGCTACATGACACCGAACGACATGCTCGCGGGCCGACAGGCAAAGATCCATGCTGAGCGCGACCGCAAACTGGAAGCCGCCAGACTGCTACGTAAGAGTCGCCGCCAGCAAGCTGCGTGAAGAACGAAGCGGCTAGCTGCCGGGATGTCGCTAGCATAATTGGTGGAGCAGCTGCTGCAGCGAGCGGCCAGTAAAAACTTGCGGATGACTTCTCTGGCCACAGAAGCATAAGATTTTGGCGTTTACTTCATAAAACAAGGAGCGTCTGATGGTCGTCTCAACGGCCCAGCAACAACCACCCACCGTCACTTCTGTCCTCAACATGCTCTATGGTGTTGTCGAGCAGGAAGTCGTTTCCGCTGCTGAAGCTATGCCCGAAGACAAGTATTCCTTCGCGCCTACCAATGGCGAGTTTAAAGGCGTACGCACTTTCGCTGAACAGGTGAAACACATCGGCTTCGCCAATCACCTTTATTTTGGCCCGCTCATGGGCGAGACGATCGACGCTAACTCCATCGAAGAAAATGCCAACGGCCCCGCGGCGCTGAAAACCAAGGCCGAAATTGTCCAGTATCTTAAAGATTCCTTCGCGCTCGGCCATCGGGCCATTTCCGGGATCACCTCCGAAAACGAGGTCACGCCGCTGCCCAAGCCCGTATCCCCATTCCTCTCAACGCGTCTCGCAATCGCCATTATCGGCGCCTTCCATCCGAAGGATCACTACGGTCAGATGGTCGAGTACCTGCGGATGAACGGTATCGTCCCGCCCGCAAGCCGCCCGCGGCAATAACAACAGTCCTCGCAACCCAAACCTCAAAAATGAAGGCAGGTTTGCAGCAGCTGCCCACATGGTGAGAGGTTTCCCTGTTCGGTAGTCTCACGAGCAAACTGGAAGTTGAGAACAGCGGAGCTAAAATGAACTTGCCGGGTGAAACGGAGGCAGGCTCTGCAGGGATGCAACCATGCTGAGGGATAACCTAGCGGGCTCATCGAGCCGATGTTTAGCAGCGCGGGAGCCAATCCTCTCGCGCTGCACACTGACAACCAGAAAAGTCATCGGACGATAGACCCCTATGCCTTGAAAATCCCCGCCCCGCCGGGGCGGACTCTACACTAACGGAGAACGTCGCTTCTCCATTTCAGGCTGAGCCACCACATTGGAACATCCTGTTGACATCGATCTCTTCTCGCAGTGCCAGATTCTCTTTGTACAACTGGTCTTTCAAAAGCTGAATTTCTTCGAGCGCACTCCTCAGAGCGGCGACATGTTCCTGGAGGGCTTCCTCTGCCCGCTTGCGCTCCACATTCTCAAGTTGGAGGTCTTCGTTGGCTTTGGTGAGCGCGGCAGTTCGTTTCGCGACCCTCACTTCCAATTCATTCCTGGCTCGCGTGGCCTGCGCCATGAAAACCGAAAACAGAACAAAAACAAGGTCATAGCTGATGCGCGAGATCAGATCGGTCCCAGTCGAGAAGACGAACGTGCGGATGAGCACGACCAACACAACCGCGAGAATCCCCGGCGTGACGCCTCCGTGCCAAAACGTGATCGCAATCGCGCAGAAGGAAAACGACATGACTGCGAGATGCAGATGAAAGTAGAGAAATGCCTGCGCAGCAGCAAAGGCCGCGCTCACGGAGACAATGGCCAGCGCATATCCCAGAGCAACACGAATCGTTGGCTTTCTCAGCCAATTCGATACCCACGTATTGGCTGTGGAATCGGCAAATGAATATGCCATGCTCCAGTTTCCTCGGAGTTCCTCTATTAGAGGATGAGCCTCCGGCGCGCGAGGACTCGCGAGATTTCGGAAATTTCCGAACTCTCGTGAACGTTGACCACCGGAGCCTCAGCCATCACCCGAAGAAATGATTCGAGTTAAGGCTCAAAGCAACATATCCGGCGCTTTGGAATGCATCGTGCATTATCCAGTTGTGAGCAACTGCTCGCAAAGGAAATGAGGAGATGAAACCTAAGGTCGTATTCTTTGTCACAATGGTATTCCTGCCTGCCCTCGCGTTTGCGCAGAAGAATTCTGCAAACGTCGCGCTAGATCAGTCGGTCACGATTGCAGGTACTCGCGCCGGGTCAGTACAAGCTGATCTGGGAAGGGAACGCCCCGAATGTAAACGTGAGCTTCGTGGAGGGCAAGAAGACCGTCGCAACTACTCCCGCCAAGCTCGTGAGTAATCCAACCAGCGAAGAAGCAATTGAAACGGCCACGCAAACTGACAATACGCTGCTATTGCAGGCTGTTGACCTGAAGAATGTTACTATTCGGTTCGAGAAGGCTGTCCCCGGTGCCGGAAACTGAATCGGAAGGGGGCCGCTCAGTATCATGGCCCCAAGACTTTTGAAGTCCTTGCGGTAATTGGTCGCGGCTCTCCACCTCGTATTCTCTTAGCCCGCGCAGATCCCAATCGCTGGCCACGGAGGCGACTCGAAGAAAGAACCCTTTATGAAGTCATTCACTGCAGATCAAGTAAGTCTGGGGTTTATGGGCGTTGGGGAGATGGGGAGTCGCATCGTGCGACGTCTGCGCGATCATGGATACCAAGTCACTGTTTATAACAGAAACCGCAGCAAAGCTGAGGCGCTGCTGCCGTACGGCGTCTCGGTCGCCGGCAGTCTGGCGGAATTGCGAATGAGCGCCGATGTCATCCTTTCCTGTCTGAGCGACGACGATGCGGTTCGCAGCGTCTATTTTGGAAATGACGGGATCCTGGCTGGCTCACGACCGGGCCAGGTGGCACTCGAGATGAGCACGGTCTTCCCCGAGACCTCCCGCGAGTTGCACGCGGAAGGCGCGAAGCACGGCGTTGCTGTTATGGATGTTGCGATCTCTGGCAGCACCCCTGCGGTCGAACAAGGCACTGTCAGGCTACTCGTTGGCGGGGATGCGGAACCGTTCCGGGCAGCAGAGCCGATTTTCCAGGCATTGACCGGCCACTATTTCCTGATGGGACCGTCGGGCGCAGGCACTAGTATGAAACTCGTTGTGAACGCCCTCCTCGGTATAGGGATGCAGGCAATCGCCGAGGGAGTGGCGCTGGGCGAAGCAGAGGGCCTGGACCGCAGCCGGTTGCTCTATGTTTTGTCTCAGACGACCGTCGTGCCTCAAGCTCACTTAGGGAAGCTGGCGAGAGTCGAGCACGACGATTACAGTCCGCAATTCGGTATTGGATTGATGAACAAGGATTTCCGACTGATCCTGGAAGCGGCGAAGTCATCGAATCTCCCGCTACCTGCAACAACCGCGGCCTTCGAAGTGAACTCAGCCGCGTTCGCGGAAGATCCTGGTGCTGACTTGTCTTCCGTCATTCGGCATATGGGGAAGTTCGTTGAAACAAAAGTATGAAAACCGGACTGCTGAATCAAGGCGATTAATTTCGCAATAACATCTGCAGAGGGTGCCACCCGATGAAAAGTTTGGAGTATGTGGCTGCTCACCGCCCCACGAGGATGGCTGGAGTTCTAGCGGTGTTGGCGGGGCTGGCCTTCTCTAGCTCGATAAACGCACAGCAAGTTACCGTCCTCAAGAACGTCAACGTGATAGACGGGACTGGCACAGAAACGCGGCACAACAGAACAGTAATCATCGCAGGCGACCGCATCCGGTCGATTTCGGCGGTCACTGTGCGAATGCCCTCTGGCGCAAAGATTGTCGATATGCAAGAGCGCACCATCATGCCTTTAATTATCAACACGCATGGGCACCTTGGCCTTGTGAACGGCACTTCGCAGTCAGTCGCGAATCAAACCGACGCCAATTTTCGTCATCAGCTGCTGCGATACCAGGAGTACGGAGTGGGCGCCGTCCTCTCGATGGGAACGGACGGGCAGAAGTTTGCCGACATAAGAGAAGCATCCCGCCGCGGAACTCTGCCCGGTGCCGACGTTTATACGGCCGGCATCGGGTTCGGCGCAAAAGATGGTGTGCCGCCCGCAAGCATGGGTTTTACTGACATCTTTCGCCCCACATCTCCTGGCGAAGCGCGAAAGCAGGTCGATCAGCAGGCGCCGCTGAAACCTGACTTCATCAAGATTTGGGTCGATGATTTCTGGGGACAGTATCCCAAGATGCCGCCCGAAATCTACCAGGCGATCATCGATGAAGCGCACAAAAATGGTCTGAGGGTCGCCGCCCATCTCTACCATCTTGACGACGCGCGCGTTCTCGTCGCCGACGGCGTGGATGTTATCGCCCACAGCATTCGGGACGGCGAAGTAGATAACGCGCTGCTCTCAGCGATGAAGAACCATCATGTTGCGTACATCCCAACGCTGTCTCTGGATGACTTCGCTTTCGCATACGGCGATTCGCCTGCCTGGATTAGCGATCCTTTTTTCCGAGCTGCTCTGGATCCTGGGGTACTTGAGATGATTACCAGTTCCGAGTACAAGGCGAAGACGCGCGCGAACAAAGTAGCCGCCCTGGAGACTGCAGCCCTTCCGGTTGCGATGACGAACCTGAAGAAGATTTATGACGCTGGCATTCTGGTAGCACTGGGGACCGATTCAGGCGCGACTCCGGTCCGAGTGCAAGGGTTCGCCGAACACATGGAGCTTGCGCTGATGGTGCAAGCGGGACTCACGCCTCTACAGGCGATCAGCGTGGCCACTAAGAACGCAGCGCAGCTACTCAGGATTGCGGACAACTACGGGACGCTGGAGCCTGGGAAAAAGGCTAATTTCATTGTGCTGGAGAGAGACCCGTCACAGGACATTCGTAATACGCAGACGATCCGGGCTGTCTGGAAAAATGGCGCCAGAGTGAGTGACGGGCCCCTTGAATCAGCTCAACCAACAACACTATGAACGGGACCGTGAAAAGCAGAGATGTGTTCGCGGAGCAGTTTTCCAGCACGGTGCCCTTCACCTTTCTCCAACGCATCAATAATCCGCCAGTGCGCCTCCTGCGCACCGACGAGGTCAAATTTGCCTGTGGAGAGCCAAAGCTGGATGCGTACTTCGAAGGCGAGCGAATCCCATGTTCTGAGGAGGATACGGTTCGAGGCTCCCGCTACGATCAGGCGATGAAAGTTGACGTCATGGAGAGTGTAGGCTCCGATATCTTTCTTACGCGCTGCAGTCCGGATGGCGGCTGCCTCATCATGAAGGGTCACAACAGATCCCTTGAAGTGCGGTGCCGCCAATCGCGCTGCCAATTCTTCTAGTGATGTGCGCACCACATATGCTTCCCGGATGTCCTTCGGAGTCACCTCGCGAACGCGGCTCCCCTTGTATGGCTCCGTCGTGACGAGCTCCATAGCTTCCAGCTCTCGCAGAGCCTCACGAACGGGACCCTGACTCGTATTAAGATCGCGGGCGATCTGGAGTTCCACGAGCCGCGCGCCGGGCGCCAACTCTCCCTGCATGATTCGCCGCAGGAGTTCTTGCTTGATGCGCTCTGCCATCGAATCCCGCCGAAGGGGGTGTGTAATTTCAGCCATTTGGAAATTATAAATAATCTGCAACCGGACCTGATTATTAATTATCTATACTTTAAAGATTGAAAAGCGATGACCTTTCAACTTCCAGAAAACGACCGGGACATTTCGCTAGCCTATCTGCTGTTACGAGTCACCCTGGGTATCAATATTTTGACTCACGGTGTAGCGCGTATTATCAGCGGGCCAGAGCACTTTGCATCCATGCTGGGTGAGACCTTTCACGCCACGCCTCTTCCTGAATGGTTCGTCGTGTGGTTCGGATACTCTTTGCCATGGATTGAAGCGATCATTGGCACCTTCATCCTGTTCGGCCTGCTTACACGTTTCTTCCTTGCTGGCGGAGCAATACTGGTCCTGGTTCTGACCGTCGGTGCTGGATTGCAACAGAATTGGGAGATCACTGGTTTGCAGCTGATCTATGCGGCTGTCTATGCAATCCTGCTCGCTTTCTCCGGTGCCAATCACTATTCCATCGACAATTTGTATGAGGGCATTACAACGGCACCGTCCTTGTCTGGTTGTTCTTGCGAAAACAGGCCGTCACACAGGACAGTCACGACATCCACATCCATGGTGCCGATTACGCTAGGCAGGAAGTTTCAACATCGAAGGGGTTATCAATGACCCAATCTATCAATCTATTTCACCTTCTCAGGGAGAAAACAGGAGCAGTCATATGAATAAAGAAGAAGTGCTTTCTGCCGCGGCCGCCGGCACGTTCAAAATTGGCGGCAACCTCACAGTTAATCGTCTGGGCTATGGCGCGATGCGCATCACTGGCCCCGGAATCTGGGGCCCGCCCGCGGATAAAGAAGCTGCGCTTGCAACGCTGCGAAAAGCGATCGATCTTGGCGTGAACCTGATAGACACCGCCGATTCCTATGGACCGGCTATCTCGGAAGAACTTATCGCTGAAGCGCTCTTTCCGTACCCTGCCGGTCTGGTCATTGCGACCAAGGGCGGATGGGAACGGCCCGGGCCCGGACTATGGACACACAATGCCAGCCCAAAACATCTCGCGGAAGCTGTCGAAGGAAGTCTGAAGCGCCTGCGTCTTGAACGCATTGACGTTTACCAGCTCCATATGCCCGATAACAACGTCTCGTTCGAGGCCTCGATGGAAGCGCTCGCAACGCTGCGCGAGCAGGGCAAAATCCGCCATGTTGCCCTGTCGAACGTAACCCGTGAGCACATCGAACGCGCCCGCAAGATCGTGCCGATTGTCTCGGTACAGAACCGCTACAGCTTTGGCGACCGTGAATCAGACTACATCGTTGATTATTGTGAAGGAAATGATATCGCTTTCCTCCCCTGGGCACCCATCGGCCAGGCAAGAGAGGCACATGATGTGATTAAGCAGGTCGCTGACCAGCTTCATGCCACCGCGTTCCAGGTTGCATTGGCGTGGCTCCTCAAGCGGTCGAGGGTTATCTTGCCGATCCCAGGAACTGCTTCGATCAAGCATCTCGAGGAGAACATTGCCTCCGCATCGCTTGAACTTCCGCAAGCAACATATAAAAAGTTAGCCGCAGTGCGCCCTTCGTACGCAAGCCTGCGCGATTGAAATGAATTGGAGTTGAGAGGAAATATGAGAGTTCCATCTACGGCAACACTGCTAGCGTTACTGGCATTCGCTCCTGCATTTCTTCCTTTAGCACAGGCACAGCAGATCGTCACAGGGCAGGCCGCCTTCGCTGACTGGAATCAGCAGCAGCCGGGCGTCCACCGCGAGATCACTCTCGCCGACCTTCCCCAGCCCAAGCCCGACGAGGCCGTCAACAACACACCGCACGTCGTCCCGCGTCCTGCGAACGCGTGGCCGATTGCTCCTGCGGGCTTCAAGGTCACGCTTTACGCCGGAGGCGATGCTGCTCCCATGCAACGGGCTGACAACAAGGAGCACATGCAGTTGAGTGGGGGCACATTCACGATGCCTCGCCTGCTCAGGACAGCGCCCAACGGCGATCTGTTTCTCGCTGACTCCGGCGCCGGCACCATCTTCATCCTTCGCGGCGTGGGCCCCGACGGCAAAGCCGCTCAGATCGAAAAGTTCGCCACCGGCTTAGATCACCCCTTCGGCATCGCCTTTTATCCGGCTGACAACCCGAAGTACGTCTATGTCGGTAACGCCACCACCGTTCAACGAATCCCTTATCACACAGGGGATCTGCACGCGACAGGCGCGCCTGAAATGGTTGTTCCAGATATCCCCGGATACGCCCAACTGATGGGCGGCGGCCATTGGACCCGCGACGTCGTCTTTACCCAAGACGGCCAGCACATGTTAGTTTCCGTAGGCTCAGGATCAAATATCGATGATCCTGACACGCATCCCAAAGAGTTCCACCGGGCTGACGTCCTCGAGTACACTCCCGAAGGCAAGTTCATCGAGGTTTACGCTTCCGGGATCCGCAACTGCGTCGGTGAGGCCATCAACCCCACCACCGGACTGCTTTGGTGCTCCACCAACGAGCGCGACAACCTCGGCAATCACCTGGTCCCCGACTACGTCACCTCGATCAAGGAAGGCGGCTTCTACGGCTGGCCCTGGTACTACATGGGCGGTCATCAGGATCCGCGCCTCCCGGAGCCCTGTGCCGACGGTACCGGCCCCAATCCACAGGCGGCCGCGCTCACCGCGGATGAGGCCAAGACCTGCAATCGCGTCGATCTCGCCTCCAAGGTTATTACTCCCGATGTTCTCGTCCAACCCCACATGGCCTCGCTTGAGATGACTTTCTACCCACCTTCCGGCGAGTTCCCCAGTCAGTATTACGGCGACGCTTTTGCCGCGGAACACGGCTCTTGGAACCGCGCCAACCGCGCCGGCTACGAAGTCATTCACATCCCCATGCACAACGGCCACGCCGACGGCAGTTACGAAGACTTCCTCACCGGTTTCGTCACGAAAGACGGCCAGGTCTGGGGCCGCCCCGTAGGCATCGCCATCGCCAAAGACGGTAGCTTGTTCGTCACCGACGATGGCTCCCGCTCCGTCTGGCATGTCACCTACATCGGCCAACAGAACCTCTCAGCAAGCAACCGCAAGTGACGAATTTGCAAAAAATGCACAACACGATAGCCACCAACCCGTTCTTATTCGGCGAGATTGTGCAAAGAAGAAAGACCTCGAAGGGACTCCATGCTCATGAGTGTTCGCTTTAACTATCAAAAGATCGGCAGCTTCGTCTTGTTTTTTTGCTTATGCGCGGCGAGCGCCACTGCGGGAGCTAGGGACATTCCCGCCCACGGCCCAGCCATCGTTCTCTTCGACGGCAAGGACCTGAGTCAGTTCGATACATTCTTGAAAAGTGACGGCCTGAGCTCCGATCTCAACCATGTCTTCACGGTGGAAAATGGCGCCGTCCATGTCTCCGGAACCGAATTCGGTTACTTCATCACTAAACAGGAGTACAAGAATTACTATCTGCGCGCGGAATTCAAATGGGGCGAAGGGACCTTTTCTCCGCGCCAGGGCCAGGCGCGTGACAGCGGCATTCTCTACAACATTCAGGGTCCCAATAAAGTGTGGCCGCGCTCGATCGAGTTTCAGATCAACGAAGGCTGCACCGGCGATTTCTGGATGACCGATGGCGCAGCGCTGACTTCTGTTGGCCCAGATGGAAAGGCCGGCGAACGCGTCACCGGACTGGAAGGTAAAGCGTCGAAGGTAGACCGCTTCAACAAGGGCGAATTCAAAAACGTGACCGGCTTTCGCGACCCGACCAATGAACTGGAGAAACCGCACGGGGAGTGGAATGTCGTCGAACTCGTGAACCGCGACGGGCACGTGTGGCAATACGTGAATGGCAAGCTGGCCAACGAAGGAACCGACGCGTTCCCCGCCAGCGGCAGAATCCTCTTCCAGTCCGAAGGTGCTGAAGTCTTCTTCCGCAACATCAAGCTTTATCCGCTGAAATAACCATGGGTTTTCTAAGGTGTAGTGAAGTGGTTGACTGAACTCTTCCCTCCATCGCTCTTCCCGTTGGCCTGCATCGAGTCGACTGTGTAGTCGTACGCTGTCTGTGGCTTGAGGTTGTCAAGGCGAACGCGAAAAACCGTCGATGAGTGATCCGGATTCAACCGGACGGGAGATTTGGCGGTCTGGATCAGGTTATGTGGATCGGTACCATAGTGCACGACTCCGTAATGCACCGGGGATCCACCGGGATTATTCGTTGTCCAGCTGATGATCGTCAGATACTCCTTCGCCAACTCGATCGTGGGCCCCCTCTGTGATCCGCACCTGCGCAGCTTCTGGAGTCGTCGGACTTACCTGGGCGGAGAGCCTGCCGCTCAGAACGGCGATCACCAATATGACAAGCGCTCTGCTCATGTTCACATCTCACTCACGGACAGATGATCAAAGTGATCCTGATATTCCTGCCTGCAGCGCTCCGCCCTATGGAATCGGCGGGCTCGGGACAGGCTGAACGCTGCAGATCGCGGATGCGCACGGCGGTAGAGGCGGAGTCGGGATCAGTAATTCATTGCCCTGAGTCGCCGCCGAACCACCCCTCATGCAGGCGCCCGTATAAACATCACTATTGAGGTAAGACTTCGTGAAGCCGTCCGACAACGTTTGCAGAAATGCGACGATCTGGTTCTCCTCCTGATCTGTCAGGCCAAGATTGCCGCTGGTCATATCGATATTGTTCCGCACCTCTGGCATAGGCCAGCAATTTCATTGCCGGCGAGTACACACTCACTGCAGATGAGATGGCGGGTTTCAAACTGTTCAATGGCAAGGGCAATTGCAATTCATGCCACCTCGACGGACGAGGAACCACTCTGAAATCAGATCAGACGGACAACAGCTCGGTCGCCCTGGTCAACCCTCTGTTCACCTGCTTCGGCTCGGCAAATGAGGGTGTGCCGCTCAATCCCAGGGATGCTTTCTACTATCAGACCAGTCCTGATTCTTACGGGTTCACTGCCAATCCTTACAGCTTCGGCTATAGAGACCTGTGACTGGGACTTTCCTCAGAAGCGGGTTCGGTTCCAGCCCCAATCCAAACGTGACTTGGAAACAATACGCGCCCACGGTCGACGGCCAAATGCAGGTATCCAGCATTCGCGCGTGGCGTTTGCGCCGCCGCAATGCTCTACTACCGAAGCCCCCCGGACCCTATTTTCAGAAAGGATTCTTTCACAACGGCTACTTCAAGAGCCTGAAGCAGGTCGTGCATTTCTACAACACGCGCGACAAGTATGCGTACCCGGTCACTTCCGGTCATTGCTTGAAGGGAACGATCGAAAAAGTAAATTGGCATACACCGCCCGCTGTT
>Ga0206865_1177_pt1 | contig 17574 bp, 19 predicted proteins | sample Alteio_BWOrgCont_39_FD_152628 | JGI IMG/M metagenome (GOLD analysis project Ga0206865, IMG submission 152628) | Enriched cells from forest soil in Barre Woods Harvard Forest LTER site, Petersham, Massachusetts, United States -... | ecosystem: Environmental > Terrestrial > Soil > Temperate forest >...
CGATATCCCTGCCCAATCGCACACGAACTCGGCAAGTGGGACGCGCGCGCGGTTACCGCGGCCGGCAAGCCGCCTCTTGTTCCAACCGCCCTATCCGGACTCTCCTTTCGAAGAAAAACTCTGGAGAGAATTTTTCCTATGCCGGAGCCGATTCGTCTCAACACCGGCTGCTCCAGCGACGCCTACATCAAGTGGGTTGCGCTGGCTCTCGACGAAGGTTGGATGGCCGACGACGAGCTTACGATGATGCGCGTGCACGGCAGCAACGCGTTTACCAGGAGGCCTGTCGAGAAGAAGCGTCTGAGCGGCCAGCTCGAGCTCATCACCGGCATCTGGCTTTATGATCGGTGGCCTCTTCTGCAGCGCCTCGCGCTGAAGGTCTTCTCGCGAGGACTGGGAGCGCATTGGGCCACCGGCGGACTGGAATCAGGACACAAGCAGCGCGTCCAATCGTTCGTTCGCAACCTTACCCTGCCACAGCGTTCCGAAGTGCTCATCAGGGCGAGCATCTGGAGTACGCTTGGCCGTCTCGGCTACTAATACCTCCACAACAGGGCATCCTGCATGAGAATCTCCCGCAAATTCGCGGCTCAGATCTTTTACATCTGCGTACTCTTCCTTTCGAGCGGCGCCATGGAAGCCTTCACCGTAGACAAGAACGGGGCCGATCCGCAAGGGTCACCGCTGATGAAGATGCTCTGGGCCTCTGTCTATCTTGTGGTTCTCCTGCGTATCATTCCCCGCTATCGTCAGGTCTGGAGTCACGTCTCATCGAATAAATGCTTCGTTCTGTTGCTGCTGTTGGCTCTCTATTCCGTCCGCTGGTCGGTCGACCCATATTTGACTTTGCAGAAGAGCATCCCACTTCTGCTGTCAGCGCTCATCGGCCTCGACTTCGCGCGGCGTTACACCCTTCGCGAGCAGATTCGCCTCATCTGGACGGTTCTGGCGTGTGTTCTTGTGTTGGGAGTGATCGCGCAGGTCTTCTTTCCCGGCTTCGTTCCTGATCTCGACTATGAGCCTGGCGGGGCCTGGAACGGCATCGTCACGAACAAGAACACCTGGGCGCGCCTCATCGTTCTCACCGGCATTACCCTCCTCAGCCGGCCGCGGCCGACACGGCGAAGCATCGCAGTTGTCGCGATTCTCATTACCATGGTGGTGGCGCTGCTGGCGGCTTCGCGCTCTGCGGGCGGCCTGCTCATTATGGGCACCATGTTGCTCTTGTTCGTCGGCTTCCGTGCCCTGCGCTGGCCGCGGATGCCGCTTCTTCTGCTCACGCTCGCACTTGCTGTAACTTCCATCATCGCTATTTCCTATGCCGTCCAGCATGCGGATGAAGTGACGGCGAAAATGGGCAAGGACGCCTCCATGACCGGACGTGTGCCCATCTGGAGAGAGACACTTCGCTTCGTTAAGAAGAGCCCGGTGTGGGGTTACGGATACGCCGCCTTCTGGAGCCAGAACTCCCGACCTGGCCGGTTAGTGCGGGAAGCTACAAACTGGGACAATCTGCCGCACGCGCATAACGGCTACATCGATCTCACGTTGCAACTAGGTGGCGTAGGCCTTCTGCTGTACTTCGCTGCCTACCTCATTGCCATGAGGCGCGCAGTTCTCCTAGTCAGAAGAAATACGGCTCGGCAGTTCGTCTGGCCGATCGCGTTTCTCTGCGTCGTCTTCCTCTATCAACTGGATGAAGCTTCCATCGTCACTCCGAATCAGCTCATCTGGATTTTATATTCAAGCGTGCTCTTCTCCCTGGCGATTGAAGAGCGACACTTCGAATCTCCGGCTCTTGAAGAGGACGAAGAACTTGAACCAGACCAGACCGTATTGGCCGCCGGTGATTAGTGCGAGCCGGACAATTGATCAGTGAAACACAAGACACAAACACGAGGATAAGTAATGCAAAAGGTGCTGATCATCCAAACAGAGGTGAAACATTATCGGCTCCCGTTATTTACCGGCCTTCATGCCGCACTTCAGCAGGATGGTATTGAGCTCAGGGTGGTTTACAGCAACCTAAACCCCGTTGACTCGCTCCGTAAGGACTGCGTGGATCTTCCTTCTTCTGTCGGAACCAGGGTCCCGGGGCATTGGTTTTTTAAGCGGTTCATCTATCAGCCGCTATGGAAGGAGATATTTAGCGCTGACCTAGTAATAGTCGGCTCGGAAGTGAAATACCTCATCAATCCCGCGCTCCTGCTGCTGTCGACTCTTAAGCTGAAGCGGGTCGCCTTCTGGGGGCTTGGCCCGAACAGGCATCCCACTCGTTCTGAACTTGCTGAGTCGCTCAAGAGGCCCTTCTTTACCTGCGTGGATTGGTGGTTCGCCTACACCGAATCGATCGCGGAATATCTGCGAAGCGAAGGCATGCCGGGAGAACGCATTACAAATGTCCAGAATGCAACTGACAGTGCCGAGTTGAGGAGACTCATCGAGGATATCTCGGACGATGAGGTGCGCGATGCGAAAATTGCTCTTACCGGCTGCACCCAGAGCAGGATCGGCTTTTACTGCGGAATGCTTCAACAGATCAAAGCCATACCCATGCTGATCGAAGCCGCGCGTCTCGTGAAACAGAAATGCCCGGAATTCCATCTTGTCCTAATCGGCAACGGGCCCGAGCGTCCGTGGCTGGAAAATGGGATTGCTGGCGAGCCGTGGATCCATTATCTGGGATCGAAATTCGGACGCGAGAGCGCTCTGTACTACAAGATGGCCGACATGTTCCTGTTGTCCGGTACTGCTGGGCTTGCAGTGGTGGACAGCTTCGCGGCCGGACTACCCCTCCTGGTCACCGATCTGCCGACACATCCTCCGGAAATCAGCTATGTGGTTGACGGCGAGAACGGCCGTGTAGCGCCGCATAATGCAGAGGCATTCGCAGGCACCATTGTGGAAACTCTGTCAGACCCAGGCGCAATGGAGCGGCTGCGCAGAGGAGCCAGGGAGTCGAGCGCACGGTACACCATCGAAGCGATGGTGGATAACTACAGTACGGGAATCAAAAGGTGCCTGGCTTTGTATGGACTTTCGCCAGTCATGGACATGCCTGAACTCAGTACGACAGAAACGAAGAGTCACTAACTTTCTCTCGGCAAGTTAGACACGATGCTTCGAAAGCAGTCCCTGAACTATAAGCCGCTTGATCTGAAAAACTACATAAGGAGACACGAATGAGGGTAAGCGTTTTCGGCTTAGGATATGTGGGTTGCGTCTCGGCAGCCTGTCTTGCGCAGGATGGCCATCAGGTGGTGGGCGTAGACGTCGATGCGCGAAAGGTGTCTTCGATCGCGAATGGACTTGCGCCATTCTTTGAGCCCGGGCTCGAAAAGCTGCTGGGCGAGGCGAGGGACAGCGGACGCCTAAGCGCGACCACGAACGAAGTCGAAGCAATCGATGCAACCGATGCGGCCTTGATCTGCGTAGGCACACCTTCGGAGCGCACCGGAGAGATCAAGCTTGATGCCTTGCGCGGCGTGCTGACCTCCATTGGAACTGCTATTCGCAACAGAAGCACGCCCTTCGTCGTTACCCTGCGAAGCACTGTGCTGCCTCATGTCGTGGAACAGGAGCTGATACCCCTTCTTGAAAGCTCAGCCGGGAAGCGTCTGGGCGAAGATCTGCATTTTTCCTACAACCCGGAGTTTCTGCGTGAAGGAACGGCGATTCGTGATTTTTATGAGGCTCCTATGGTAGTGATCGGACACAACGATACCTGGGCGGCCGAGAAGGTTGCGGGGCTTTACACCAAAGTTCCGGCGCCGATCGTTTACACCGATATCATGACTGCATGCATGGTGAAATATGTGTGCAATATATTCCATGCGTTGAAGGTGTCATTCGCGAATGAAGTCGGCCAGCTAAGTGAAGCCCTGAATGTCGATGGACGCCGCGTCATGGAAATCGTCTGCATGGATAAGAAGCTGAATATTTCGCCCATGTATCTCAAGCCGGGGTTTGCGTTTGGCGGATCATGCCTGCCGAAAGATGTACGGGCCGTGGTTGCCGAGTCACGCCGGCGCGGACTTGCGTCGCCGATTATCCAGGGGATTCTTCCCAGTAACAAGACCCATCTCGAGAACTGCATCAATCTTGTGCTGAGCACCGGCGAGAAGTCCGTCGGCCTGTTTGGTCTTACCTTCAAGGAAGGTACAGACGATCTGCGGGAGAGTCCCGCTGTTGAACTAGCGGAGACGCTGCTCGGAAAAGGCGTCCGGCTGAGTATCTATGAGCCTGCTATCTCGCACGAAACCATTCACGGCGCCAATCTCGCCTTTATTGAAAGGAATATCCCGCACATCTGGAAGCTGTTGACGCCCGATTTACTGGACCTCTTACAGAGAGATGTTATCGTTTTACTCAAGAAACTCAACGACGCTGAGAGGGCCGTCCTGCAGGCGCTGGGCGCGGAGAAAACGTGTGTTGATTTTGCAAATACTCTCTCTGAAGGCGAACTGAGAGCCAGAACTGTAATCTCAGGGCTTCCGCACCCGGAGCTGGCACTGGTTTAGAGCCGCCTCCGAGGCGACAGCGCGCACCGAGGCGCTGTCGGTCGCGGTGTACCATCATGCCTTCCCGCTCACCTGATAGACAGCAGCGGCGACATGCCGTGCGGATCGCTCGCCCTTCCCGCTACGGTGTTTCTCCTCTAGGCATCCGATCCCCCTTCCTGTCAGTCACGCTGCCGGCGCACCCCGCACGGCAATTCCGCAATGCCCGCCTCCTGACACATCCCTGATACCCCTTTCGATCGCCCATACCTTCCCTCTACTCTGACGCGTCTTCGTCACTGACGCTGCCCCTTTCAGGGCAGCGTCAGTGATATCTTTCCTGCAGATATACGCACTCTATTGACCCATACTAATTTCCGGCCTTACTGAACTTTAATTGTTCTGTAATTGTTACTCCACAGGTATGATGGTGACTACTCGGCAGTTACATCGGCCCATTAAGAGCAGGGCAGCAGTCGTTGCGAAGCATGAAACCGAAGGACACCGCGATGCTCAACGTCTATAAGCTATTTCTTCTGCTACTTATCGTTGCTCTCGGGTGCTCGAACGCAAGAGCATGGGGGCAAGCATCCAGCTCGGATGTTTACTACGCAACGAATTACCCTGGTGAAGACGCCAGCGTAAAAATTAACGCCTGCATCACGGCCGTCATTGCAGCGCATGGCGGCGTGTGCGATGCCGGTGGCCTCAGCGGGAACCAGAAAATGTCCCAGGAAATTGACCTGGGCACTACCGCCAGTTCGGCCTCGCGCATCGGCATAACACTGCTTCTGCCGGAGACTGCCACGTGGTTGTGGCATCTGACCGACGGTGCGAGCTGTGGTATCCGCCAATTCAACAGCACTTCGCTTCTCGGCCATCAGCCGGCAGGCGGCGGAAATCGCATGGTGCTGGCCGCAAACTCGGGTTCGCAGATGGACGCGATCTACTGCACCGATGCTCCCTCCAATGGCAGCAACTACGTGCGCGCCGAAGGCTTTGCCGTCTGGAACAACCAACCCGGCAGCACTTTCGCCAACGGTGTCGTGCACATCCGCGATGTAGTTGATCAGAGCCGCTTCATCGGTATCTTCGCGGAAAATTATTATGGTGACGTCTGGCACGTGGAGAGCGCCTGTTGCGGTGCAACCTTTGAGGAGATCCAGGGCACGAGCAACGGCAACCCGAGGGTTTCCAATGGATCCTCGGGTGGCATTCCTCTTACTGTTGGGCCGGGAAAGATAATCGGTGTGTCATTCCGCAATTCCGGGTTCAACGCACCTGGAATTGGCTCTCCGGACATCATGATTACAGGTGAGTCAGCGGTGACGGACGTCAGCTTCTATGACACTTATATGGAAGGAAATGGCAGAGTCGATGACACCACACCGATGGTTTACATCGGGCCCTATGTGGGTCCAGTTCATTTCGTCGATGGCTTTGGCGATACAGGCATGGCAACTCCCTCGAATACGAAGAGCATTTTTGAGAATCATGGATTCTATCTCGATGTCCCCGCATTCGAATCGGCTAATGCAACCATTGGTATTAATGATGTCACCGCTGGAGTAAAGACTTGGATCTGGAACTTCTCAGGCAACTTGGGCTCACTTTCTTCCTATCAGACTCCGCGTGCCCCGGTAATGCGCTTCCATCCACCTCAACCGGGACGTCCTTAGTCGCAAACCTATAAATCGCGTTACCGAAAACTATCCTGACACTGTCTTGCGATTGAAGGCGAACCGAGAATTGAGGGCCGGCCTGCTGCAGAATTACCGGCCTTCTTTGCTTTCTTGCGCTGAAGTATATTTTCTCGACCGTTTCGCCCCTTTCCTGTTAGTCTTTGACCTCCGGCACGCGCGGCGGCCAGCGCATCACTGCACGACCATTCTCGCCTCCTGATCTGCCCGTAATACCCTTCTCCCATTGCATACTCCCTTCGAATTTGGCACAGCATGTTCCAACATGCGTGGAAGCGCACCCGTTTTCAGGACAGCGGGGAGGGCAGTAGTCTGCTCTTGTTCGAAGCGTTGTTAGCGCTTTCGTAACCTGATTTTATTCACAGTTAACACTTCTGATGGGTTACCGTTTGGTCGTCGTTGGAGTATATCTGCACAGCAGTGAGTGTCCATTACGACTTTGGGCGGAAGTGAAAATACGCATCAATTGGAGAAATTTACAATGTCCGGATTTAGGTTTTCATCTTTATTGTTATTACTTGTCGTTGTTCTGGCGGGCTTGAGTTCAGGTGCTCGGGGCCAAACAGGTGGTTCGTACAGTGCGGTTAATTATCCGGGGCAGACGCCAGCGTGAAGATTAACGCATGCATCGCGGCAGTCATTTCCGCGGGCGGCGGAGTGTGCGATGCCAGCGGGCTGGGCGGAAGCCAGGTAATGTCGCAGGAAATTCGCCTGGGAAATTCGACGAGCGTCGCCGCGCGCATCGGTGTGACCCTGCTCTTGCCGGAGACAGCCACCTGGTTCTGGCACCTGACGGATGGTTCCAGCTGCGGAATCCGTCAATTCAGCAGCACATCGCTTCTGGGCCATCAGCCGGCCGGCGGAGGAAATCGGATGGTCCTGGCCGCAAACTCCGGGTCCCAGATGGACGCGATCTACTGCATCGATGATGCTGCCACTGGCGCCAACTACGTGCGTGCTGAGGGATTTGCGGTCTGGAACAATCAACCGGGCAGCGCCTTTGCAAACGGGGTCGTGCACATCCGCACCGTAGTCGACCAGAGCCGTTTCGTCGGCATCTTCGCAGAAAACTATTACGGAGACGTGTGGCACGTGGAGAGCGCTTGCTGCGGTGCGACCTTTGACGAGATCCAGGGGACTAGCAGCGGTTCAGTGGCCCTTCCCGCTGCCGATGGCGGCGTACCTCTTACCCTCGGACCGGGCAAGGTAGACGGCGTCTCGTTCCATAATTCCGGATTCAACACACCGGGAATTGGCTCTCCCGACATTATGATGACAGGCGAGTCAGCAGTGATGGGTCTTGATTTTTATAACACCTACATGGAAGGCAATGGCGCAGTCGACAGCACCACGCCAATGATTTATATCGGGCCCTATGTTGGTCCGATTCACTTCTTCGGCGGCTTTGCCAATACCAAACAGGCAACACTCTCGAGCACCAAGAGTGTTTTTGAGAATCATGGATTCTATCTTGACGTTCCCGCATTCGAGGCGGTCAATACAACGCTCGGCATAAATGACGTCATGGCGGGAGTAAAGATCCCTGTGTGGAGCTTCTCAGGTAACCTGGGCTCAATTCCCCCCTATCAGACACCGCACGCGCAGCCAACTCCGCTCCTTGCCCCATCGTCACGACTTCGCTAATGTGCAATTCTGTATATCGAGTTATTGGCGACGACCCGGACGCTGTCTTTTGGCTGCAGGCGAGCTGAGAATTGAGTGCCAGCCTGCAGAGTCACAGTGCCCGGGCCGAAGTTCACTACGTCGACATACCAGGGTAGACCGGAAGGCAGCAATTTAGGCGGAGTCTTTGGCAGATTTACTACGGCAGGAGGGTTTTTGAGCTGCACATATTTCCCCCCATAGTCCGGAGTGATGGTGGCGCGAGTCGATGGCAAAGTCACCGTCGGTTCCGAGTCGCGACTCGGAAGCTGGGCGCTGAGTAATGCCAGAATGAGCAGCAACGATTTCATGTTTAGCACTTCCTGTTTCTGACGGTTTACGGGGTTGGCCAGAAATAAGTTTTAAGAGGCCTTCCGGGCTAACTCCGTGGTCGCCTGTTGCAGGACGGCGATATCCTGCAAAGAATAGGTTTTGGCTATCTGCACATCGTTCTGTGAGCCTTCAACATTGGCGTTCATGAGTCTCTGCTCTTGCGTGCCTGGAATAACAGGAAAGTCTCGTTGCCATGAGCCGATCTGGCGCGTTGGCAAACCGGCGCGAAGTGCATTCACGTGCAGCCAGATATCATCGGCTGCAGGACAAAGCGATTTGAACTTAGTGCCGCTGTCCCTGAGCTGCTGCAGCAGAGCAGGGGGTAAGGCGGTCCCAGAGCTGCCGGTAGCGAAGTGCAGCATGCTGGGCTTGTCGGATGCGCAGGATTTCCAGTCCGTATACGGTGCAATGCGGTCCTCGAGCAATCGGATAACGTGCGCGCGGTGACAATTGACAACACCAGGATTTTCACGATATGCATCCATCAGTCTCCAGAGCCAACTGCGTGTATAGAGGTGATCATCATCGGCTGTGACGACCGGCTGATTGAGGTCTTGCATGACACCGAGAGTCGGGTAGTACTTGGTATGAGGTCCCAGGTTATCGGTAAGTCTCACTTCCAGGCCGCGTAACTGGAGCCTCTTGAGGGTACCCGGAAGGTTACTAAATGCACCTGGATCGTCCAGCCAGAGAATAAAGCGCGAAGGCAGAAAAGAAGCCGCGGCGATCGATTCTATCGTGAGATAGACGCTCTGGATCCGCACGCCATAAGTAGTCAGTGATACGACGGGGCCGCCTGATGCAATGACGGGCCGGTTGGAGAATCTGTTCTGGCTTCTGAGGAGATTCAGATACAGCCGTAGATGCCTAGTTTCTTTTCGCTGGAACAAGAGCCATAGCTGGTCGAGGTGCAGCGTGTCATTGACCCATCCCAGCGGCTTAGAATCCCCTGCTACCATATGCCTTCCTCGGGAGAAGTGGTGAAGATCATCATTTGGTTTTGGATGTATTTGCGGCGTCGGTAGCGCTCGTCCGTGCCGGTCTATGACGCAGTGTATGAAGATAGTGTATCGCGGCCTTCCCCGTTTTTCGCCTATTCCGAACCATCTACCTTGGCGGAGAAGAGGGCATGGTGGACGAGAATGAACAGTGTGCGATGGTCGGCGTCGCCAAGCACGGTGTCGATCGGCGCTCGCGCCATCGATTTTAGCGGTTTGCTCGCCCGCCGCCTCGTAGACAAACATCTGTCCGATCACAATGTGCACATTAACTGTGCTATCGAAAGCTACGCACTAACCACCGCGGTCGGCAAACGGCCGAAGATTGCTGACCGTGCCGTCCACGCCCTGTAGGTGATGTCCTCCGATTCGCTGCTCACATAAACTCGATGGGCGGAAAGGGCGCCGATGAAGCCACAAGTGTCCAGGCTGTCGGTGGCAGAAGGAACTGGATCCGCCAGGCTCTCAGCCAGAATCGTGGCAGAGTCGCGCAAATGATCGTCGAAGATCGTGTGAACAAACCCGTGGAATATTCATATTCGCGGCAGTCTTCTTGACCAACTTTCAGACTGTCCTTTCTGAAACGCCGTCTCCCAGAGCTTACCAGCCCGACAGCATGTCGAAATCGTGTGTCACTTTTCGATGCCCGCTGCTGTTAACCACGCATCGAGGTCTTTTTCACCCTATCTGAGGCAATTGACGGTAACGACGCTGAGTCCGCAAAGTAAGTCCCTTGGTATAACCCCCGTTTAAGCGTTCTGGACACCTTGAATGGGCTCACGGCTATGGGCGTCAGGAGGAAACCATCTAAGCGGGCGGGAGCAAGTTCGTGTCATGGATGACGACCCAGTTGCCGCCCGGCTCGCGGCGCAGGACAGAAAGCGTGTAGCCGGCGCGGTGCGACGGCTGGCCGCCGTTGCGAGGCGTGATGGTGACGGAGAGGTGGTTCCAGCACCAGGCAAAATCGCCCTCGACTTGAATTTGCTGAGTATCGCTGACCGCCTCAATGCGGGCGGCGGAAGTCACGGCCTGAAAGGTTGCGGTAAATGCGTCCTTGCCCTGCATGGGCGGCTGTCCCGGGACCAGAAAGACGGCGTCTTCGGACATCAGCGTGAGAACGGTCTGTAGATCGTCGGCGGCGGTGGCGCGTACCCAGGTTTCCATCAGGTTGCGGATCGTCTGTTCGTCTGATTTATAAGGACTGTTCATGGCAAGGCGAAGGATATCACCTGCTCGCTGCACTAACTTTGCTGGCGCTTCAGCATCTCGTTGCAGGGAGGTCCAACCGTGTTGATTCGTCGCAAGAAAGATCGCCACGCACTGTTGGATCGAACAGGGACTTCTGCAGGCAAAGCGCGGGCAAAAGTGTACGGGCAGCCCTATATATTCCATAGAGTTTGTGGCCCTGCAGAAGTTTTGCAAGGAGCACCGCAACCTCTTGATCACCCGTCGCTGACCACCTCAAAGGATCCGGTTTTTTGGAAGAGTACGTGTTTGCTCCGAAGCATGTGGAATTGCTGCAGACCCGCGAAAGCAAGCGTGAGAATAATGCATTCGAACGTGGCGAATACTTAGATCCCGGTGAGAATCTTCAACCCACGGCCGCTTTTATTGGTTCACAGCAGGTGCCAGCTTATATTTTGACCGTCACTGATGTGGTTAGGAGGCCGACACCTTCTAGCATCGGACCTTGCAGTCCATCAGGTCCGCAAGCGTGTCGCTTAAACGCTTCGCAGCCTTCCGGGTTTGCACCCATCTCTCTTTCATCGCTGCACTAATCCGCGCCCGTGCTTCGGCACTCATAACGCGTCGCCTCGTCCTTTGGCAGACCGCTTGGAGCAACGTGCTTGGCGGGATTAGACGGGGCTGTTCGTCGTAGTCATGTACATGTTCATTCAGTGATTTCTGCAAATCTTTGGGCACACTCTCCGTCTTTCATGCCTTTGTATCTTCTAGCAGGGGTTAGGGCCCGGGCGGATAGCTCGCGGGCCTCCGCGGAGCTCAGCTTTGTTTTCTCGAGTTTTTCGCTCCGACCGACCCAAGCGACGCCTCCGCTCCTTACTGAGGTAAGAGCTGTGTGGAGGCTGCGCCAAATGAATTTCCGATCTGTGTCACCAATATCTGCGTTGCTAAACAAAAATTCCCTTTTGACATTTTGCGCGGGATAGGTGAATTCTGTAAACACCTGCTCCACCCGCATCGCAGCGGAAGCCAAGATGCCGCCGTGGCTCAGGCCAATTCAACAGGGCTGACCGCCCAGAGAATCTCAATCATGTCACCAAACGAACTTCAGGAACTCGAACCAATCGCCGAGGCTCTGAACGCCGAGTCTAACGAGATCAACAGCATCATCGCCGCGCTGAACGCCAAGCTGGCCGCGCTCAATGTCGGTCTGGAGGTGTGGCTCCCTCCAGATGAGGACCACATCCAGATCGGCTACGCAAAGGCGGAGGAATCGTGGCAACTGGCAACCAAATGGTACGAGGACATCAGATGGGTCCCCAATCTCCGATTCGACGACAGCGGGGACTGGGAGCCGGTTCCCGGCACAAACTATGAAGTAAGCTCGCTGCTTCAAGAGTCACGGGAGTTACGAATCCGGGCACTGGATTACATGCCCTCGGTCATCTGGGAACTCAAAAAGCGAGCCGAGGAAAGTTTGCAGTCGATCCACGCAGCCAAAGAGATGGCTGCCAACCTTTAGGTTTTCACGACATTGATGTCTCACCTTCCCGGACGAGACACAGGCGGATGGCCCGATTCCAGCGATGGCTTCGGGGCGTTTGCTTTTTGGGAGCACCGTCAATTGGAGCCTGCCTGCGGCCTCAATCAGGCCCCGCGTTGCAGGAGACAGGCGCAGTTTATGAGCTATGCTCTGACCGCTATGATCTAGTTCACAGTCTCTGGCCTTTCGTTAGGTCCATGGCTGGGGGTAACTTCCTCTCGTTTCCGGCTCTCTCGCTTATTCAGGACTTCCTTCCGCACTTCCGAGCAAAACCACGAAGCCTGATTTGCTGTAGCACCCAGAAGATCGTGAAACGATTGACGACCGCTCAACCGAACCATCTCCCTCGGTGTGTATTTCGCTTCCCCGAGTGGCGCCATTGCCTCGTCGAGAGCGCGGATGTGGGCGACGTGGTTAGCATCGTGATCGACGAGCGCACAAGATGCGCTCTTTCGAACTTCACTAACTGTCGTGGAACAGGTGTCACTCGCCTCGCTGCTTCGCGCAGCTTGACTTTGCCCCGCGCTACTTCCTTCAGTAATTCAGGCTGCGCCTGCTGCACTCTATGTTCATAGACGCCGAGTTGCTTGGCGATCTGGCTGCGTGAAATACCCTCCTGACCCTCCTGACGCGCTTAACGACTTTTTTACGGCTTTTGCCATAGTCGGCGGAGCTATTGGCACCACAATCCGGCAAACGGGGGAGCTAAGGCCGTCGGTATCACACATTAGGCGGAGGGACTCGGAATTCGAAGTGGGATTGTGGGCACACCGCGCTCGACCGCTAGCTATAGCCTTTTCCACGGCGCGATAGCCCTAAGTAATATAGCGTCGGTGCACTGAGTCGCGGGCGGGCGCACCCTCGACGCGGAGGAAATTTCTTTCCGTACACGCACGTTACCTCATACCGTTCGGCATGCTTCGGATCCTAAGTGACGCGGTAAAATCCCCGACTTCGGAACGCTGTTCCCTGGTTAGGTTTCGCCAGCCGTTATGCAGGCTCATGGAGCGCGAACCTTTCTGTCAGGTTTCTCACTCAGCCCCAGGGCAACGGGCGATCGCCCATTGCCCCCAACCATTGTGCCGATTACTGCCTTCCCCCGCCCGCGGCAGAGACGCCAACTACCATCTGCGTGCCGCTGTCCAATTGGATATCTTGCTTCGCCCCGAGCAGAATGCTGGAAGCGCGGGCCATCCTGGGATCTTGTTGTCCCGGCGCATTGTTCGCTAGCAGTACGCCGGGGATCGCCGTTGTGCTGATGGCGATCTGGCCGGTTTTTGCTACGACGGTTCCTGCCGCGGGGCCGCCACTTGCAACAGCTGCCCCAGCGGAGCCGCCTGCGCCTTGCGGCGCACTACTCGCCTCGCTGCCGCTACGAGTCCCACTCGCACTCGGGTTAGAGGAACTGCCCGCCGGTGGCCCGCTCATGGCGGCAGACCCACTGGTCGATGCCGCACCTCCCGCTGGAGCGATCGACTGAATCTGCGAATGGACCGGCACGCTCTGCCCACCCTCCAGCTCGAGTGGTCAAACAGGAGCGCTACTTGAGAGTTCTCGCCTGCCCCACTGGGTTGTGCACCGATCACATGGCCTACCAGCTTCGATCCCTTGGGAATCTCGGTTCCGTCGGCGGTCTTTGCTGACGACTTGGTCTGGACCACCACGCTGTCGCCGGTCTTGGCGGTCTTTGAGTCGAGCTTGCTCACAAGTTCTCCGTTGAATGGGCTCATTTCTACGGCAGATACTGCCGGGTTCGCGGCCGGACCAGGGGGTGTCGCCGCCTCCGCGCCTGAAGGTTCTGCTGAGTGGCTGGGCTGTCCGGTTGGTTGGTCGCGGGTGCCTGCTGCGCCGTCAGCGGGAAGCTTGCTATGGCGAATAGGGTAGTCGCGAGCGCTGTAGCTGTTTTCATCAAAAATCCTCCGTTGGTTGGTATCTCGCAAGCGTAGGGCCAGACAAGGAGCTCTGCGTAGATTGCTCAAGAGGTTGGACTTGGAATCAACCGGCATTCAGCAGCGCACATGGGCGTGGTGAGAAATCGATCCCTGGACTTAATTCTCACCCCGAATTTTCCATAGATCGAGTAATTCTTCCCGGGTCGAAAATTCCTGTCCTAGGATCCTATGCCCCGTTCTGAGATAAGGGACCGGGAGTCGGCCCGCCCATTTCATCCAGCGCCCCAGCCGTCTCAATCGATGCAAATTCGCCGATGCACGCATTATTAGAGGACGCCGGCTTTTTCGGAGCGGAAGCCGGCTGTGGCGCAGGGGGTTTGCCCCCGCACCCCCAGGATTTAGCGCTTTGATGCCTCTAACCGATAGGTGCCTCTACCCGCATGTGAAAGGGGGATGCCGTAGCATCCCCCTTATCGATCGGGAGGCTACCCAACATGAGTAGCAATATGAAGAAGTATCTCGGGCTCGACGTTCACAAGGATGCAGCGTCGATTGCTGTCTTGAATGGCGTGGGCAGGCTGGTGATGGAATCCATCATCGAAACCAAAGCAGCCACTCTGCTGGAGTTCCTGCACGGTTTGCGGGGAGAGCTGCATGTGACGTTGGAAGAAGGGACCTGGGCGGCCTGGCTGTACGATGTGCTCAAGCCCCACGTCGAAGAGATCGTGGTCTGCAATCCGCGCCGCAACGCCTTATTGAAAGAAGGCAGCAAGAGTGACAAGGTGGACGCGCGCAAGCTGGCCGAGCTATTGCGTGCCGGACTGCTGCGCGCGGTCTACCACGGAGAAAACGGACTGCGGACGTTGCGGGAGTTGGCGCGTAGTTATCTGACCATCAGCAAAGACCAGGCGCGGGTGATGAGTCGGCTCAAGGCGCTGTATCGAAGCTGGGGCATTCCCTGCTCGGGTACGCAGGTCTATGCCCCACGCCATCGGGACCAATGGCTGAGCAGGATTGCGCAACCCGGCGTGCGCCGCCGAGCAGAGCTGTTCTATCAGCAATTGGACGGACTGTTGGTTGTGCGGCACACGGTGCGAGGGGAACTTTTAACCGAGAGCCGGAAACATCAGGCCGTGAAAATATTGCGCCAGATTCCCTTGATCGGCCCGCTGCGGGCTGCCCTGATGCAGACGCCCCACCGGTTCCGCAGCAAGCGGCAGCTGTGGACCTAGAGCGGTCTGGGGGTGGAGACGCACGACAGCGCGCAGCATCGTTATGTGGACGGACAACTGCAACGTTCCAAAAAGCCACAACAGATCCGCGGTCTGAATCAAAATCACAATCCACGAGATGAAGAGGATCTTCAAAAGTACGGCCATGAGCGCCAGTCGTTGCGGGGGACCGCTGCAGGACTTTTACGCAGGATTGCTGGCCAAGGGGATGAAGCCGGATATGGCTCGCCTCACGGTCGCACGCAAGATCGCGGCCATTACGTTGACACTTTGGAAAAAAGGAGAACGTTTCGACGCAGAACATCTGAAATCGCAAGCAGCTTGAGCGTCTACAGCAACCAGGCAGGCCCAGGTTTACTTACCCGATGGTTAGCCAATCGGTTCTTGTGACGCTCGGGGTCGAGGGAGAGTATCCATCAATGAGTTAGGCCGCCCTGTGTGCAGTCGTTCAGCACCGAGCCTCCAAATGCACCGTATGCCCCCTCGCATAACCCAAAAAAGCTGTAGGCCTCGAGTCTCAGATAGGACCATGGTTGGCCCACTTAAGCCAACGCGTTTGCTTGCGCAGCTTCCAGAGCCGAAGGCGTCGAACCGACCACGGCGTCATGAAACCGTCGACTTCAAACCGCCAACTGCTTGGTCTATCCGCAACACGCGGCGAGCCCACCGCCTCTCCAGAACTGAGATGGGGCTGGATGCAAGCCACAACATCCCCTCTCCTCGCGGAGAGGGAGGGGAAGAATTTTTTCTTGACATCCCCTCTTATAGGACTCATTGAGGTCGCGTTATACGGCTTTAGCGCCCTCGCCGGTTGGAGGCGGTGCACCAATGTTCTGCAGCAGTGTTCCACGTCGACATTGCCAACGATGCACGATAGTCATTATGGAGTAACCGGCCCGATGCGCAGGTCGTGGGTTAGGCTGAGTTTGTTGGAGGAACATCAGTCCAGAGCCACAAGCGGAAGGAGTCGGTCATGGGAGAGACGTTACGATTTTTGGGCATGGATGTCCATGCCGAGACGATTGCCGTAGCGATAGCCGAGCCAGATGGCGAAGTGCGCAGCCTGGGTACGATTGCCAACCGCGAAGAGTCGATCCGCAAGTTCATCCGTAAGCTTGGCCCAGTGGAACATTTGCGTGCCTGCTATGAAGGGCTCTGGTGCAAACAGCGACGAAGTTCGGAGGTAACCGTGTGAGGTGCCTGCGCCAAGCGACGAGTATCTACGTAAGGATTTCCGGAACCGGAAACTTTTATGTGCCAGAGTCATAGCTTTTCACGTACTCCAACCGCTTCTTAATCCCGCTGATGAAGTCGCCGTATACCATTTCCTCCAGCTTCTGGAGTTGAATTCGGATATGAGCGTCCTGATCGCTATTCAGAGCTAGGCCGTACTTGACGCGAACCGCGTTCATGTCGTCGTAAGCCGCAATCTCTTTCTCCAGTTCCTCGATGCACTGCTTCTCGTCGCCGCCGTATCTACGATGAAATTCCAGTTTGTCTTCGTTCACGATTTCCTCAACCTCTCTTTTTGTGTTTGGGGTTTACGTTGTGGGGATGGCGAGGGCACTCTAACGTTTTAAATCCGATCCCGTTTGTGATCGATCTCAATGTTGATATCCAAGCGTTTTTCGCGCAGTCCATCACCCACGGTCGGATTTCCATGCTGTCCCAGTTGGGCGGAATCTTCGAAGCCTTAGCCAGCAAAGCCTTTTTTGAAGGCGTTGCAGTTGTCCTCGATGCACTTCAGTTGCTCTTCCCGTGTCATTGTGAATGAGATCACCCTAGGTCGTTTTCCTCAGGGGGCATGGGTGCCCAAAAGATAGGTCGTCCAAGGCCCCTAATCGCGGCATCCAAGGCACACATGGTAGAGGCATCCCCCAGCCTCGTTGAAATCCTGCGCTCGACGCTCGCCCGAGTGGAACAATCCGCAGACCTATCGCCAGATGATCCGGCTATGGTTAAACTTAGGCGTTTGGTGCTGCGCCTGATTGCCGAGCTAGAGGTTGCCAAGACGCGAAAAGCCGCTTGATCTCTATCGTGGCGGCGATCTTCCGCAGCCACTCTTCCGGGCGCGTGAGAGGGGGAATGACAAGATCGAACTTGCCCTCATCCGCATCGTCGTAAGAGGTATTGAACAGGACCAGAGGAGCGTGCGAACGTTCACGCGTAAGCGTGACCACTTGGCGGCGCTCCCTTACAGGTACCCCCGTAACCAATATGGCGTCAGCACCTGTTCTCTTTTGCATCAAGGAGTGAAATTCTTCCACAGTGGGGCACAGGTCAACTGAGTAGCCGACGCTGCGGAGGACGAGCAATCGGTTGCAGTCATCCGTTCCAAAGTGCAGGGCCCGCGCAGCTATGACCTCGTTCCTAGGCACCGGGAGCGTACTGGAAAATGCCGGGAACGCCTGTAAGAGCATGAATCCCAGGATGCAACTGACGGTCCACTTTTCTTCATTGATATTCGCTTCTTCTTCGCCTACTCTTAATCCTGTGACTCGCCAAATTGTCATCCAAGCGCAGAAGGAACCTG
>Ga0206865_1178_pt1 | contig 17476 bp, 14 predicted proteins | sample Alteio_BWOrgCont_39_FD_152628 | JGI IMG/M metagenome (GOLD analysis project Ga0206865, IMG submission 152628) | Enriched cells from forest soil in Barre Woods Harvard Forest LTER site, Petersham, Massachusetts, United States -... | ecosystem: Environmental > Terrestrial > Soil > Temperate forest >...
AGGGATGCTTTGCAGCAAAGGGCTTAACCTGCATTATACCGTAAACGATAAAAGCGACAGGCTCCTGTACCCGCAAATGCGATATAATAAAAGCATGCCCTTGCAAAGAGTTAGTTGGGATGATGCCCTTAACCGCACCGCGGCTGTTTTTAAAACCTTTATTGATAAATACGGGCCCGATTCGGTTGCCTTTTATGCATCGGGACAGTGTTTAACTGAGGAATATTACGTGGTTAATAAGCTAATGAAGGGCTTTATTGGCAGTAATAACATCGATACCAATTCGCGGCTTTGCATGAGCAGCGCCGTTGCCGCTTATAAAATAGCATTGGGCGAGGACAGCGTGCCGGTTTGCTATGACGACATAGAGCTGGCAGATTGTTTGTTTATAATGGGTGGCAACCCTGCGTGGTGCCACCCTATTTTATGGCGGCGCGTTGAGGCACACAAGGCCGCCAATCCAGATGTTAAAATTATTATTGTCGATCCGCGGGTTACCGATTCCTGCTCAATTGCCGATCTGCATTTGCCCATCAACCCGGGAACGGATATAACATTGAATCATGCCATTGGCAGGCTACTGATTGAGAACGGCGATATCGATATCGATTTTATCAGGAATCATGCAGAAGGATTTGAGCAATATAGCGCTATCGTTTTTGAAAAGACTTTGGCGGAAGCTGCAAGGATTTGCGGATTGAGCGAAAGCAGCATCCGTTTGGCGGCCAGGTACATCGGCGAAGCCACAGGATTTATAACTATGTGGACCATGGGGCTTAACCAAAGCGCCATCGGTGTAAATAAAAATCTGAGCCTGATCAATTTAAATTTAATTACAGGTCATATCGGTAAGCCAGGCTCGGGGCCGTTATCGCTTACCGGGCAGCCCAATGCTATGGGCGGGCGTGAAGTTGGGGGCTTAGCCAATTTACTACCGGCGCACCGCGAGCTAAAAAATCCGCTGCATCGTGAGGAAGTGCAAAAGTTTTGGGGCGGTGGCGCCATCCGGCCCGAACCAGGCCTAACTGCAACCGAGATGTTTGAAGCTTTAAACGATGGGCGGTTAAAGGCCATATGGATAATGTGTACCAACCCGCTAACCAGTTTGCCTAATGTGCGTTTGGCCGAAGCGGCTTTAAAGAAAGCAAAATTTGTGGTGGTGCAGGAAATCAGCAACAAACCCGAAACGTTGGCTTATGCCGATGTGATACTGCCTGCAGCTGCCTGGGCCGAAAAGGAAGGAACGATGACCAACTCCGAGCGGCGTATCAGTTATTTAAATAAACTGGTTGAACCTCCCGGCGAAGCTTTGCCCGATGCCGAAATTATTTGCCGTTTTGCCCAAAAAATGGGTTACAAAGGGTTTGAGTTTGAAAATGCCGCCGCTATTTATGCGGCGCATGTTAAACTCACGGCTAAAACCAATATCGACATCAGCGGATTGAGTTACGCGCTATTGAAAGAAAAGAAAACGGTACAATGGCCCTACCGGAAAAAGGATGGGGCCAAAGGAACCCCGCGCTTGTTTACCGACAAGATTTTTTACACCCCGTCAAAAAAGGCCGTTATCAGCCCGGTACCGGATACGCTAACAAGTGAAAAAACCGACGAGGATTACCCGTTCATTTTAACTACCGGCCGCATCCGCGACCAGTGGCACACCATGAGCAAAACGGGGAAGGTTAATAAGCTTAACCAGCATTATAAACAGGCCTTTATTGAAATTCATCCCGACGACGCTGCGGAACTCCATTTATCCGAAGGGGATATCACGGTGATTAAATCGCGCAGGGGTGAGGTGAGGGTGCAGGCCAAAATATCGACCCAAATAAAAAAAGGCGTGGTTTTTTTACCGATGCATTGGGGGAAGATATTGAATAACGACCTCAACAGGGCCAATAACTTAACCAGCGATTTGGTTGATCCCATTTCGAAAGAACCTGATTTTAAATATTGCGCGGTAAATGTCCAAAAGTATCAAAAACCTTTCCAGCGCATCGTGGTGATAGGCGCCGGCGCCGGGGCCTATGGGTTTGTAAAATCGTACCGGGAGCTTAACCAGCACGACGAGATAACGGTATTTAGTAAGGAGAACCATCCGTTTTACAACCGTGTGATGCTTCCCGATTATATCAGCGGCGAACAGCAATGGGAACAGCTGGTGAAAATGAAAGACTCGGAAGAGCCCGGTTACAAGATCAGGCTTCTACGCGGCGTAAGTGTTGAGCGGGTTGATCGTATAAATAAATCTGTTACCGATTCGAGAGGTGTAACCACACCCTATGATGTGTTGATTATGGCTACCGGCAGCCGGCCATCGGTCCCTAAAAATGTACCCTCGTTACCCGGTATTTTTAGCATGCGCAGCAAAAATGATGCGGACAGTTTCAAAAAGCATTGCCCAAAAAACGGCCATGTGGTTATAGTTGGTGGTGGTTTGCTGGGTTTGGAGATGGCGGCATCGCTGCGGGAGATAGGGGTTAAAATCACGATTATCCATCGTACATCAGCCTTCTTAAATCGGCAGCTGGATGCACTTGGCAGCCAGCTGTTGAGCGAAGAAATGGCCGACCAGGGCTGCGATATTTATTTTGACGACGAGGTTCAACTATTCTACGGGCGATCGAAACTAACTGGTATTGGCTTAAAGAGTGGACGAAAAATTGATTGCGATGCCATGATTTTGGCTATTGGTACCACGCCCAATTTGGAGATTGCCCGCGACTGCGGGCTGGAATGTAAACGGGGGGTCATCGTAAACGAGCACCTGCAAACCAGCGACCCAGATATATACGCCATTGGTGAAATTGCCGAGTTTGAGGGCACCTTATACGGTATCACGGCCGCTGCCGAACAGCAGGCCGAAGTTATAGCCAAATACATGAATGGCGACATCGCCAGTTATTACAAGGGTAGCCTGTTCATGAATATTATTAAAATCCATGGGTTTGATTTATGCAGCATCGGCATGCCCGAATGCCCGGATGATAAGGCGTACGAAGAAATAGTTTTTATTGATAAAGCCAAACGCTATTATAAAAAGTGCATTATCCACCGCGATAAGCTGGTGGGCACTATCCTCATTGGCGATAAATCGGAGTTCCAGGAATTTAGAGAACTTATTGCCAATAAAACGGAACTCAGCGAAAAACGAATGCAGCTTTTGCGCAGCGGCAACAAAGCCGACCCGGTGCTGGGTAAACTGGTATGCAGCTGTAATAATGTGGGAAGCGAGAATATCCTGAATAAAGTGGCTTCGGGCTGCACCGAATTCAAAGATCTTTGCGCCTCAACCGGGGCTGGCACAGGTTGCGGCTCATGCCGCCCGGAAGTTAAACGCTTGCTGGAACTGGCTTTAAATGACAATGTTTTAGTGAAATAGGATGATGGAAGAAACCAGGTGTTGTATTAAAGTGAATTTGCCGGGAGGGGTAGTATCAGCGGGCGATATGTACGAACTGCTGCTCATTGCCGAGCAGGCCGGCGCGGAGGCTGTAAGCATAGGCAACAGGCAGCAATTGTATTTTAATATTGATGAAGAGCGGCTGGAGGATCTTGAAAATGATATGTTAAAAACCGACATCAATTATGAGATAGATGACGACCGCTTCCCCAATATCATAAGCTCATACGTTACCGATAACATATTTAATACCGAAAGCTGGCTTAAGGAGGGCGTGTATAAGGATATATTCGACTTGTTTAACTTTAAACCATCACTAAAAATAAACCTTGTTGACAGGCACCAGACTTTTGTGCCATTTTTTAGCGGCAATTTTAATTTTATAGCTGCCGATATCAGCAATTATTGGTACCTGTATATTCGTTTCCCCAAAACCAATGGTCTTTATTGCTGGCCTTGCCTGGTTTACTCGGACGATATTCCGAGGATCAGCAAAATTGCAGAGGAAACGATCATGCAGCACAGACAACTATTTTTCGATCAGCAGGAAATCAACCACCAGTTATTTTATGAAAAAGTAACCGCCGGGAATAATTTTGTAAACCAGCAGATCACCGAAGCGCTGAAACTGCCGGAGTTTTCGTTGCCTTTTTACGAAGGCTTTAACCGGTACGCCAATAACAAATATTGGTTGGGTATTTACCGCCGAAACGAACTATTTCCGCTTGAGTTTTTAAAGGATATTTGCAGTTTGTGCCTTAAAACCCGTGTAGGGCAATTGTACACCACACCATGGAAATCGTTGCTCATAAAAGCAATCAGCGAACCGGACCGTAAAGAATGGGGCGTCATACTGAACAAATACATGGTAAACGTAAGGCATGCCGCCAATGAATTGAACTGGCAGCTGGAAAACCTGTGCAACGAAAGCCTCGAATTAAAAAAACAATTGGTAAGGGAGTTTGAGATTGAAGATTTACGGACTTACCGCCTCTGTTTCGCTATAAAAATGCAGCCGAAAACGGGGCTGCTGGCATCGGTGGTTATCCGAAAAACATCATCAGCGCTATTTGAGATTTTGCATACTAAAGATTTTAATCCCAACTCAAAGGACTTTGTAAGTTATAAAACCGAAGTAAAACCGGCTGAATTGGGCAGGCATCTAATTGAATTATGCAAAGGATTTTATGCCCGGATGATTGATAATAGCAGCGTAAGGGCAACCCAGTTAATTGATGCTAACAACGACGACGCGTCCCGGGAAACGCACGTGGTTTATCAATGTAAAAATTGCTTAAGTATTTATGATGAAGCTTATGGCGATATTGTCAACGGCATTGCCGCAAACATTGCTTTTGATTTATTGGATACTTATTTATGCCCGGTTTGTGAATCGCCAAAGCATGATTTTATGCCGGTTGAGAAAAAGACAAGCTTAGTTTGATAATTTAGCTTCGCATTTTGTAAATTACCACAGACATCAGGATGAAACATCATGACCAAGCTGCAAACAACGTTCGAGAAATTTGACGCATATAACAAAAAAGATCCCCACATATTTAGCTGGGCGGGTGTGGATTATCCGCAGGAGTATTTTTTAGCCCTGAAATTATACGAATGGGTTTTAAAGCTGGCGCCTTTTGCCGGCGACGAGCTTTTACTGGCATCGAGAAGCCAGCACATTGGCCGTTGGGAAATACCCCGCGACAGTTACCCGGAGGGCAGGGATGGCTATTTAAAATGGCGGCGCGACCTGGGCCAGTATCATGCCGGAAAAGCTGCGGAAATAATGGAGGAAGCGGGCTACGGCGCCGAACAAATTGACAGGGTAAAACAAATCATCCAGAAACAAAAAATTAAGGTCGATAGTGAGGCGCAGGTGATGGAAAATGCACTTTGTTTGGTATTCCTTGAGTTTCAGTACGAGGATTTTTACCCCAAACACGATGCCGATAAAGTGATCAATATCCTTAAAAAATCATTATTAAAAATGGATGCGCACGGCCATCAGCACGCTTTGACTTTAAAATACTCGGAGCAGGGAATGTACTTTATCGGCGAAGCATTAAAACTGATAGCCGGTTCAAAAAAATAGAAGGCTCAATTCAGTCCGGTCATTCACGGCGACAACCGATATGCAAACCTACTGCACTTTGTAGTGGTAAACTGTGCGGCCCAAATTTCCTTTTTCGTCAATACCTTCAACAATTATCCGGTAGCTGCCGGTACCATCAGCATTATAAAAATCAAACGAGGCATTACCGGCTTTGTCAGTTACCAATTCGGGGTTCCAGTAAATGGTGCTGCGCAGGTCTTTCAGGTTAGCATTATCGTTGGCGTGATCATATTTTGGCGTATAAAAAGTGCGTGCGTTATAATAGCCCGGTACCGTTATACCCAAACTGCCATCGCGCCCTTGCTTTGTTAGCGGTGATGAGCTCCGGCTGATGGTGGTGATATATAAAAAGCCGGTTCCTCCCTGGCTGCCCAGTACACTCGAACTGGAGTTTTTAAATAACTCGACTGTTTCAACATCATTTATATTGACTTCATCAACGCCGCTGCCGAGCGGGAGTTGTACGCCATCAACGATAACCAGCATCGGCGGACTACCCCTGAGGGTTTGCGGAGCAGATAAATAGGGTACTTTATGGTTGGTTGCAAATGGGTCCCCTGTAAACATGACACCATTTAAAAGGCCGTTTAAATGATCGGAAAGCATACCATTGCTGCCGATATCTTCACGGTGTACCACCTGGTCGGCCCTGCCCAGTTTGTCGCGGGGTGATGGCTGGACCGGGTTGCCTGTTGCCCCGGCTTCATTTATGCCGGTGCGTTTTTTGGGCATATAATCCGGTTGTGATTTTCGATTTTGCAGGGATGATGCAAGCAATGAATCAGTAACATTTTGCGCCAAACCAGCTGTAATATCATAGGTAACCGGTTCCGGATTGTCTTTAAGCCAGGTAATCAGCGTTTTGTTATTGTTTTTAGCAGAGACTGTTTTTAGCATAAAGTATGTGTTCCCGGTAAAAGCCAGGTTTTTAAAATCAAATGTTCCCACGCTGTCTGTTAATCCGTTTAAAGTAGTGCCGCCGTCCATACTAACCAGGTTTAATTTGTTATTCGCAACAGGTTTTCCATCTGTTGTTGAGATCATTCCCTTTATTTCCAATGCCTTTTCTGGTTGAAATGTGGTAGCAGGGTATTTGTCGGCCAGCAGATCGGTCCATGTAAACCTGCGGTATCCCTGGGTGAGCATTAATATATCCAGGCTTATCTGTGCATCGGCGCCGGGCATATCAAAGTAATAGTTTGGCTGTTCAATATATCCCCTCAAATCAGATGTGAGCAGCATCCACGAGAGGATTGAATTGCCTGATCGGTCATCAAACGGCACCTTGTTTTCGTCGGTAACCGATACCGAGAAGTGCCCGGTAGCAACGCTGTCAGCCAATCTTTTGGCGTTTAGATTGATTGATACTTTTCCGCGGGTTTTATAACCGGCCTTATCGCTGCTGACCTTGAGGTTTAGCAAATCATTATGCTGAACAAAAACCAGGCGTTCGCTGAGTGGTTGTCCATCCGGCGAAAACAAAGTGAATTGAACAATGCCGGTCCTGAACTGGCTTTTTTTCAGATCGACGGCAAAAAGTTGGTTGTTTAGCTTAAACGATGCCTTTGAAAAGGAAGCCCCTGAATTCATGATTAAACTGTAAATCTTGCCTTTGTTTTGTTCGAAAAAGGCGGGGCTGCTATAGATGCCGAGCGTGAGTTTGGAGGTGTCGCTGTTATTCAGCGCGAGTGCGATGCCATTTTCCGAAGCTTTTGGCAGATCAATCGAATTTTGACTGCCGTCGGCAAAAGTTACATGCGCGCTATATGTTTTACCGGTTTCGGGTGTTAGGCTGAAGGCACCCATACCAAGATGTGCGGATGCAAAATTGGCTACGGTTTTACCGCTATTGTCGACAATTGCGCCTTTAACATTTAACCCCAACCCGTCGGGGTTAATAGCTTTAAAGGCTACTTTTGTTTCAACACCCATTAAAAGTGTACCACCTTCAGGAAAAAACTGCAGATCGGGCTTTTGTGTTTTTGGAGCCGAAAGAACTATGGGGTTTGCAATTTCATTAATTGAACCAATTGGAATAACCTGTTCAAAAAAACAAGTGCCGGTTTCGTTCTTCATTAGTTTAGAATAGGCCCTAACGCGGTAATTCCCTTTGGATAAGGTATCGGGCAATGCAAAATCGCCCCAGGCCAACCCGTTTTGAAGTTCCAGTTTTATGGACTTTTTTATGATGCGTTGGGGGTTAATCAAATCAACATATAACACAACGCTCTGCAGTGACAGTTGATGTTTTTCGCCCGAAGTTACGCAAGCTTTAAAATAGATGGTATCGCCTGCAACATAATAAGGCTTATCAAAACCCAGGTAAGCTTTTTCAACAATATGCCCGGTATAAAAGGATTGCAGTTTGCCGGCTACAGTGTTTAAAACGGTATTGTCCGACTGGCAAAAGGCGTGCGAATTAATCGCCAGCACAAAAAGCAATAAGGCCAGGGCTGTCTTTTTCATAATAAATAAATTGACAAGTTTAAATTGGAATAGGAAAGTTACCCATTTCAATCCAAATTATAATTTATTATTTTTTGTCGCTGTGCAGCGATATTACGAGCCGTAGGATAATCTATTTAGCTAAATAATATTTAGCCCAAAAATCTGTCGATTTACCCATTTCGCCCATATCACCACCTCCGGCCGATTGGCCGCGATTGCCACCCCGGCCGCCATGACGGCCTCCGCCCATGCCACCGCCGCCACCCATTCCGCCTTGTCCACCACGCGAACCATGGCCGCCTCCACCTTCCTGTCCGCTTCCTTCGGTCTGTGGTTTACGCTGAACACCGTTTATTTTAAAATTAAACGCCCATTCGTTTTTAGCGCCTGCATCGGCATGGAAAAACACCAGCGGAATGGCGGCCTCGCAAACGAGGTTGCCGTTCTGATCATAATTAACAGCTGTTTGAAAACCGTAGGTATTGGAAGTTGTGATCATATCGTACTCAATATCTTTAAAGCCCGAAACTTTTATGCCCCTTAAACTGGTTAGCCGTTCACGGGTCAGTTCATCACGGTCCTGCTGGCTAATATCCGTAGGCGCATCATCTTTCTGCAGGTTGCCCAAAGTAGTACCGCCCTGTACATTAACCGGGAACGTTATACTGAAGCTTTCCTTCTTTTTGCCTTTTGGGTCGATGGTAAACGTTAGACCCGAGCGCAATATCCTTAACTGGTCAACGCGATCGGTAACTTTTATAGCCATATAAAGTGTGTCTTTAGTATTGGCCAGGGCATAGTTAATATGTTTTTCGGGATTGTAATAGCTAAGGCTGTCGCCCCATTCCTTTATATCACCATCAATAACGATGTTTTTTGGTGGAGGGGCAAGGTTTGGTATTTTGTCGGTTTGCGCATTGGCGGTAGCTGCAAAAAAAGATAAGGCAGCATACAGCAAGAAAAGGCAGGGGATAATTTTTTTCATTTTGATTTTTTTAACAATCAGGGCTTGCGTTATTAATGCCAATTGAACACAATGTTACCTTAATTATTGTAGTTTTTGAGTAAATTTGCCGTTACTTATGCCAACTGAAGTACAGGAAGAAACCTTAACCCTTGAGGAGATACTCTCGAGCCTTAAGGAAATGCATCGGCTTATTTTATGGAACGATGATGTAAATACCTTTGATCATGTGATTTTTTGCATGATGAAGTACCTGGATTACTCGGAACACCAGTCCGAAAAAATTGCCTGGAAGGTACACAATGAAGGCAAGTGCGCCGTGTTGGAAGGTTCGTTTACCGAAGTAGAGGTTTACCGCAAGATTTTACAGCAGGAAGGTTTAACCGTTTCTGTGGACTAACGCTAAGCCCGGAGTCGAACAGTAAAAAAAACTTCGGACTCAGGACTTCAGACTCAGGGCTAACAACTTAGCTGCCATCACTTCACTGATTTTCCGGTATGAATCAAAAGTCCAACCGGCAACATGTGGGGTTAATATCACTTTTCCCGATTGACGCAGTTCCTCAAACCAGTCCTGCTCCGCAAGGGCTGGAAATTTTTCGATTTCAAGCACATCCAGTCCTGCACCTAAAATTTTGCCCTGTTTAATGGCATTCAGCACCGCACGGGTTTGTACTGCTTTTCCCCTGGCGGTATTGATTAAAAAAATGGGTTTTTTAAAGTGAAACAGGTATTCTTCATTCACCAGGCCATTGGTCTCGGGCGTTAGGGGGATGTGCAGACTTAACACATCGCTGTGTTTAACAATTTCTTCCATGCTTACCTCGCGGGCATATTGATCGCTAAAGCCGGTTTTGTATTTGTCGTAAGCAATAACATTAACCTCGAAACCGGATAGCTTACGGGCAAAGCTTCGGCCCATGAAGCCGTATCCAATGATACCAACGGTTTTGCCTTTTAACTCGTAGCCCCTGTTGGCCTCGCGCTGCCAGCTACCACCGCGTATCTGCGCATCGGCAACATTAAAATTGTTCATCAACGACAGTAGCAGGCCAATCGCATGTTCGCCAACGGCATCCATATTGCCTTCGGGGGCGTTAATGAGGGTGATGTTTTTTTCAGCGGCATAGGCTTCGTCTATATTATCCATACCCGCACCGGCCCGGCAAACAAAGCGCAGATTTTTACCGGCATCAATGTACTGGCGGTTCAGCTTAAATTTCGAGCGCATCACCAGGCCTTCGTAATCGCCCAAAATTTGCAGGGCCTCATCGGGTTTTATTAAGGGGCGATAATCGCAGCGGTAACCCGCAGCCTCAACCTGCTCCATAAAAATGGGATGGACGTCGTCAACTATAAGGATCGTATTCTTCAAGATATTTATTTTATAGGATGCAAAGGTATTATATGTGCGGTTAATTTAATCTATCGACTTAGGATTTGACCCCAGGCTGTAAAAACAACATCAAAACTCCCATCCCGCTCTTATCCAATCTCCCTGCCAATTATGCCACATTTAAAAACTGGCACGGCAATGGCATGTATATCATTGAAGGGATTTTTTCCGTTCCACTAAAAACAGTAATTCATGAAACCGATAAAATTTAAAAAAATTGGCGCCGATATAAAAACCCAGGCCACCAGGCTGGCAACCGAAGGTTTTAAACAAATATTTGACCGTATAGATCAGCTTAATATAAAAAAAGGGGTTGATACTATGGGGCTCGATAAGTTTATCGACCAGTGTGCCTACCTGGCAGCAGGCTCGGGGGTTATTACCGGCAGCGGCGGTTTAATCACCATGGTAGTGGGCGTTCCGCTTGATTTTGCCAATTTAATTGCGCAGCAATTCAGGGTTACCATGGCTATTATGTACTATAATAAAGGCAGTTATTTGGTTACTTATGACGAATTTATGCAATTGGTGGCAACCTCGTTAAAAGTGGATGCCGGTGTAGCGCTTTCAAAAACCATGCTCGAAAGCATCGCCGAAAAACTATTACTTCTTTTTGGCACCCGCACTGCCGAGAGGTTGGTCCCCATAGTAGGCGGCATTATTGGCGGCGGCACCAACTACCTGTTTATTAAACGAATGGCTAAAACAGTAAAGGAAATGCAGCTTAAACCGGTAACTATCAAGGTTGGTTAAGCCTGTTATTTTAATACCAGGGCTTGCGGCTTTCTATATTTTCGCAGTCTTTCGTATGGAATAAACCAATCCCTATTGGGTTCAAGTGCCTGGATTACATGTGGTAAAATGCCCTCGGTGGTAAAAGTTATACCCCTGGCGCCCATAAACACATAACTGCTTAGGATTTCGTTAAGGCTCAACGTGTCAATGGATGCCTTTTCTTCGTTGTAAACCCTGGTATATTCTTCCTGGGTTTCGTCAGTGTTTGTTTTGTTGGATTCCCTGTCCTCCATTAGTCTTTTCCGGAGCAACACTTTATAGTTTTTAAAAAGCCATTTTAAACCAGCGGCGTTTACCTCGTTTTTAATGCTGTAATGCGCCCCGGTATGGATATTATACGTCAGCCATTGGGTCGACGAACTTGGATATGCGCCCATGCTTTCGGTAAACACCTTCAGCGAGATGATATCCTTACTCTCGTAAGTAATTTCGTAGTCCATGCTGGTGATGCCACAGGCACACCCGGCAAAATTGGCCTTAGCCGAATCAAGGCCATCCGAATCGCCAATATTTTCGAACGATAACGCTTTTTTTAACTTACGATATTTATCCGAAACCATCGGAATCTTCATCGTATCTTGCTGGTCTTCTAAAGCCGAACTATCGTTGTGTTTAAAATAAAGTATCTCCATCCGTGTGGATATGATACTTTTATGAATTGGGTGTTTAGTCTGGGAAAAGGATTGTGGTTGAGAAACAATTAATAATATTACCGCACTTAACGCGGCTTTCAGGAAGTTCATCTGTTTGCAGTTATTTGGTTTGTTAAATGTACAAAATCGTTTACACTTAACCTTTCTGCACGCAGATCAAGCAAGGGCTCGTCGGTCATTTTTTCTTTGTTAATGAGCGATGATACGGCGTTTCGTAAGGTTTTCCTTCGTTGGTTAAAGCCTGCTTTTACGACCTGCCAAAATAGTTTTTCGTCGCAATCCAACTGCGTAGTTTCATTACGGGTAAGCCTGATCACAGCGGACAAAACCTTTGGCGGCGGGTTAAACACGCCGGCCTTCACGGTAAATAAATATTCTATTTTGTAATAAGCCTGTAAAAACACGCTAAGGATACCGTATTCCTTGCTGCCGGGTCCGGCGGCGCAACGCTCTGCAACTTCTTTCTGAAACATGCCCACCACTTCAACCACCTGCTGCCGGTTATCCAGCACTTTAAATAATATCTGCGAAGATATGTTATAAGGGAAATTGCCGATAATAGCCATCGGTCCGCTAAAATACGCTGTAAAATCCATCGCCAGGAAATCAGCGTTAATCAGTCGTTTGCCCAGTTGCGGATACTTTTTTTTTAGATACAGATACGACTCGGTATCAATATCAATTAATGACACCTCATACTCTGTCTTCTGCAGCAAAAAATCGGAAAGAATACCCATACCAGGGCCAACCTCGAGAACTTGTTTGTACTTATCGGCCGACTGCAGGCTCTCCACAATTTTGGCTGCAATATTTTTATCAGTAAGGAAATGCTGACCGAGATGCTTTTTTGCTCTTACTAATGTCATTATTGATAAATATTGGGGCAAATTATACATATTTGTTCTTTAATCATGAATTAATCTTTTATTTGTGGTGACCGTTGGAGGGTTGGAAGGTTGTAAAGTTGGAAAGTTTGAATAACCCTCAACCAATTAACCCAGTGACCCAATGACAAAAAAATCAGTAAATCACTAATTGTAATCAGTGTAATCGACATTAAAAATCGGTGTAATCACCAACAACAATCGGTGTAATCATAAAATTATGAGCGAGAAAATAAAGATAGGCATCAGCATAGGCGACGTTAACGGCATAGGGTTAGAAATAATTATTAAAACCCTGGCGGATAGCCGCATCTATGATTATTGCACGCCAATTGTTTACGGCCATACCAAAGTGGCTTCGTTTTATCGCCGCACAACAAATGTGGAGGAACTTAATTTTACGGTAGTCGGCCACCCGTCGGAAGCGAGCGGGAGAAAAGAAAAAAAACCGACCATGATTAACTGCTGGGAAGAGGACGTAAAAATTGAGCCCGGCGTAATAAATGCTGAGGTGGGCAAATATTCGTTTTTATCGCTTGAAAAAGCCACCAGTGATTTGTTAAGTGGCGATATTGATGCATTGGTTACCGCACCGATAAACAAAGATACCATACAAAACGAGGACTTTAAATTCCCCGGCCATACGGAGTATTTACAGGACCGCGGCGGTGCGGCCGAATCGCTGATGTTTTTGGTGAGCGATACACTGAGAGTAGGCGTAGTTACCGGTCACATTCCTATTGCCAAAGTTGCCGAAAGCATTACGGCCGAAAAAATACTGGCCAAATTAAAGCTGATGGATGCCAGCCTCCGCGGCGATTTCTGGATCCGCAAACCAAGGATAGCCGTACTTGGACTGAACCCTCATGCCAGCGATAATGGCTTGATTGGTAACGAAGAGCAAACCACTATTATCCCGGCCATTGAAGAGGCACGCAATAATAATATCCTGGCCTTTGGCCCATACCCCGCCGATGGCTTTTTTGCAAACGGGACTTACCTGCAGTTTGACGCTGTATTGGCCATGTACCACGATCAGGGCCTTATACCCTTTAAACAAATAGCCTTTGAATCGGGTGTTAACTTTACCGCCGGGTTAAATTTTGTGCGCACCTCGCCCGATCATGGTACCGCTTACGATATTGCCGGGAAAAACAAAGCATCAGAAGTTTCCTTCCGCGAAGCCTTGTTTACGGCAATTCACATTGTTAAACGCCGCCGCGAGACGCTGGAGCTGGAAGAAAACCCGTTGGCGATTAGTAAATTGAGCCGCGACAGGGATTAGCGCCAGCACCCCTGCGTCAAGGTTTTTGAGAGGAAAGCACTTGGTTTTTAAGCCAATTTATTCTATCATTTTAGTAGAACTTAATACACTAAGGTCATAAAAAAATGACTTTTAAAAATTATTTTTTTGTTAAAATGATATTATAAAATCTTTACCTTAGCCCCTTATTCCTTTGACCAACAGATGGAATCAGCACAATCCGAAATAGCGCTTTTAACTGATCTGAAAGAAAAAAATATTTCGGCTTTTAACACTATTTACCTTAATTACGCTAAGCCCTTATACATTTACCTGCTTCATAAATTAAAGGATCCCGAGCTGTGTAACGATGTTTTGCAGGACATTTTTGTGAGCATCTGGGAAAAGCGCCAGCAACTGGACATCGAGATTTCCATAAAGGCATATTTATACCAAAGCGCCCGGTTTAAAATTATCGATATTTACCGGAAAGACGTTAAGTACCAAAAATACCTGGCCGAACTGGCAGACACCATCACCATAGATGCAGCCACCATAACTGACCGCATAGACAACCGGAAAAAATTGCTGGAAATTGAGGTTGCTGTTAATAACCTGCCCGACCGCATGCGCGAAATTTTTATCCTGAGCCGTTTTGAACATCAAACCACCCGCGATATAGCTACTAAAACCAACCTTTCGCCGCAAACGGTAAAAAACCAACTCACCAAGGCCCTGCGCATCTTGCGCGTTAATTATATGAGCGTGGATGTAATACTCCTGGCGGTTTTGCTTGCCTTACTTTCCTGAATAAACCTTTAGCGACAGGGGTAACTATAATTTCGATTTTGCCTCCAGCGCAATTGGAACTACATCCACAAGCTCCAGCGATTTAACCATACCCTTTGTGCTGCTCTTGTATTTTAAAAAGTGAGCCGTTTTTATATGCGACTGGTAAGCGGCGGTATCGGCGTATATTTCAAACACGGTGATGCGTGTGGGATCCTTTTTTTCGGCCACAGCATATAAAGTTAAAACGCCAGGCTCCACTCGTATTGCTGTTTCGGCGTGCTCTTTTAAGGCCGCATTATACTGTTCCAACTGTGCCGGATCTATCTGGAGCTTTGCGATATGCACCAACGGTGTTTTACTTTGAGCGGTTGCATTGCCGGTTGAAAATATTGCCGTCATTACAAATACGGTTAAAACTACATGCGGGAGGTTTATTCTTTTATTTTTCATATCCAATTGATGTGTGATTTTGATTCGTTTAGCCGGCGTATTGCTCATCAGTCACATGTTCCATCCAGTCAACCGGCGAACCATTAAGTTTTTCCTGTATGGCGATGTGGCTCATGGCTGTTGTAGCCGATGCGCCGTGCCAATGTTTTTCGCCGGGGGCAAACCACACCACATCTCCCGAACGAATCTCTTCTATCTCCCCGCCTTCGCGCTGAACACGGCCACAACCGGAGGTAACAATCAGCGTTTGGCCCAGCGGATGGGTATGCCAGGCCGTGCGGGCGCCGGGTTCAAAGGTGACATGTGCCATTGCCACGCGGGCTGGTTCGGGTGGTGCAAAAAGCGGATCGATCCTTACTGTTCCGGTAAAATATTCGGCCGGGCCCTTTCCTGAAGGCTGCGAACCGCTGCGTTTTATTTCCATGTTGATGTGTTTGATGTTTTTATCGCCGATTAACTATTTTTTACGTAAGAATCCTGACATTCAGCCCCCCTCTAAATCTCCCCCGGTTGGGGAGACTTTAGCTTCGCTCATGGAGATTTTTTAAGTCCTCCCAACCGGGGTGGATAAGCGAGGGCGTTGCCGTTTACGAGGGGCTTTTTATTTACCAACCCTTTGCTGAAGGTGCTGCGGATACCGCGCGCCTTCTATCGTAATTTTTGAGGCCGCATCCTCTATTTCGCTCAAATCCCCGGCTGTAAGTTCAACAGCAGCGCCTCCCAGGTTTTCTTCCAGGCGATGTAATTTGGTAGTACCCGGTATGGGAACTATCCACGGTTTTTGCGCCAGCAGCCAGGCCAGCGCTATTTGCGCGGGCGTAGCGTCCTTTTCCAGGGCGATTCTGCCCAGCAGGTCAACCATCGCCTGGTTAGCCTTACGGGCATCCGCAGCAAAACGGGGCACTATGTTACGAAAGTCGGTTTTATCGAAGGTTGTCGTTTCATTTATCGCGCCGGTCAAAAAACCTTTACCGAGTGGGCTAAAGGGCACAAAGCCAATACCCAATTCTTCCAGCAGGGGTATAATTTCCTGCTCCGGCTCGCGCCACCAAAGGGAATATTCGCTTTGTAAAGCAGCCACCGGCTGCACCGCGTGTGCCCGGCGTATAGATTGCGCACCCGCTTCGGACATACCAAAATGCTTCACCTTACCGGCCTGTATCAATTCTTTCACCGCGCCGGCTACATCCTCAATAGGCACATTCGGATCAACACGGTGTTGATACAAAAGGTCTATCCGGTCTGTTTTTAACCGTTTTAGCGCTGCATCAGCCATGGCCCTGATATTTTCGGGGCGGCTATCCATCCCCTCGCTCACAACCCCGTTTTTAAATCCGAATTTGGTAGCAATCACCACCTCGTCGCGGAACGGCGCAACAGCCTCACCCAGCAATTCTTCATTTACATAGGGACCATAGGCTTCGGCGCTGTCAAAAAAAGTAACGCCGCGTTCAAAGGCAGCCCGTATCAAATCAATAGCAACCTGTTTATCGGTTGCAGGGCCGTAGCCATAGCTTAATCCCATGCAGCCAAGCCCTAAAGCCGAAACTTCGAGACCGCTTTTTCCTAATATTCTTTTTTCCATTTTATGTTTCTATGGTTTCTTAAAGTTCTTGAGTCTCGTTCGATTTAAGCACCCGTTATTTGAAGGATTTATTACAGCACAAATTTGCGGCTTAAGTTTGGCTTCGCAGTTATACCAATTACGGTATTACCTACCAATATCACTTATTGCAGGCAACAGATAATACTAACAACAAGGTAACCTCTATATTTGATTTACAAGAACAAAAAAGATATGGAGAATATACAAAGGTTTGAAACCATTCGCCAATACAATGCATTCAATAACCACGAAACCCTGCACCCGCTGGTGAGCGTTATCGACCTATCAAAGGCCGCTAAAAGGTATAATTACCGTCAATATTTTGGGTTTTATACGGTGTTTTTAAAAGAGATTAAATGCGGCGACCTAAAATATGGCTGTAATAATTACGATTACGAAGAAGGTACGCTGGTATTTATAGGCCCGGGGCAGGTTGTAGGCGTGGATAACAAGGCCGAGGAATTTCAGCCCAAGGGGCAAGTGTTGGTTTTTCACCCGGACCTGATCCGGGGCACGTCCCTTGGCCGTCATATCCAGAATTATACTTTCTTTTCGTATGAAGTGCACGAGGCTTTGCATTTATCAGAGAGCGAACGGAAGATCATTTTCGATTGCTTTACCAAAATCAAATTCGAACTGGAACACGCCATCGACAAACACAGCAAAACGCTGATTGTAACCAACATCGAATTGTTTCTCAATTATTGCGTGCGTTTTTACGACCGC
>Ga0206865_1180_pt1 | contig 17292 bp, 7 predicted proteins | sample Alteio_BWOrgCont_39_FD_152628 | JGI IMG/M metagenome (GOLD analysis project Ga0206865, IMG submission 152628) | Enriched cells from forest soil in Barre Woods Harvard Forest LTER site, Petersham, Massachusetts, United States -... | ecosystem: Environmental > Terrestrial > Soil > Temperate forest > O...
TTTTTTATTAGTGTAGATTTCAATCAACTTACCAATCGATGTTTTATACTGGTCTAGTTTGCTCATGATGACTGGCAAATTCTTTTTCGCATATTTCTTTGCATCGTTGTGATATTTATCGATGTAATAAATAAAAGCTTGAATAAGGTTTGTAATGAATCGCTCACACCGGTTTTGCACATAGCAAATGAGATAAAAATAAGCCAATTCTCTTGGTATCTCACTGAGTCTCGTCACGCTATACACTTTAGCCAGATCAGCATAATAATTAATCATACGACGTGACAAAGAAAGCTGCGGTAAAAAATCTGTTGCAAAATCATAAATGGGTTTGCACATGGTCAGCTTATTAATCTCGGTTTTTATTTCTTGTGTTTGAAAGCTCTTTGCATCAAATTTAAGTTCCGTTATGTTATAAAATGCTTCATTGGATTTAAACAGATTTTGTAACGCTTCACGAGCATTTTGAGTGAGATGTTCTTTTACCATACCAATAATGCGCCTGTCCTCATTTTTTAATACTGCGCCAATCGTATCTTGCAAACGTGAATAGCTGGGCAGCACCATTTTGTGATCTTCTAAGACTTTGATGACCTCTTCAAATATTTCCAGCGGGTTTTGTGTTGTTTTAGAGAGAGCACTTGCTCTCTCTAACATTAATTTATCTGTTTTATTCAGCTCATCACTAAATTGCATCAATTGTAGTATGTCTGATTTCGTACGTGCTTGTATTTTTCTTGTTGGTAATTGAGAAGGCACGCTATCATTTGGCATGAAGTTATTCATGATAAACATCACATCATTTTTTATGTCATCATACTTGACGCTAAAGAATTGGTGCTTTGCTTTAAAATAGCCATATTGAAGAATAAAATAAAGTTTGGTAGAGGTTGTTTTACCGTTACATTCAGCTATTTTTAATGAATTTAAAACCTCACTTGGCAATGAGAAATAATGTCTTCGCTCCGTATCGTTAAATTGTGGAAGAGCATACAGTTTTTCAATTTCTACTTCTGTTAAAATGCGTAATTGCTGAATTCTCATCCATCTCTCTTTGTTGTATCACTATCTTCAGTCCTCCATGACTTATTCTCATCCTTATGTTTTAAAATAATGTCCGCTGCGTTGCTATCAAAGCGTTTACCTTCTTCGATATAACCCAATACAGTCCCTTCATGTCGCCAACGACCTTGCCGCATAATTGCGCCAAACGGTGCGCCTTTTTTACTGGCTTCTGTTGCAAATCCACGACGCATGCTATGGCTGCTATATAGTCTAACCTCTGATAATTGGCATGCTTTCGCGATGGTTTTTATCATCATGTTAACTTGATTTGGCCTGATCGCTTCAGTTTTTAAACTTTCTCCATTGCCTATCGCTCGAAAAACAAATCCAGTTTGCAAAAATGACTTATCGCGCCAAGCCATTAATGCGGTGACTGGACAGAGTTTTTTATCTCCATAGGGAATAGCGCAGAATTGTCCTTCTCCCTCTTGATCTGTCTTTGATCGTGGAATTAAAATCTCAATGCCTTCTGGTACAAAATGAATATGCTCCCAGCATATCGCGACTAATTCACTGCGGCGAAATGCACCGAAAAACCCAATTTGAAGCAAGGCATTATTTCTCACATCCACCAGACGAGATGAGCCTTTAAGATAAGCCACCATGATAGCCAATACTTCGACTGTTAACGCTTTCGCCTTGTTTTTAGGTTTGCCATGAATGTGTTTGATCCCAGCGAGAGTCTTGCGTATCATCGGATGCGACGTTGGATCACTAAAACCCTGGCAAAGGTGCCAGTTTTTTAGTGCTGTTAGCCTTCGAACCAGGGTACGTGGATTTAGACTGTCAGCGTGCTGCTGCAAGTACTTCATGACGATTTCGGCTGATGTGGGGAGGAATGCGCCCCATTCAACAAAATGACGGATGTCTGATTGGTAAGCTCGGCGTGTGTTGTCACTGGTTGCGGCAATAATGTATTGTTGTGGTGAAATGGAACGGGTTGTCTCAGTATCGGTAGATATTGGGTTTTCGTTATGTAATGCGATGGCTGTTCCTGGATATTGTTCCGTCAAAGGCATTTCCTTATTTTAATCAGTAATCATAGACAAAAGTGGCTTTTTGTACTGGATGAGGCGAATCATAACATGCTTTTTTAGTAGATACATCGATAAAGTCTATTATCAATGTAATAAAATACAAAAAATTAAATGGATTAATTGAGATATATACCATAATATTCAGGATACCGTTATTTAGTATTAAATAATCCAAAGGAATAAACATGGGACGTATTGGCGTTTCTTACGAAGAAGTCGCAACAGCCGCACAAGAAGTGCAAGGCAAAGGAAAGAGCCCGACTGTTGACAATGTTCGTCTCGTTATTGGAACAGGCAGTAAAAGTACAATTGCTCGTCATCTTCGCGATTGGCGCAATCAGCAAGGTATTGCTCGCGGCAGTGACGGGGCTATTCCAAGCGAACTGTTAGGGTTGGTAAAAGGCCTATGGGAACGATTGCGTGATACCGTCGAACAGAAAGGGTATGAGTATCAATGCGAATCCGATGAAAAAGTAAAACAAATCCAACAACAATTAATACAATCTCACCAGCAACACGCTTCTTTGCAGGTACAGTACCACCAGCTTGAAGAAAAATGGCATCAACAAACAAAAACCACCAATGAGCTGCAAGATGCTTTAGCTTTTGAACAAAAAGAAAAAGCAAAAATCGCTGAACGTTCTGCATCACAAGAATCTCATCGACAAGAACAACAAAGTGAAATCGAACGATTACACCAGCTATTAAAACACGTGCAGAATAACCTGGAACATTATCAAAACACCACGCAGCAATTACGCCAAGAGCAAGCGCTTCACAATGAGAAGCAGCATAATGAATATGAGCAAAGGCTTTCAGTGTTACAACAGCAAATGACCAGTATAAGTGCTGAAAAATTATCTTACCAGGCTCGGTATGAACAAACCAATCAAGCACTTGAGAATGTGCAGTTAAAACAGGATGCTTTAAGCCAAGTAGCACATGAAGCACAAACTAAATATCATCTATTATCGCAAGAATATGCTAGGCTTGCACAACAATATCAAAATCAATCAAATGACCTGGAAACAAAAAAGCAATCGGTCATTGAAACACAAATTAAGTTAGCAACCTATGTTGAAAAAATAAATACGTTAGAAAAATCTTTGGTGAAAGCAGACGATAAAATTCAAATCTTACGTGATAATTTTAGTTTCATATCACAAGAGAAAGCAAATCTTGAGGGACAGATAAAGCAATTTCAACAGGGAATCTCGTTAAAACAAGCAGAAAGTTTATGAAAATATTTTCTTCGTTATAATTTTTTGAAGCGCTCCATATGAATAAATATATTGGTTTATTAAGTACACATTTAGAAGCTTTTATGGCCGTTGCACAGCATAAGTCTGTTCATGGTGGTGCGCGTGCGATACATATTTCTCAAACTGCCATGACACAGAGAATTCATGCATTAGAGCAAAAACTCAAAATCACATTATTTATTCGGACTCGACAAGGCATGCAGTTAACCTCTGAAGGAGAGAAGCTTTTACGTTATTGCCACGTCGTATCTGATTATAGCAATGAGACACTAGCAAACATAGCAAATGCAGGAATCGATCAAATTCAGCGAGTAAAAATATCAGGCCCATCCAGCATTATGATTTCTCGTATCATTCCAAAATGTTTGCCGCTTATGAAAAAATTTCCAATGCTATATATTACTTTTGATATTAATGATACAGATAATATCGTTAAAGAGCTACGTTGTGGTACCAGTCAATTTGCCATTTTGGATCCTGATAAAATCACGCGTGATATGGAATTTAAAATAATCTCACCAGAAGAATATTTACTGGTTTGCACTAACCAATGGAAAGGCAGGAAATTATTAGATATTCTAAAAACAGAACGTATCATTGATTTTGATGAATCAGATAAAACAACAATAAATTATCTTAAACAATTTGATCTTCTAAAATATTCACAGACAGATAGATTATTTGTTAATCGAAACGAATCGCTTTTTAAAATGTTTTTGGATGGTTATGGATATGGGACTCTTACAAAAGAATTGGCTTCTCCTCACCTTAAAAATAGTGATTTAATTAAATTAAATTCTGGTAAGGTATTTGAACATTCGCTATCACTGGCCTGGTATTCTCGTCCAAAACCACCGCAATATTTTCTCGCAATATTAGAAGCGATTATTTAATATTCCGTGATGATCATATTTTCTAATCACCTAATTGAATAAAGTCATTACCTAGAATTACAAAAACGATAATATATTATATTATCAAATTTGGGAGCAATTATTCATGAAATTATATTATTCAAAAGGTGCGGCTTCTTTAGCAGTTAGAATCGTAATTAATGAAATCAATCTTGCGTGTCAATATGAATCAGTAGATTTGAAAACCAAGATCACTGAGACCGGAGATAATTATTTTGAAATTACTCCTAAGGGATACGTTCCAGCTTTAAAAATTGACAAACAAGTTATTACAGAAACCGCTGTCATTCTTCAATATCTAGTCGAACATCATCAAGTTGCAGCTCTTCTGCCTGAAATTGGTAATTCAGATCGTTATCATGTCCTAGAATGGCTTAATTTTATTGGTACAGAATTACATAAAAATGTTGCTGTACTGTTTAATCCCAATATCCCTGATGAGACTAAAGATGTTCTTTTTAACTCAGGTTTAAAAATAAAATTAAATATAGTCGATAACCACTTGTCGCATAAACAATATTTGGTTGGTAATCAATTCACGATCCCAGACGCGTACTTATTTACCATATTATTTTGGTTGCCACAATTTTTGAAAATATACTTATCACAATGGTCACATTTAAATAATTATTATTTAAAACTGAGTGATAGATTGTCTATTCAAAAATCATTTAGTGAAGAAACGATAGAAGAAGCGATCGTAGTCCAGTGAGGAAACTTATTCCGCATATTAAGTAATTAATTATGAACATGAATGACTTAATTGATAAAACAAAATCATATATATCACATAATCAAGTTGATGCAATATTAAATGTATCTATTTTAGCTCAACAAATTTTAAATGATATTGAGAGAATAATTCAACCAGGAATAAGTGAATCGCAAGCTACGAATGCTGCACATTTGATTTTCAAAGAATATGGCATTGAAAAATTATGGCACCGACCATTAATTCGATTCAATCAAAATACACTCTGTACTTTCCTGGAAAGACCTGAGACAGACTATATTTTACAAAAGGAAGATATTGCATTTATTGATATAGGAATTGTTAAAGATGGTATTGAAGGAGATATCGGGAAAACACTTGTTTTTGGCCAAAATAAAGAGTTTATGTGGTTGAAAAATGTCAGCGAAATTCTCTTCCAAGATGCAATAAATTATTGGCATGTTAAAAATCCAACGGGTATTAAGTTATATGAATTTATCTACGACCAAGCGAAAAAACACGGAGTAATATTTAACTTATCACCCGCAGGACATTTAATTGGCGCATTTCCACATACACATGCCTGGACGAAAGGCGCTAACACTTATCCTGATAAACTTGAATCTAAAGGGTGGATACTGGAAATTCAAATTAAAAGTTTAACGCAACCTTATGGTGCATTTTACGAAGGATTATTAGTTTAATTATATAAATATGTTTAAAGGATTTAAGGATAAAAAAAGTGTTGAAAAAAATCACATTAGCCAAAAGAACATGCTTACCACCTGATCCAATTGATGAGATTTTTACTCAAATTCCGAGCATCAACGAAAAGAGGTTACTTGATGGATTGCCAGAGATTAACAATCTAAGCGTTGGCGAACCACACCTTAATATCAATCCTGCAGTTCTTCAAGACTTCATATATTCTTTAAATCAACGAATATTAAATGATCAAACAAGCTTAATATTTAATTATTCGCCTTTATCAGGTAATCCAGCCACTTTAGAAGCCATTTCAGCATTATATAAATATTATTATCCGAACCTACATTATTCTAGCCAAGAAGTGATGATAAGCAATGGGGCCACGCAAGGCATATGGAACGCATTAAATATCTTAATTGATATTGATGACGAAGTGCTGATATTTGAACCTTATTACAGCACATATGATATTCAAATAAAAACACTTGGCGGAAAGTTAGTAAAAATTCCCACTCAGGATAATGCCTTTAAACCCTCTGGAAAATTACTAAATAATGCCATGTCAATGCATCCTAATATCAAGGTGTTAATCCTGAATTATCCCAATAATCCAACTGGTATTGATTTAACTAAGCAAGAAGTTGCTGAGATTGCTGAAGTGTTGCAACGTTATCCCAGTGTATCAATTATCATCGATGATGTGTATAGAGAACTAACTTATGCTGAACATTTTACCGTACTAGATATCGATCCATTGTTAAAAAATAGAAGTATTGTTGTCAATTCTGCTTCCAAAGGATTAATCGGCGCACCTGGTATACGTGCTGGCATGGTTGGAGCAAATGCAGAATGGATAAAGCAAATGATAAATATACAAGCTATATCTGTTTGCAGTATTTCTTGTTTTACTGAACAAGTTCTTATTGCTGGTATTAAGCATAAATTAACTCCATCCAGTTATTACAATAATTGGATCCATGAATCTAAACAGGCTTATCTTACAAATAAACAATATGTTTCTCAGAAGTTGATCGCTTTAGGCTTTCGCGTCATCCCGGGTGAACATGGTTTTTTTATTTTAGCTGCAAGCAATGTAATTAACCATGTTGTTCCTGATGTTATTTTATTTCAAAGTGAAGATGGCAAGGCGCATATAATTAAAAATCTGCATCAAAAATTAGGAACTAAAATGCTGCATAATGATCGTTATCTTGCTGCGTATTTATTACACGTAGCAGGCATAGCAGTTGTACCAGGCTCTGCATTTGGTATTGATGAGTATGCAGGTTATTTGCGTTTTTCCTGTGCCAAGCCATTTAACGATCTAAAACTTGCAATGTCAAATGTCAAAATAGCTTTACAATACTTATCTACAAGGAATATTGATCATGTCAGTATTTAAGTTACCTGCTACCAATCGTAAAATTATTTTTTTATCTTCACTGGGAGGAGCCTTGGAGTTTTACGATTTCATTATTTATGTGTTTTTTGCCAATGAATTCAGCGAATTATTTTTTCCACGACACAATCATCTTGTCTCTTTGATGAGTGTGTATGCCACATTTGCGATTGGCTATCTTATTCGACCTCTAGGAGGAATGATTTTTAGCCACATTGGCGATACATCTGGACGAAAAAAAACTTTCGTTGCTACATTACTTTTAATGGCATTGCCAACTTTTTTAATTGGGCTCCTTCCAACATACTACATGATCGGTAATTGGGCCCCCCTATTATTGATGCTATTACGTCTTCTACAAGGGTTATCTGTTGGTGGTGAAATTCCGGGTGCTATTACCTTTGCAGGAGAGCATGTTGATCCTAAGCAGCGCGGCCTGACATGCGCAATCATATTTTTTGGAATAAATTTTGGATTAGTATTAGGCTCAGGTGTGAGTACCTGCTTGTCAATGGTCTGTTCTCATGAGCAGATTTTATCTTGGGGCTGGCGTTTGCCATTTATCATTGGTGGTCTACTTGGCGTTGTTAGTTTTTATTTGCGCAAACAATTGACTGAAACACCTATTTTTCGGGATTTTCAGTCTCAAGCACATAACAAACAAGTCAGTTTTCCCATATGGGAAGTATTATGCCGCTATCGTATGCAATTATTTCAAGGAATCGCGCTAACCTGGCTTGATGCTGTCATTGTATGTCTATTATTTCTTTATTTACCAACCTACCTGACGTCAATTTTGCATTACCCTAAGGAGACAATCAATATCATTAACACTATTACTTTGGTGCTGAATAGCATCATGCTTGTCGTATTAGGTTGGCTGTCAGATCATTTCGGCAGGCGAAAATTCTTAATAATTGGTGCTTTAATATTCATCGTTTTTGGATATGGCTTTTTTTATTTGCTTGCACAGCAACAGATCATTAATGTTGTGATTGTCATGACAATTGTTGCACTATGCAGTGCTTGTATTACGGGTATTTATACATGCACAATTATTGAATTATTTCCAACAGCTGTACGTTATACTGGCATGGCATTATCATATAATATCGGATTTGCTTTTTTTGGAGGGTTGACTCCATTGATCGCTACTAGCTTAATCAGCTTCACTGGCAATATTTTATCGCCAAGTTTTTATTTGATGGTTAGCGCAACAATTTGTTTGATTGGTGCTGCTACACTCAAAAATAAGCACAGACAAGCATTAATTTAAAAGCATAAGCAGAAGGCTGTTAGATCTGGGAACATTTTCGGGCGGTCTGCCCAGAACCCCACAATGGGCCTAGAAAGACTTCGCTCTTTACGATTAACAGGAATGGCAGATGCTTTTCGATAACAACTTGAAAAACCATTGCCTGATCTCGATTTTGAATCTCGATTAGGCTTATTGATCGAAATGGAGTCAATGCGACACTGACATTTATCAAGGAAACATTATTTAGTCCTTGGATCACTGATCAATGGCTTGATGACCAACATGAACAAATACCACAGCTGCGATTTTTGATGGAATGAAATTAAATTAAGTTCAGAAAAATAATTTAGGTGCATACTAATCTTTCTGCTCGTCTTAAAAAATAATTTTTGTTAATTTCTGCAAAGAAAATTGACGAAATTTAACGTTAACAAGAATGAATTCTCAACTATGAAGTATATTTGCTTTCTGCAAAATAAATTTTAAGGATTTTTGATGCCTCATGCGTCATAGCTGCTTACAATCCCTTTATGTAGAACAGCTAACGTAAATTTGGACGGTTCTCGGTTAGTACCCCAGTCACTAGCCATCAAAGCGCCTCGGCGCACTCACATCAAATCTGAACTATTCCACTTTTAATAGGGGAACTTTCTTTTTCTGGATGTTTGATGATTTTCAAATTCCATGACATCTAAAATTTTCTTTAGTAAGCCAGCCCTGCTGGGACGATACGGTAAGATTTTATTCTCAAAAAAGGCCAACTTATCGCTGCAATTTCGTTCAAGCCATTTTCCCTTAATTAAAGGGCCAAGATTTCCATTAAAGTACTGCAACTGCTCGACATTATTTTGGTAAGATAATTCTATCTCCTCAGTGCCTTTACATCTTTTGCCGACATAAGGTATACCAGAAATTGTTTCAACGCATATGTTATCTTGAGTAGCAGGCAGTGTTGCACGAATTTCAGTCGCTTCTTTTTCTGTAATGAGGACGTGTTTTAGAATACCTTCATGTAATATTACCAGTGTGTAATAACAAGGCTTACTAAAGGTATTAAGCGCTCCAGGAACTTCTTTACAAGTATTTAGGAAATTATAGCTTAAATAAATATTATCAGAAAAACACCATTCTCTTGGCGTTGTTGGATCAAGTGTAACATCATCTAGTTTATAACAAGACACTTTGGCTTTTTCATGAGGATACCAATTATCCCAATCCACAGTTGTCCAGGATCGATATTCAACTGAAGTTTTTGAGTTAGACTCTACTTCTTCATTGTGTCTTTCCTCCTGTTGTTGGCGCTGATTTTGTACTTCATTATGTGTGATAACTTGATTTTCAACGCCGTAATCGACATTCGATTTATGGAGCTTTTCACAGATAGCTATAGCTTCGTCTATAATTTTTTGACACTGCTCTTTAATTAGTTTATCTCTCAATGGTTCCATCGCTTGTTTATTTTCAAAACAATCAAGCCATCTTTTCGCCATGCTATTTTGGTAATTAAGCAGTAACTGTTCTGTTTTAATCATTGTTTCGGTAGCGCCATATTTATCAAAAAAGGAAAGATCATCACGGTCATATAAATATTTTCTAAAGTCTCCTGCAAGTTTGATCTTCCCATCAATAGTTTTTTCTGTTTTAATAATTCGACACAACAAATCACTTCTAAAAACATTACGTATTTTTTGCAGTGCTGCTGTCAAATGACAATTCATTAAAAACTTAGTTTGTATCTGAAAATCCACATTCAATATAGTAGAAGTGTCCCATTGTTTAATATGAGAATGAGCAGATGCTAATCCTTTCATGATGACAAATTCTACTGAATGAGAGCCTTTCAGATCTCTCAATCTTGCTGCTCCTTGGGTGAGATCTCTTAGTGTATTATGCTCACTTAAGGTAAGAAGTCCTATCGTATTGATTGCCTGTTTAATATCAATACCCGTAGTCTGATTTTGTGAATAATAGGTAAAGCATTGTTGAGGGGTACAATTTAGTTTTTTATGAACGTCCTTAGTGCCTCCCAAAACTATACGCTTTTCTTTTTCTGGTGACTGCGAAGCTCTTATTGCACATAATTGATCTTTGCTATTAAAATAAAGAATATATTTAATATCACAATATTTATATGTGTCTTGAGAAAATTGATAGGATAATTTATTTGCTACATCCCGATTACGAACTCCTTTAAAGATCGCACCCCGGTCAATAATCGTTCGTACTCTTTCTTTTTGAGGATGTTGATCAATTAGGGTAAATATCTCGCTAGATTTATCTTGCTTAAGCATATGCGTTCTTTGATTCGGTGATTTGAGAATGCTATGAATCGTTTGCCCATCCGTACCAAAGCTTTCTGCATTATCCCGGATAATAGAAGGATGAAAGGTTCTAAAATTATAATCGGTGCCTGTAAAACCCACCGCACTTCTGTAGATGTTTATATGATTTTGTGGGTCAGATGCTAGTGTTTCAACAGTTTTTAATATCGATGGTAATATGAACTCAATGAGACAATATTTCTTAAGACTAATTTCATCTTTTAATTGATGATATAGTTGACTCATTTGTTCTTTATCATCCAAATTAATCTCATCTAATCGCAAATTTTCTCTATTTACAATTCTTGCAAACTCTGATTGTAGATTACCTGCAAAATGTTCATAATAAATATTAATGATCTTCTCAATTTCATATTGTTCTTTTAAATTTCTAATGAAGATTTCAAATACGTAATAAGAGAGAGAACTTCTTAACTGTGCTTGTACGGTATAGTTAATAGTAAGGAAGTAATTTTGAAAATGTGCTGCTTCATTAGGAGTGTTATTACCAAGATAAGGTATGGCAACTTCGCGTTGCAGGGGATGCTTGTTTTTATCTTTTGATAAGCCATAGTGCTCATCACAATCTTTCATGATGGAAATAGATAATAGACGTGATAATTCTTCTTTATATAGTGCCAACAGATCCCGTTCTTGACTAGATAATTTTAAAATAATGTTATCATTCTCATTTATTATTTTATTTTGTAAATAGTGCAGGATTTGTTGTTTTTCATCCATATTAAGCTCATTAACAATAAAATGGAGAGGTGAACTAGGTGATTTTACCAATTCTTCTGTTAATAGAGTAAACAAACCATCTAAGATCTCTGTCTCAGGTCTACTAGTCTCTCCTTTTATAATATTAAATAGTTCCAACGGTAAGGAATCATACAGCTTCACTATTGCGCGTAGCAAATGTTTTTCTATGGGATTACTTTCACCGACTGTGTAGATTAATTGATCCTTAGGAGCGAGCGATGAATCAATTTCTTCTATAATGCAATCACCCTGATTATTAAGTATGTTGATAATTTGATCTGCGTATTTTATTCTTTTTAAGAAATCTTCAGACACTTCAGGAAAGGTTAACATATCTATATATTTTAAAACAAAAGAATCCATGCTCTTTTTTGTTGTTAAAATATAATGTTTATTCGCAATAATGGATCTAAGTTTATCTCTGAGATAATAAAAATAATCGGCATCACATTGCATATTACGATGAAATTTAAATGGAAATGCTTTTTGCCCACAGCCATTGCGCGATGTTAATGAAAGATCATTAACAAATATTTCAAACAACTCAGGAGGTACTTCAACAATGCAGAGATTAGTCCCATCAGCGCGCAAACGAATTAATAAGGGAAGGATAACCGTAGACTTCCCCCCCCCCATAATATGTTTAATGACCTTCGAGATGTAAATCCCATTCTCATTTCTTTCTAGTAACTTTAAAATAATCTTATACTGTATTTCATAAATCAGTTTATTTTCCCGATACTCAAATAATAATATTTCTGGAAATTCTTTTGGATCATAACAACGTTCTTGTGCAACCATATCCCCAAGCTGAATAACAAGATGACTTCTACTGTACTCATCCTGACACTCATTAATTTCTAGAAGTTTGCGTTTGATATTTGCCTGTTTTTGTTGTTTAGTTCCTTCAAGCAGATATTGCTGTATTCTCTCAATAAGATGAAACGTTGTATCCTGAGATAAGCAACGTTTTTCTTGTATTATACTAAAATGATACTTGCCAAAATAATCTAGTGCATCATCAAGAGTTAATAATTTCATTGACTTACTAACTTTGCTCAATTCCCACAATAGTGGATCATTCGTAGAACGACTCCCTGCGTTAATTGCTAATTCTATTTCCTGCTTCAATTTATCTAAAATGAGCTGGCTTGTATTTATTTCGAGATCTGTTTGACTTAAAAGAGTCAATCTTGTTTTTTCATCATAATGTTGCAGGTATCCTTTGATTCGTTGCTCTGCTTCAATGTTAATTTGTATACCAGCGTTCAAATCAGCATTCATTTCATTTGCTAAGGACGTAGAAAAGAGATCATCTCCCTTTGCTTCAAAAAGCTTATTTTGCTCTTGATGCTGGTCTATTGTTAATTGGGTTTCAGCTAGTGGCTTGATTTTTCTACTTGTTAATGGTGTATTATTTAGGGCTGATTTTTTTTCCACTATAAATTTATTGCTATTGTTTTCTATTAATACATGTTTCGTAGTAGAATCCTCATATTTTCCACTTTGGAAACAAGACAATAATGCTGAGACAATCTTATTATAGTTATATTCCTTATCCTTACATGATCCTAGTAAATCTTCTGTTTTCTGCTTATTTTTTAACATAGCCATCATCAACATAATTGTCCCAACGACAGATTCGCGTTGCAAGATAAACCATTCTTTATCAGCTAAAATATACTTTAACTTATAAGATAAAAAACCTAATAATCTCTCCTCTTTAACTTCATCTGTCTTTGCTTCATTATATAAATTAACGATATTATCACTCAAAAATTTGTCATCTGTTTTTGGAGAAAGATCATTAATCTTAAGAAGGGAATGAGAAGATGTTTGATCAATACAATCTCTTTTTAAATCACCCATTGAAATAGACACATTTTCCTCATTCAATTGAGATGAAACCGGTATGAAGTGATAATTTTTATTAAGTTTTTCCTGAATACGTTGATTGCGGGCCTTTTGCTTTTCTTCTAATTTGTTTACATCAGGATTAGATAATGCTGCATGATATTCCTTGGTGATGCGTTTTAACGCTAGTTCTTTTTTCTTTGCTTTGAATCGTACTTGCTCTTGATTATCCCTGTTCAAACTGGATAATAGACTTAATAATTGGCTATTATTCAGTCGCATTGCTTTTGGAACATTTTTTTTCCTAATAAGATATTGAAATAATGTTTTCTTCAGAATGTCTTGAAACTCTACCTTACCTAAAAAAATATTTTTCTGCTCATGGCATAGAATAGCTGCCTGAATATTCACCTCACCTTGAATTTTATCATTTAAGAATGTTCTCAGCTCTTCTCCACTCTTTAGGTATTCACATAAAATATATAAAGCAAAAAGTCGAATGGTTAAATATTCTGGGCCTTCGCTCGTACACATTTTAGCCTGTTTTTGATCTATAATCTTACAAGGTGTTTCTGTAATGATATATCTTAAATAAGTTAATTCATCTGCATTTCCAGGCACAGCATGAACTAAGGTTTTGAGTAACTGATAACATTTTTGTGCATCTCGTTTAGCAAAATAGAGATAGGCCAAATAAAATCGATCAGAAACATTTTGCGTGGTAAGTTCACCCTGATTATCTTGCGTGTAAATAGCGAATTGCTCTTGATTTTGATAATTATTTTTTTCTGATGAGGTGATTACTCCTTCTGTGAGGTTTGTTTTCTCATCATGCCTATTCGATTTCTTTATTGAATACATAGATTTAACTTTGTTTTGCAAATCAAATACTAATTTGAAATAAGTGTCATCATCAATTTCATGGCTGGCTATAAATACTTGTTTGGGAACAAGATAGAGTGTATCCAAATTACACCCATCGATAGGTTCTAGCACTAATGCATGCTCAAAATTTCTAATGGGAATAGATTTATTACATGCTAACTGATAGTTTTCAAATCCTTTACATGCAAATTGTAATGGCTGTATATGAGGAATAGAGTAAAATTGTAACCCGTAGCGAGGCAAATTGATAACTACCTGCGCAGTAGTTATATCATGCCATATTTCAGTAAAGGCAGGATCCTCAAATTTTTTTATAGTATCAAGCCCAGGTCTTGCTCTATCTAACTCCCATTGCGGTTTCTCTTCATCATTTAACTTGAACACGGTTCCTATATCACCATCATACATGTATTGTATTTTATGTGACTTATTTTCAGAAATGATATAAGAACCATCCTGAGCTTGCCATACAGATTTAGTTTCATCAACTAAAGTCAAGGGTAGACATATATTCTCGTTTAATTTGCCAAAATTATTCAATTCCTCATTTCTCAATAATTGAAACCACTTTCCAAAACTATTTTTTTGTATGATGGTTTTTGTACCTTGAGTGGTAACGCGATAAACGTGGTGATTGAATGTAAATCTATAGCTGTTGCCATTTTTCATGGCTGTTATCTCTGTCATCCCGAACAATGCCTTAAACTGACTATTTTTATAAAAAGACCGAGGTAATGACATTTCCTTTACGTTCTTTTTGGTTATCACACCATTTAAAAGATCGATGGCGTAATGGTCATCGTGAACATAGAGAAATGAACCTTGTATCCTATCCTTGTCAAGCAAAACCTTAAAAAAATCACATATATTGTTTAACATAAGCCCATGATCGTAATCAGCGGTTAAAGCAGAACATCTTAGGGCATCTACTGCTTTATCGACTTCTTTAATTACAAAGCGATCAAGATTTTCAACTGGTAATTGAGAAAGTAAACAATTACTAATAAAGAATAAGTGCCATTGATTATCAGTTAATTTCTCAAAAAAAGTGTATGTATTATAAAGATGCAGCAGTAGGAGAGAATTCGTAATATTTAAAATGGTCATATCATGGTAACTTTTATTTTGTTTATTTGACCACTTACCAAACAATTTCTCTAGGTCACGATTAATGAGAAAGCCTTCATTTATCCATAATGTGTATTGTTCTTTTGAATTTTCGATGTTTGTATGAATAAAAAATTGATTAAGGAAAGTATTTAATTTATAAAAAAAGAGCAAACTCGACGGTGATTTTTGACCTTGATAATATTCAATTCCTTTCTTGATACACTGAAATAAGTGGTCTATTGCTTCTGGATTGATTTTTATTTCTCGCGAGAGGTTATCGCCCTGAAATATGAAGAGAAAAAGGCATGTTTGTATATCTTGCATGTTAAGCTGTACTAAACTACTCTTAATAAATTCAATAGCAGCAACAATTTTACTTTCTTGGTTTGAGTGAATGTGTGCCAGGCGGCGTCTAAGATCAATTTTCTTCGATAATGGGGATGAATGGATGCAAATCTCTATTTGTGTTTTGGAATAACTATTAGTTAAATCTTCTGCGATTTTATTATCTTCGATATTGTGTGACTTGTTTATGAGCTTTGAATCACCATAAGTAGCTAGCTTTAATTTTAGGCTAGTACTATCATCGCCAGAGTTTATAGTTTTGCTAACTAAATTCCATTTATCAGTTTGAATTTTTTTGAGACTAGCAATAAAACCTCCAAGTGCCCAATGATGTAAATCACGTAAGACTATAACTGAGAAGAGTATTTGGAAATGCTGCTCTACTATTGGGTATTTTTGCTCTATCTTTTCCTGATTGGGTAGCCCACCTGACTCCTTGCGCTTTAAATAATAGTAAACCCCAGGAACATTTTTCAATGAAATATATGATTTTTCTAAGGATTTAATATCCTTCTGCGCTTCATTTGACAAAGACCGATTTTCTAATGCACGCATCATGGCATGGTACATGAGATCAGTTTCAGGTAGCTTAAACTTAAGAATACCCTGAGCTATCCTTTCTTGAGAGATTGTAAAATGCTCACTTTCCATCGTATTATCATTGATTGAAAGCTCTAGCCGTGATTGCTCATCTAAGATAATTGAAGGATCATTTATTTTAGCCAGCATCGTGCCTAAACCATAACAAATTCTTAAGGCAACTATGTTTTCTGCAAAATGATAATCTAGCGTTTTACAAAGGTTGTAATATTTTTCTGAGAAGAGGGTTAACAAATGTGTAAATTCATTTATTTCTTTGGATGACATTTCCCAATATGCTTCATTATTTGGTAGGTTAAATATGATATGTTCCATTCTTCTTAAAAGATTGATACGAGCTTTAGCATTTTCCGTTGGTGTTGTTAATATTGCTTGAATAATGATTTTAAGTTCGTTTGCTGTAATCAAATTTACTTTATCAAGTGGTTGATATTCCTCAAAGGTCATATATTGCTGATTATTTTCTTCTTCAAAAAGCTTAGCTTCAATCGAAGGAATACAACGTGAAAGCGCTAAGCTACGATTGGGATGAAATTCAAATTTAAAGTCTTTAGTTAAGCAAATAGGTTTATTTTGAAGTTTTTTATTTATTTTTTCAATTACAGTTAAAGAGCTTAAATTATTATTATGGTCAATTCTTTTTACAAATAATGCAAAGTTTTTTATTGCATATCGCAATTGTTGTACTACATCTTGGCTTTGATAATCCTCATCCGTTAAAAGTTCAAGGAACCAGTTTAGGCCATCTATCATTACTTCATATTGGAATTCATCTGCACTTAGCTCTATAAAACCATAATGCTTGCTCATCACCATAATGACTTGCCATGCACAAGTACCAGACCACTGCCCTTCATATTTATGCTTTAGGAACTCTACCGGTTCAAATTCTTTGCCTTTTAGCGCAGCAATTCTTGGAATGATTTCTTTATAAAGGGAATCGGCATTGGATATTTCTGGATTGTTATTGTTTCTGAATTCTAATAGAAGCGAGAGATAATCTTTAAATGCAGTTTCATCTAGCTCTTCATAAGGGGGCATCCTATAGGCTTTTACTGGA
>Ga0206865_1181_pt1 | contig 17248 bp, 15 predicted proteins | sample Alteio_BWOrgCont_39_FD_152628 | JGI IMG/M metagenome (GOLD analysis project Ga0206865, IMG submission 152628) | Enriched cells from forest soil in Barre Woods Harvard Forest LTER site, Petersham, Massachusetts, United States -... | ecosystem: Environmental > Terrestrial > Soil > Temperate forest >...
CCACCGTGGCCTGGGCCGTAATAAAATTTACCCCATATCAGCTGCGGCCCTTGAGCCTGCAGTTGTTTGTTATATGGATATAGCCTTTTTTGACGCCACCTTAAAAGTAAATACCAATTTATCATACGAGTTATTGCTGTTTTTGGCCGATGAGCTCCAGGAGTCGGAACGAAGAATGCGCAACCTGGCACACATGCCGGTAAAAGGCCGGGTAGCCGAATCTTTGATTGCTTTAAAAGATCAGTTTGGTATAAGCGCCAACGGAACACTCAATATCGAACTGATGTGGCAGGACATGGCATCTTTCGCCGGGGCCACTTACGAAACGGTTTTCCGGGTGATTAACGAGTTTTCCAAAGAAAAAATTGTAGCCACGCAGGGGAAAACCATCCGGATATTAAACGCCGAAAAACTGATGCAGCTTGCCTCGGGCAGCCAACAGATTTAAAGCAATCTCCATTTTAAACCAGGCCGATATAAACCCTGCCATCCTCAACACGCACCGGGTAGGTTTTAATTTGATAATCATCGCCCGATAAACATTCGCCATTTAACAGCGAGAAGGTTTTTTTGTGAAACGGGCAGGCCACCTTTGGGTTGCAGTCATCACCTGTACTGCCAATCATTCCGCGCGAAAGCACCATCTGCTGTTTGTGCGGACATAAATTTTGCGTGGCATACCACTCATTACGGCGCGAAAAATTATAAATGGCAATTTGCTCATCGCCATGTTTCATGCACGCACCACCATTTTCAGGTACATCATCAGTATAGCAGGCCAACACCCATTTTATTGCTGTTATTGTTTCCATGTCGATTTCTTTTTAATCCGAAAATTGTTTAATCTATATTTTGTGACCGGTTCCCATTCTGTAAATTCTAAAATTCTGTGAATTCCGGTTCAGACTACCCTTTACCACTTTGCTTTCACCTGCTCGCGCATGGGCTCAAACTTAACGGCCGGGTCTTTTTCTTCCGGCGCGTTTACAAAATGAGCAAAGCGTTTGCGCAGCGCCGGGCTTTCCACTACCTCTTTCCACTCGCAATGATAACTATCAACCAAACCCTGCATTTCTTCTTCCAGTTGCTCGTTAATTCCCAGGCTGTCGTTAATAACTACATTTTTCAAATAGCTCATACCACCATCCATTTTGTTGAGCCAAGTGGCCGTGCGGGTTAACGGGTCGGCTGTTTTTATGTAAAACATCAGGAACCTGTCCAGGTATTTAATCAATGTTTTGCTGTCGATATCATTTGCCAGCAGTTGCGCATGCTGCGGCTTTGAACCGCCGTTGCCGCATACATACAAATTCCAGCCTTTTTCGGTGGCTATAATGCCGAAGTCCTTTGCCTGCGCCTCGGCGCATTCGCGGACGCATCCGCTTACACCACCTTTGAGTTTATGGGGCGAACGCACGCCCTTGTAACGCTCTTCAATTTCAATGGCGAACGAAACACTGTCATGCAAACCGAACCTGCACCAGGTACTGCCAACACAGCTTTTAACCGTACGCAAGGCCTTGCCATAAGCGTGCCCGCTTTCAAAACCGGCATCTATTAATTCTTCCCAAATGGCCGGTAGATCATTTACATGTGCGCCAAACAAATCAATACGCTGTCCGCCGGTTATTTTGGTATAAAGGCCGTACTTTTTGGCAACCTGCCCTATCACTATTAATTTATCAGGAGTGATTTCGCCGCCCGGAATACGCGGAACGACCGAATAAGTACCACCTTTTTGGATATTCGCCAAATAACGATCGTTGCTGTCCTGTATGGTATCCTGCTTTACAATTACATCATTCCACAATCCCGAGAGGATACTGGCTACAGCCGGCTTGCACACTTCGCAGCCATCGCCTTTGCCAAAATGATCGAGCACCAGGTCGTAATTTTTTAGCTTATTGATTTTCACCAGGTCAAATAACTCCTGGCGCGAATAGTCAAAGTGCTCGCAGATGGTATTTTTTACATACTGGCCATTTGCTTTAAGTGTACCGGCAATCAGGTCTTTGACCAGGGGCACACAACCACCGCAGCCGGTGCCGGCTTTGGTGCATTTTTTTAAACCATCAATATTAGTGCAGCCATCATTAACCGCCGAACAAATTGCCCCTTTGCTTACCGCTTCGCATGAGCAGATGAGCGCATCATCGGGCAGGCTCATTACGCCGGCGCCCTCGCTTGCTTCGCCGCCCCTTGATCCCAGTATCAGGTCTTCGGGATTTGGCGGAAGAACGAGTTTATTATTTACCGTTTGCAGCAGCATATTATATGCTTCCGCCTCGCCAACCAGTATACCGCCTAACAGCTGTTTGCCATCGTTGCTTATATTAATGCGTTTATATATTCCTTTGTGTGTATCTTCAAATACAATGGTACGGCAGTCTGGTTCGGTAACAAATGCATCGCCAAAACTGGCAACATCTACACCAATGAGCTTAAGTTTGGTGCTCATGTCGAATCCTGAAAAACGTTTATTGCCGCCAGCTAAGTAAGCGGCTGCAACTTCGGCCATTTCGTAACCGGGCGCCACCAGCCCGTAAATCATGCCTTCATATAATGCACACTCGCCTATAGCGAAGATCGATTCATCGCTTGTCTGCATTTTTTCGTTGACCACAATGCCACCACGTGTGCCTGTATTGAGGCCCGCAAGTTTAGCCAGTTCGTCCCGGGGGCGTATACCTGCCGAAATCACCAGCATATCCACAGCCAATAGGGATTCATCATTAAAGCGGAGCGATTCTATTTTATGTTCGCCAACAATGGCTGCGGTGCTTTTATTGAGATGTATGTTTAAGCCAAACTGTTTAAGTTTTGATTGAAGCATGCCGCTACCGGCAGAATCAATTTGCCTTGGCATCAGGCGCGGAGCAAATTCAATTACGTGGGTTTCTTTTATGCCCAGGTCTATCAGGGCCTTTGCGGCCTCCAGGCCTAAAAGACCGCCACCCATAACCGCGCCATTTTTGGCATTGGCAGCGCAGGCTTTTATGAGTTCAAGGTCCTCTATGGTGCGGTAAACAAATACCCCTTCTTTATCAATCCCCGGTATATCCGGCACAAATGCCGAAGAGCCGGTAGCCAGCACCAGGCAATCGTATTTTAGCCTGATACCCTTTAACGAATGGATGGTTTTGCTGCTGCGGTTTATTTCCCGGATGGGATCATCCAGGTGCAGTAAAATGTCGTTATCTTCATACCAGGATTGTGCCGACATCGAAAGGTCGTCGGCTGTTTTGCCGTTAAAGTATTCGCTCAGGTGAACGCGGTCGTAAGCGCGGCGGGGTTCTTCGCCAAAAACTATGATATTAAAGGCTGATGATTTTGCTACCAATTTTTCACAAAATTTGTAACCAACCATACCATTGCCAACCACTATAACTATTGGTTTTGCCATATCCGGATTTTTTAAATGTTAAAGCAACTTTTAAACTAAACACATTTTATTTGCGACCAAAATGCATTTACAGTAACAATATTAGTTAAATAAAATCATTAACATCATGTTTTTACTCAAAAAACCATATCAAAATTATCATTTTTATGATTTTAGCAATATTATACAATTAAAAGCGTCAATTTTTATCAAATTTTCACAGTCAAAATCATTTTTAATGATGTAATTTTGATAATTAACAGGCAATTGCTCATTTTAATTAAAAACTGGTTAATTAATTGAGGCAGTTTTTATAAAAAGCACAATCTTAGATGGAAAATAAGGAAATATTTCCTGAACTGTTTGTTTTAGGCGCTGGTCCCGGTGATCCGGAATTGATCACCGTAAAAGGCTATAAAGTATTACAGGCCGCCGATGTTATATTGTACGATAATTTAGCCAACAAAGAACTATTAGGCCTGGCCAAGGCCGATTGCGAAAAAATATATGTAGGCAAACAGCCTTACGGCACTTATACCCCGCAGGAAACAATTCACGAAATGATAAAGCATTTTGCCTTTACCAGGGGCAAAGTGGTGCGATTAAAGGGCGGCGACCCTTTTATATTTGGACGGGGATTCGAAGAAATTGTGTATGCACGCACACAGGGCATTAAAACACACTTTATCCCGGGAATAACCAGCATGCAGGCCTCCGGATTTGACGACATACCCTTAACACACCGGCAAATAAGCGAGGGCGTATGGATGATCACCGGAACTAAAAAAGACGGCACGCTCTCGGCCGACCTGCAATTAGCCATGCAAAGCAATGCCACCGTAGTTATTTATATGGGCATGAAACAGCTGGCCGTAATTGCCGATACCTATATTAATAAGGGGAAAGGCCAAACGCCGGCCGCCATTATACAGCATGCATCGCTCCCCAAAAAAAAATCAGTTACCGGGCTGGTTAAAGATTTGCCGCAAATGGCCGAAAGCAATCAGCTTACCTACCCCGCATTAATTATTATAGGTGATGTTGTTGGCCTTAGTAATATTACACCCCAAATTACAACTTAGTAAAATCATGAAAATCCGAATTAAAGGCAACTCCATCAGGTACAGGCTCACCAAAGGCGATGTTGACAGGTTTTCGAAAGAAGGTTATTTGGAAGAAACGGTAGATTTCGGCCAAACGCAATTGATCTATTGCCTGAAACTGGCGGATGAACAGGACATCAGCGCAAATTTTAATGAGGGCAAAATTACCGTTTTGATGTCCAGCAAGATAGCCCATGAGTGGACAACAACAGACCGCGTAGGGTTTGAAAACCATTCGGGGAGCCTTTATATATTGATTGAAAAAGACTTTAAATGTCTCGACCTTGTGGCGGAGGACCAGAGCGATAATTACCCTAATCCGAATTATAAATGATACCCGGGTTTACATATTAGACTGGTCAAGCCGCATCAGCTTTTTCTGAAATTATCTGGAGGACATTTTTCAACACCACGCTTTGGTCGTCGGTGCGCCAATTCAAATAAAGATCGGCGCTGAACGGTAGTTCAATAAAACGGATGCCGGGTATTTTATGCTGTTGGTAAGTTACCGGCAAAACAGTAAGTCCCAGCCCCTTTGCAACCAGGCCGAGAATAGTGGAACCGAAGTCCGAATAGAAAAAAGTTTCCGGTTTAAAACCCATCGAGTCAAAAAAATCCTGCACAACGGACAGATAGCTGCTGTCTCCATCGGCAACTGGGAGTATAAATTTTTCTTTTCTCAGATTATCAGTAATAATATCGGCATAGGTAGCAAATGCATGATGGTGGGGAACTACCAGGGCCAGGCAATCGCTTTTAATTTTCATTGAGCTGATATTGGCCAGCCTGTTCCTGTCCCGCGTAAAGGCCAGGTCTATTTTGTATTTCTTTATAAATTGCTGTTCGTTTTCGGAAACGAGCTGCACCAACTCCACTTTCAGCTCCGGAAGCCTGGTCGAAATAAGCTCCAGCAGTTCCGGCATCAACGACGATGAAATAGAATCCGGATGCGCTATTTTGATAGTACCGGTTTCGCCCTCACTAATCTTTCGCGCAAAAAGGTGGATGTATTTCAATTCATCGAGCATTATGGTCCATTTATCCCGCAAAAACTCGCCGGCAGGCGTAAGCTTTACATTGCGCTTATTGCGGTAAAATAGCAATAAACCTAATTCCTCCTCCAGGGACTGGATCTGCCGCGACAAAGCTGACTGGGTGATGTGCATTTTATTCGCCGTGTTCCAAAAATGAAGTTCTTCGGATAGTTTGAGGAAGTTCCTAATCTGTTGTAAATCCATTTAATGATTTATATTCATCAGTTAATCAAAAATAAGCATTTTTATGAATTAAATACAGGCTTATCTTTGTGCTGTTAATGAAAATAATTGCACCCTATATCGCCCATTATAAACGGAACTTTAAGCTTGCGGCTCCGTTAATGATCACGCAATTGGGGCATCCGCTTGTTGGCTTTTCGTCATCCGTTATACTGGGACATTTCGCCGGGACGGTTCCCTTGGCGGCCCTTGCGCTGGCCAATGGCTATTTTAATTTACTCTTAATAATTGCTATTGGCATTTCCTATGGATTAACACCCCTGGTAGCCCACGCAAACGGCAGCCGCGACTACTTTTTGTGCGGGCGATTGCTGGCCCATAGCCTGGTTATTAATGTCATCACTGGCTTGTTGCTGGTTGCCATCGCCGTTGGCGGATCATTATTTATGCTTGATCATCTTGGGCAAAACGCGCAGGTAGTTGTTCATGCCAAACCATTGCTGTTGCTGCTCGGCATCTCCTTGCTGCCATTGATGGTTTTTTTAACCTTTAAACAGTTTGTTGAAGGCCTGGGCCTCACCCGGCAAAGTATGCAGATAAGTTTATGGGGCAATGCCATTAATATTGTAGTGGGAATTATTTTGGTGAAAGGTTTATTGGGGATAACCCCCATGGGTGTAAAAGGTGTGGGCATTGCCGCCATTGCCGATCGTACTATTATGGCTATTGCTATGGCATTGTATGCCATCAGAAGCAAACTGACCAGCTTGTACGTCCGCAGTTTTTCATTACTCGCACTCAAGGCAGCTTTATTCAGGAAATGCTTGAAATCAGGCTTGCCGATAGCGCTGCAGAATATTTTCGAGATCAGTGCTTTTAGCGCAGCGGTATTTATGACCGGCTGGCTGGGTACGGCGTCGCTGGCGGCATACCAAAGCACCATGATCATGCTGTCCATGATTTATTATGCCGCTGGCGGCCTCGGGACGGCAACCGCTGTTAATGCCGGCTTTTTCAGGGGCCGTAAAGATCCGCAGCAATTAAGAGACTCCGCCATTTCAAGTTATCACATGGTGATCTTTTTTCATTTCATCACCGGCGTGATGCTGTTTATTTTCCGTGACTTCCTGGCGCATTTTTTTTCGGCAGATATATTGGTGATTGCTATTACAAGTCAGTTATTTGCGTTTACGGCTTTTGTAGAAATATTTGATGGCTTACAGATTGTTGGCCTGGGCGTGCTACGCGGCATGGCCGACGTTAAGTTCCCAACTTTTATCACATTTGTAAGCTACTGGCTTTTCGCGTTACCGCTGGCTTATTTATTGGGGATACATACTACGCTTGGCGTACTGGGGATTTTAATCGGCCTTTATTGCGGTTTGGCGTTATGCTCGGGGGGGCTGTACCTGCGTTTTATACGCTTAGCCCGGCAACAGTTATCATTATATTAAATTGTACAATTATATACTTATCATATGGAATTTTCAATAATTGTTAAACCCTTCAACCAGCTTAGTCCCGATCAGCTTTATGCCATTTTACGACTACGGAGCGAAGTTTTTGTGGTAGAACAGAACTGCGTTTTTTTGGACATGGACAACAGGGACCAGCAATGTCATCACCTGATGCTTTTTAAAGCCGATGAACTGATGGCCTATGCAAGGCTTATCCCGGCAGGTGCTTTTTATGAAGAAATGTCGGTGGGTAGGGTAGTTACCAGCCCAAAAGTAAGGGGAACCGGTGCAGGGCGGTTATTGATGACCAAAGCCATGGAACAATGCCGGCAGCTTTTCGGTCCGGGCGTTATCCGCATTGGCGCGCAGATGTATATTAAAAACCTGTATGCATCCTTAGGCTTTACAGAAACCGGCGAACCTTACGACGAAGACGGCATCATGCATATTGAAATGATCACTGCAGATTAAGCCAGGCTTTTTATCTCCATTTGTTAAGCTTAATAATAATCCCTAATTTTCGCTAACCAATATAAAGCCGGGCTGAGATTTGAGATTAGAGATTTGAGGCGGGAGAAAATCCTTTTTCAGTATCCTATCAGGAATCCCGCGTCTGAAAATCTAAAAACCATGAATAAAAAAATGATCATTAAGGGCATGTGCTTTTGCGCGGGCCTGTTTATTGTGTTTTTGTGCAGCAGCGCAAGCAGGCCGGTTCATCCCGCCAAAATTCAACAGCAAAAAGTGGTTGACAGCGGCTGGCGGCAATTATTTAACGGCAAGGATCTCGATGGTTGGAAACAGGTTGGTCCCGGCACGCGCTACGTGGAGAATGGCTTAACGGGCAGTCACGGCGGTATGGGTTTATGCTACTGGACAAAAGAAAAATTTGGCGACTGCGTTATCCGCATTGTTTATAAAATGCAAAAGGAGAATAGCAACTCCGGCTTTTTTATCCGCATCCCTATTGAGCCGCGCGAAGCCTGGATGCCGGTATTTTATGGCTACGAGGTACAGATTGACAATCACCCGGAAACATCAGGCGAAGACGAATATCATGTAACCGGCACCCTATATTCGTTAACCAAACCGCACGCCAAACCTGGGAAACCCGGTCCGCAATGGAACGTTATGGAAATTACGCTGGATGGCGCCCGCACGCTGGTTACTGTAAATGGCGAGTTAGTAACTGATTATACCGAAGGCGATGCCACCCCCGAGCGCAAGTTTGATTTTGAGCCGTTCCGAGGTTTGAGGCCCAATTATGGTTTCATCGGCATGCAAAACCATGGCGATGATGATATAGTATTTTTTAAGCAAGTTGCTGTTAGGCCATTACATATTAAATAACCCGGAAAGCCATGGAAGAAAACAAAGAGAATGCTCAAAAAAGCACCATCACCCGTGCCGACTTTATTAAAAAAGCTGCAGTTGCCACAGCCGGGTTTTATATAGTGCCGCGTTTTGTGCTCGGTCGCGGTTTTACCGCACCCAGCGACAAGTTATACATAGCTGCCGTTGGTACCGGCGGCGAGGCTGAAAACGACATTCATCATTTTGCGACCGCGCCAAAAAAGAATGCGGAAATAGCCTTTTTATGCGATGTGGACGAACGCCCCGCGGCGGCGCGGATGAAAGAATTCCCCAGGGCAAAGTTTTATCACGATTGGCGCGAAATGTTTGAGAAAGAACATAAAAATTTCGATGCTGTTACTGTGGCCATTCCCGATCATAACCATGCTATTGTAGGTCACGCCGCCATGCAGTTGAAAAAACATTTATATCTGCAAAAACCGTTAACGCACGATATTTACGAAGCCCGGGTAATTACCGAAGCTTCAAAAAAATACCAGGTGGTTACCCAAATGGGCGACCAGGGCGCATCCTGCGAGGGTATGCGCACCATGCGCGAATGGTTTGAGGCCGGCCTGATTGGCGATATTGAAAAAGTGTATTGCTGGACCGACAGACCTGTTTGGCCGCAGGGCATATCGTGGCCAACGGCAAAACCGCCTATCCCCAAAGAATTAAACTGGGACCTTTGGCTGGGCACCGCCCAAAAGGTTGATTATATTGATAACCTGGTGCCATTTAACTGGCGCGGCTGGTGGCAATTTGGCACCGGCGCACTGGGCGATATGGGTTGCCACATTATGGGGCCGCCATTTAAATTGCTTGAATTGGGCTATCCTACGGAAATATCCGGAAGCGCCAGCACGGTTTATACCGGCATATTTAAAGAAGGTATTTTCCCGGAAAGCGGGCCGGTTTCCAGCCATATCAAATTTAACTTCACCCTGAAAAATGGCAAGCCGCTTGACCTGCACTGGATGGATGGCGGTATAACACCTGAGCGTCTTTCGGAGCTCGACCCGGATTTAAATATGAATGAAGCGCTTGGCGATATACCGAGTGAGAACGATTTTGAGGGCTGCACGCTTTTTATTGGCACCAAAGGAAAAGTTTCCTGCGGATGGGGCGGAAGTCACCCCCGGCTGCTGCCATTGGCTTTGAACAAGGATGTAAACGTTCCCAAAAAGTACCCGCGTGTTACTGGCGACATGGATGGCCATTGGTGGCAATGGGTTGATGCGGCCATTGCCGGTTACGGTAAAATGGAAGTCGATTCGCCGTTTGAGGGCTATGCTGGTCCGCTTACCGAAACGGTATTGCTGGGCAATCTGCTGTTGCGCAGTTTTGATATACAGGAAAAAATTAAACGCAACGATCCTGTTTATGGCAATATGGATGGCCTAAAATTCAGCGGACGATATGTTGGCCTTAAATGGGACGGCGCCAACATGCGGGTAACCAATTACGAACCGGCCAACCAGTTTATAAAACAGACCTACCGGGAGGGTTGGGGTAGTTTAACGCTGTAAATCGAAGAAATATATTTATTATAAATCCGCCAGCCCGCGTATCAATTGCTGGCAACCTGTCAGCATGTGAACACCAAACGTTCCGATGTAACGTAAAATCACGGGTGAAAATTTTTCTACCGACCAGGCGTCCTTACAGGACGCGAATAAACACTTATTCGTCCCGATAGGGACGTCTGGTTGGTAGTATATATAAAAAATCAACAATTGGCGTTCCATCGGAACGCTTGGTAATTATCCGCTTACCGAATTACTAGCGAAAAAAACGAAACCCGTGGTCTGTGTCCCCAAAGACCACTTTTTAAAACTCCAGCTCCAACAACACCGGGCAATGGTCGGAATGCTTTGCTTCGGGCAGGATGGCGGCTCTTTTAATGTGGGGTTCGAGGGCACTGGTTGCCATATTATAATCGATACGCCAGCCTAAGTTTTTTGCGCGCGAATTGGCCCGGAAACTCCACCAGGTATAATTATGCGGTTCTTTATTGAGATGCCTGAAGGTATCGATATAGCCCGAATTGATAAAGTTTTCCATCCACTCTCTTTCTTCGGGTAAAAATCCTGAAGAATTGGCGTTTGATTTTGGGTTATGAATATCAATGGGCCTATGGCAAATATTGTAATCACCGGATACCACCAGTTTGGGGCATTGCGATTGCAATAACTCCAGGTAACGGCCAAATTCATCCAGGAAACGGTATTTAAAAGCCTGACGGTCATCTCCACTGGAACCGGATGGGAAATAGGCGCTCATGACGGATACCTCGTCGAAATCAACCCTGATATTACGGCCTTCGCGGTCATAATCGCTGATGCCGCAGCCATATTCCACATGTTTCGGGGTTTGTTTGGTAAAGATAGCTGTGCCGCTGTATCCCTTTTTTTCGGCAGGATACCAGTAATGCTCGTAGCCCAATTGTTCAACCATAACCAGGTCGGTGATCACATCCGGCGTAGCCTTAATTTCCTGCAGACAAACTACATCTGCATTGGTGGCCTGCAGCCATGCCAGCCAGTTTTTGTTTATCGCCGAGCGGATACCGTTTACATTATAAGTGATGATTTTCATTTGCCCCCTAACCCCCTAAAGGGGGAATTTTGCCCCTTGGTTTCCTAAACGGGAACCAAAGGGACGGATTTATTTTTTGTGTTACTTGATTTGGTTTTCGGAATTTTTTGAACGGAACCAGCCCCTCGCCAATTCCTCCTCCGCTATATAGCGGAGGCCGGAGGGTAAATCTTATCCAACTGCTTACACTCTTTCTTGCTCAGTAGCTCTACCGTCATCGGCACATCCGCTAACGGGCGGTCGTTTTTATCGGTTTTTACGGCGGCAATACGGTCAACCATATCAATGCCTATGACTACCTCGCCATAAACGGTATAGTTTTGATCCAAATGCGGCGCGCCACCCACCGAGCGATAATACTCGCGTTCCCAGGTTGGTATTTTGCGGCCTTTCAGGCGGGTTTGCTCCAGCGTATCCAGTTTACCATCGCTAAAACGTTTTCCTTCCACAATATAAAACTGGCAGCCGCTTGATGCCTTTGCCGGGTTATCATCCCGCGCAGCGGCCAACATCCCCCGTTTATGAAACAGGCTATCCCTGAACTCTGCGGGAACAGTATAGCCCACATCGCCATTACCCAATTCGGCGCCCGGTTTTGCTTTGGTGGTATCCTTTGAATCCGGGTCGCCACCCTGTATCATAAAGTTTTGTATCACCCGGTGAAATAAGGTACCGTTATAAAAACCCTGTTTTACCAGTTTAATAAAGTTATCGCGGTGCTTGGGCGTTTGGTTATACAAACGGATGATACACTCGCCATAACTGGTCTTAATCCTTACATACTGGTTCTTGGGGCCGCCTGCAAATGCCATCGAAAGTGATAGCAGCAACAGAGTAGTGGTAAAAAGTTTCTTCATATAATGTCTATTAATGAGTTACATCTCCAATTCTTCAAAATAAGTAACAATTAACGATTTTATAAACAATTCCTGCTCCAATATAGTATAATTGGGGATAGGTTTAACCAGTTTCCAATGCGGCCAGCCATCCTGATCAAGCCCCTCCAGCTCGTAAAAACCCAGCATGCTGAATAATTTGCAGTTAGCAATATGCATTAACTCTTCCTTTTGCCGCTTGGTGAATTTTTTTGGCCCCTGGCCCAATTCCTGTACGCCAATTAAAAACAGCATTACTTTCAGATCGGGTTTTTCATTGTCAAACTCGTCTGCAATTTTTTGCTGTAAAGCGCTCCATTTTAAATTTATCTCTGCAGGTTCCATGTGGGCAAATATAATTCATTAGTTCAATGGTTTATTGGTTCACTTGTTCATTAGTTTATTGGCTCATTAGTACCTGTCAACCGGGCGGGAGGTATTAACCAGCAGCTATAAAATCCGCGTAGCCAACAACACACCAATGAACTAATGAGCTGATGAACCAGTGAACCAAAACACAAAAGAAACTTTGTTGCATTTATCAATATTGTTACAAAGGCCGGACAATCGGAAACTTTTATTATCTACCTTTGTTAAATCTTACAAAAAGAGTAACTGGCGGTTTGAAAAACAGGAAATATCATATTTTATTTTCCCGGATACTATTGATTTGTTTCATAGCAGGTCAGGTTATGGTGTACGCGCACCAGCACAATACTGCTGCCGGGGTAATCAAAACTTTTGGTATTACCAAAGATCAGCAGGGTCCGTCATTCAAAGAAAAATGCGCCCTTTGCGATGTTATGCATCACCATAACATGCTAACTACACTACAGATTTATTTTAGTCCGGTAAACCCGGTTAAACATGTTTACAGTAGCTTGCGGTACAGCTTTACAAGTATCGGGCTCATCCTTTCGTGTGGCCGGGCTCCGCCGGTTTCCAATTCGTAACAAACAAAGCCGAAATTTCTTTTTTTGTTACCCCCCTTAAACTTTTTCTTATTACATGCTATCTCACCATGTAATAAAAAGCGTTATTAAAGCATCTTATGGTTACAGTTTAAACTTTCCAACTGTATTAATAAGGTTTATCTTAAACAAGACTTTTAATTTTTCATGATACTTCAAATTCGGTTTTCAATCATATTAACGCTTCTTCTCCTGGTATCGTCGGTTTCATTTGCTTCGATAACACCCGGCCCCGGTGATGGCACCATCGGGACGATAACGGGCACGGTGACGGACAAGGCAGACGGCAAGCCAATCATCGGCGCAAGCATCAACATCCCCGATTTGCGCACAGGAACCATAAGCGATGTTAACGGGCATTTTGTTTTGAATAACCTGCCGAAGGGGATTTACCTGGTGCAGGTTAGCTACCTGGGCTATTCGACTTATACCGAAAAGGTGGACTTTACCAAAACAACCGTTTTTAATGTTCAATTAATAGCCTCGACCATTGAAACAGGCGAGGTGGTGATAACCGGCGTAAGCAAGGCCACCGAAATTAAACGCGACCCGGTGCCGATGGTTGCCGTGGGCAAAAACTATATTGATGAGCATTCAGCTACCGGCAACGTGATTGACGAGATTGCCAATTTACCGGGCATCAGCGCTGTTACTACCGGTCCTAATATTTCGAAGCCGTATATCCATGGTTTGGGATACAATAGGGTGATCACACTGCAGGATGGCATCCGTCAGGAAGGCCAGCAATGGGGCGACGAGCACGGCATCGAAATTGACCAGAACTCCATCGATAGGGTTGAGATTATAAAAGGCCCGGCAAGTTTAACCTATGGCCCCGATGCCATTGGCGGTGTAGTAAACCTCATCACCACGCCACCTGTTCCGGACGGCAAAATATACGGATCGGTACAGGAAATTTATGGCACCAACAACGGCTTGTTTAATACCTCGTTCAAGTTGCAGGGCAACAACAATGGCCTGGTTTGGGGGACGGTGATCTCCGACAAAATGGCTAAAGATTATCAAAATCAGCACGACGGACGGGTGTACGCCACCAATTTCAGGGAGAAAGATGCCCGGGGCATGGTGGGATTAAACAAATCATGGGGTTCATCATACCTTAATTTTTCGGTGTTCGATGACCAGCAAGCTATCCCCGACGGCAGCCGCGACCCCATTACCCGCCAGTTTACCAAACAGATATCGGATTCGGACACTTACCGGCCAATTGTTTCGCAAGCAGAGCTGAACTCGTACGGATTACCCGTTTTGCATCAGCATGTACAGCTTTACCGTATTTACAGCAACAGTAATTTTATCATCGGTAGTGGCAACCTTGCGGTTAACCTGGGATACCAATACAGCCACCGTCGTGAGTTTACCCATGCGGATGCCCCTGATGTACCGGGACTAAACTTGCAGCTGACAACCTATACCTACGATGTAAAGTACAACTTTGAGATTGCCAAAGGCTACGAAACCACCGCAGGCGTAAACGGCATGTATCAAAGCAATACCCTTGGCTACAGCACTGATTTCCCGATCCCGGCTTATCACCAGTTTGATATAGGGCCGTTTTTCGCCATAAAAAAGACCTTTGGCAAACTTGACCTCGAAGGCGGCTTGCGTTATGACAGTCGCTCGTTTAGCGGGCAGGCAGCTTATATTGATACCTCAAAACAATATTTTCCTACGCTTTATACCGGTGCTAACCCGGGTTCGACGCCAAATGTTACCCAGCAGTTTTCTGCCTTAAGTAAAACGTTTTCGGGCGTATCCGGCAGTTTTGGCGGAACCTATAATTTTTCGGATAAATTCCTGATGAAGGCTAATATTGCACGCGGCTTCAGGTCGCCAAGTATTGCCGAGCTTTCGGCCAATGGACCCGATCCCGGTTCGCAGATCTATCATGTTGGCAACAGCAGTTTTCAGCCGGAGTTTAGTGTACAGGAAGATATCGGCGCTTTCCTGAGCCTGCAAAATGTATCGGCCAGCGCCGAACTTTTCAGAAACAATATCCAGAACTACATTTTCCAGGAGCAATTACTCGATGCCAATGGCAATCCACAACGGGTTGATGCCGACGGCAGCGCCAACCCAAATGGCCAATACAGCAAGTTCACCTATGCACAAAGCAAAGCCCGGATACAGGGCGGCGAATTTAGCCTGGATATTCACCCCTACCCTTGGTTGCATTTCGAAAACTCACTGACGCTTACCTATGGCCAAAACCTGGGTACAGGCGGCAAAGTGCCCGACAGCCTGAAATACCTGCCTTTTATTCCGCCGCTGCATACGCATTCGGAATTGCGCGGGACATTCGCTAAAGGGTTCAGCAGTTTACGTAATGTTTATGCCTTCGTCGGGTTCGATCATTATAGCGCACAGGATCAGTTTTTCTCGGCCTACGGCACCGAAACCTATACAGCAGGTTATAACTTAATCAGCGCAGGCATAGGCGGCAACCTGGTAAATGCTGCCGGTAAAAAGGTTATTGAATTGTTTATTGAAGGCACTAACCTGGGCAATGTAAATTACCAGAGCAACATGAGCCGCTTGAAATATTTTGATAACGCCACCGTGCCGCCCGGTGTACAACCCGGTATTTTTAACATGGGACGAAACATCAGCTTTAAAATAGTGGTACCATTTGATTTATCGCCGCATGAAAAAACGGATGTAAAGCTGTAATGAAGAATATGTAACAGGAAGTCCCGCTCCAAAAAAGCGGGATTTTTTATTTCAGTAAGTTATAGGCTATAAAGCTGGCGACATAAGCCAACACCGTCATATACGCAAACTGGATAGCCGGCCAGCGCCAGTTTTTTGTTTCGCGGTACACCACAGCCACCGTGCTGGCGCACTGCATGGCGAAGGCGTAAAACATCATTAATGAAAAGGCGACAGCAAGTGAAAATACAGGTTGTCCCGTTTCAGGGTTTTTTGCTGCGCCCATCTTTTTTTGCACCGATTCCATTTTTTCGGCGCTTCCTTCAACGCTGTATATGGTAGCCATGGTGCCTACAAAAACTTCGCGGGCGGCAAAGGAGGTAATTAACGCTATGCCTATTTTCCAATCGAAGCCCAAAGGTTTTATAACCGGTTCAATGGTGTGGCCCAAAACGCCGGCGTAGGAGTTCTCTAATTTTTCGGAGCGGATCTGTCGCTGCAGATCATCGGCATTTGTGTGTTGCGTGTATTGCGGTGTGCTGTACTTTTTCTCAATCCGATCGAACCTGTCGCCAGGTCCGTACGAAGCCAGCACCCAAAGGATTACTGATATAGCAATGATGACCTTTCCCGCTTGCAAAACAAAAGCTTTGGAACGGTCGTACATGCTGTAAGCAACATTGTTCCACCTGGGCATGCGGTAAACCGGCAGTTCCATGATGAAATAACCGCGTTCACGCCCCTTTAAAATCAATTTGAATGCAAATGCAACCACTACGGCCGAAACCAGGCTAAACAGGTACATGCCTGTAAGTGCCAGGCCCTGCATGTTGAATATCCACCAAACGTTACGATTAGGTACTACAAGGGCAATCAGCAAAGTGTAAATAGGCAAGCGTGCCGAGCAGGTAATCAATGGCGTAACCATAATGGTAATCATCCGGTCCTTCCAGTTTTCAATAGTGCGGGTACTCATGATGGATGGCACAGCGCAAGCAAAACCGCCAATAAGCGGTACCACCGATTTTCCGTTAAGGCCTACTTTACGCATCAGTTTATCCATCATAAACGTAACGCGCGACATATAGCCTGTATCTTCCAATATCGAAATAAAGGCAAACAGTATAGCAATTTGCGGGATAAAGACCATTACACCGCTTAATCCGCCGATAACGCCATCGACAACTAAACCAGTTAATGGCCCGGCAGGCAGCAGATGGTGCAGGCTGCTTTGCACCCATACAAAGGCATCAGCTATCAGCTCCATCGGGTAGGCCGACCATGCAAAAATCGACTGGAACATGAACAGTAAAACGCCCAAAAATATAAACAGGCCGAACACCCGGTGGGTAAGTATTTTATCAATCTTGTTGCTTACGGTTTCATCTTTGGCTGTCTCCGGTACCTTTACGGTATCGTACAGCAAATCGTTTATGTAGCTGTAACGGGCAATGGTTTCGGTGGCTTGTGCTTTTTGAGAATGGAAGGAAAATTCTTTTTCAATCTCTTCAACCCGGTCGCTCTCTTCGGGCGAAATAAATTTTATGGTTTCGTGCTGATGAGCTAACTGAAGCGCGTAGTAGGGGTTTTCTATGGCGAACTCCTGGCGAATCTGGCCTATC
>Ga0206865_1182_pt1 | contig 17190 bp, 11 predicted proteins | sample Alteio_BWOrgCont_39_FD_152628 | JGI IMG/M metagenome (GOLD analysis project Ga0206865, IMG submission 152628) | Enriched cells from forest soil in Barre Woods Harvard Forest LTER site, Petersham, Massachusetts, United States -... | ecosystem: Environmental > Terrestrial > Soil > Temperate forest >...
AGGATGAAGCTGAAGGCCTTAAATCAAAAACCGGTACCTGGAAAGAAGATATAAAAAGCCTGGGCGAGCAGCTAACCGCTGTTGAAGAGGAGTTATACCAAAAATTGGTATTGTTGCCCAACCTGCCGCATAGTTCGGTACCAAAAGGGCTTACACCCGAAGATAATGAGATTGTGCTGGAGAACGGCACAAAACCAGACCTGCCGGGTAACGCGCTGCCGCACTGGGAGCTGGCTACTAAATATGGCCTGATTGATTTTGAACTCGGTGTTAAAATCACCGGCGCAGGCTTCCCCGTTTACAAAAACAAGGGCGCTAAATTACAGCGCGCATTGATTGCCTTTTTTCTGGATGAAGCCGAAAAGGCCGGATATAACGAAATGATGTTACCGTTGCTGGTGAATGAGGCTTCGGGATTTGGTACAGGGCAGCTTCCTGATAAGGAAGGACAAATGTATCATGTGGGTATTGATAATTTATACCTGATACCTACCGCCGAAGTGCCTGTGACCAATTTATACCGTGATGTGATATTAAAGGCCGATGAACTGCCTATAAAAAATTGTGGCTATACACCTTGTTTTCGTCGCGAGGCCGGATCTTACGGTGCTCACGTACGTGGACTGAACCGTTTGCACCAGTTTGACAAGGTAGAAATTATGCAGGTAGTGCATCCTGATACATCCTACGAAACCATTGAGAAAATGAGTGCGCACGTGCAGGGCTTATTGCAAAAGCTTGGCTTGCCATACCGTGTTTTACGCTTGTGCGGTGGCGATATGGGTTTTGCATCCGCGCTTACCTACGATATGGAAACCTGGAGCGCGGCACAACAACGCTGGCTGGAGGTATCTTCGGTATCCAACTTCGAGACCTTTCAGAGTAACCGCTTAAAGCTTCGTTTCCGCAATGCCGATGGTAAGACACAACTTGCCCATACCCTTAACGGCAGCGCCCTGGCATTGCCGCGGATTGTTGCAACGTTGCTGGAGAATAACCAAACAGAAACCGGGGTAAAAATACCGGAGGTGTTGGTGCCTTATACAAAATTTGATTGGATAGGTTGAGTTTTGAGTCCCGAGTCTAAAGTCTTGAGTCAAAATATTCAGAAGCGGACTTAGGACTCGCGACTTAGGACTTTAGACTAAGAACTTTGGACTTAATTACTAACGCTGGCTACCATTTTAATAATGGAGGCGTCGATAATGGTGTTCATGGTATTTAATACCGATTTTCCTTTTGGGGCTTTTACCAGGTCTTCCTTGTATATAAAATGGTCGACTCCAAGAACCTTTAGCAGGCCATCAACCTTGGTGTGGGGATCGGATTTGTAGCAAAAAATTTTGATCTTGTCGTAAAACTTATTGGCCTTAATACGGCGCAATGTTTTCTCCATATCCTTGCCCATAAAGTCAAAATCAAAAACAACCAGATCGGGAGTTAGTTCAAAAATGGCGGGGAAAATATGGCTGATTGAATTAACATGTCTTACGGAATTATAGTTAGCGATCAGTTGCTCCGGAAAAATATCAGGGGCAACTAAAATAACTTTTTTAAGCCGTGTACCAATCATGCTAATCAATTAAGGAGCCTAAATATAAATGGTATAATTTATATTGTCAAGTGCTTATTAATCAATTAGAAAGAAAATAAAAACTTAATATTAATTTAACTTTTCGATGCGAAAAAGATAAAAAAACAATAATTCGCAATAATTTATTAATTAGTAATTTAATAATTATTTTAAAAGAGAAATTCGCTGTCTAAAATTATCATTTTTGGCCCTGTTGAAATTGTTAACAACCGCAATGTAACAGGATTGTTAAGTTTTAAAAATTCAAAATTCTTCGCGAAGCGCATATTTTTTTAACAAAATTGTAAAATGCAAAACATAGGGCTTGAAAATATCTTCAAATATTTGGCGGAGTTTTCAACATTCCTATTTCACAATTTGGAAGGATGCATTGATCTGGAAACTTAATTTTATTTTTTTTTAATTAATAGGAGCGGTTACAGTAGGATTGCCTGGCCGGGATAGGCGGGCCATAATTTGCTTTTTAAGCCGGTGATTTTTGTAAAGAACAGTCCCGATAAAAAAGCTTTGATCCTTGCCCACCAGCTTTGCGGCTCAAGGGGTTTAACGTTTTGTTCCAGATCCGTTTGGAGCTGATTGATTGGGCCGTTCTGTTCGTCTGAGCCGTCCGTAAACATGTTTTCGCGGAAAACCTTTTCGCGTAACTCGGGGTCGCGGTTCACTATTTCGTCCAGCTCGGTCAGTTCGGCAAATGTGGCCTTCCCTGCTTGCTGTCTTCTTATTAATATATCAAAACGGTCCTGTATAAAGGTGCGTCGTTCAGGTTTTTTATGTTGGCTCATTTGGACCTCCTTGTGCTATTGCCATAATTAATCAAAGTGTATGCCGTTGTTTTACTTTATTGATTTTCAAATAATTATAATTTATTGAAGCCGTAAACTGCACTTTTTCGATACAATAAACCGTTCGTTTCCGTTCAGATTGCCATGGTTTAAGATATGGGCATTTTTGCTAAATTTGGCCAAACTGACTAACATGAAGATAAAAAACACCATCCGTTTGTTTATTGTTGCAACAATGGGTATGGCAGGCTGTAAAAGCAACAAGCAAAATAATCCCATAACGGCCGATGAGATAAAAAGCCATATCGCGGTTTTAGCTGATGACTCGTTAATGGGCCGCAAACCGTTTACCGCGGGCGAAACAAAGGCCATAGCATATATTTCCGCTCAATTTAAAAAAGAAGGGCTTGAACCGGGTAACAACGGCAGCTATTTCCAGGAAGTGCCCATGGTTGAAGTTACGAGCAAACCAGCTGGTACCTTAAATATATCCGGAGGTAAAACCAATATCAGCTTAAATTATTTAACGGATTTTGTGGGTTCCACCCGCAGAGAGGTAGATACTGTTCAACTGAAAAACTCGCCTCTGGTATTTGCCGGCTATGGCATAGTGGCCCCCGAATATAAGTGGAACGATTATGCCGGCCTGGATGTAAAAGGCAAAACGGTGATTGTACTGGTTAACGATCCGGGCTTTAAATCGGGCGATAGTAAGCTTTTTAAAGGCGATACCATGACCTATTATGGCCGCTGGACCTACAAGTACGAAGAAGCTGCGCGTCAGGGGGCGGCAGGTGTAATCATTGTACACCAAACCGAGCCCGCCAGTTATGGATGGAGCGTTGTATCAAACAGCTTTACAGGGGCCAAATTATACCTGCAGCAAAGCGATAAACATTTATCACGATGCAAAATGGAAGGCTGGCTTACCGAAGACGCGGCTAAACAGATTTTCGCAGCCGCAGGCATCAACGGTGATATACGCGCCATTGCCCGCAAACGCGATTTTAAGGCAATCCCGCTTAATTTAAGCGCGACCGTCACCCTTCAAAACAAACTAAAATATTCAACCTCGCATAATGTGATCGCCATGCTGAAAGGCAGCACCAACCCAGGAGAATATATCCTGTACACCGCCCATTGGGATCACTTAGGCATTGGCAAACCCGATGCAAAGGGCGATAGTATTTATAATGGCGCCGTGGATAATGCGAGCGGTGTTGCTGCAGTATTGAGCGAAGCGCGTGCATTTGCGCAATTGAAAGATAAGCCCGCGCGATCCATCATCTTTTTAGCGGTAACCGGCGAGGAGCAGGGCTTGCTTGGGTCGGAATATTATGCAACGCACCCCATATATCCGCTTAACAAAACAGTTGCCAGTTTAAATATGGATGCGCTGGGCGATTACGGTGTAACTAACGATTTTTCGGTAACAGGTAAAGGCCAGAATGACTTGGAGGATTATGTAGAAGACTTTGCCAAACAGGATGGAAAAAAGATTACCGGCGATAAAAATCCTGGCGCCGGCGGTTATTACCGGTCGGATCATTTTAATTTTGCAAAAGTTGGCGTTCCTGCTTTGGATATTAATAACGGCGCCGAGAGTACCGATAAAGGCGAAGCCTGGGGCAGGCAGCAGCAAAAAGAATATAACGAAAAGCATTATCACCAGCCATCTGACAATTACTCGCCCGCTATGAATGCAGATGGTATGGCCGAAGTGGCCAATATCCTTTTTAATGTAGGCAATAAACTGGCTAACGAAACCACTTTCCCCGGCTGGAAAAACGGTTCGGAATTTAAAGCGGTAAGGGAAAAATCAATGGGGAAGTAAAGTGCGGCAGGGGCGAGAATAAATTTTAAAAAAGACACAACATACTTACAGATAAAATATCGATCCCGTTTTTAAACCATTTTAAACATGAAATTTAAATTAACGCTCTTAACACTACTTGTTTTGGCTGCATCATTAAGCAAAGCCCAGGACTCATTGATGATCCGTAAAATTTACGATGAAGAACTGGTAAACGGGCAGTGTTATCAAAACCTGCACTACCTGTGTAAAAACATCGGGCCGCGATTAAGCGGATCGGCAAATGCGCAGAAGGCGATTGAATGGGGTAAAAAGTTAATGGAAAGCTATGGTTTCGATCATGTTTTTTTGCAGGAAACAATGGTTCCCCATTGGGTAAGGGGCCAAAAGGAACAAGGCGTGATTATTGATGGCAAAACCCGCATCCCGGTAGCTATTGCGGCCCTCGGGATGTCGGTTAGCACGCCAGCCAGCGGCATCACTGCCGATGTGATTGAAGTACATAGCCTGAAAGAGTTGGATACTTTGGGCGCGGCGGCTATAAAAGGGAAAATTGTTTTTTTTAACCGGCCGTTTGATCCCCGCTTTGTTGAAACGCTAAGAGCTTACGGCACAGCCGGCGATCAGCGTTTTGCTGGTCCGGCAGCGGCGGCAAAATATGGAGCAGCAGGCGTTATTGTTCGTTCCTTAACCGAGACCCTCGATAATTACCCGCATACCGGCGCCACTGCCTATAATAAGGATGGCCTTAACATACCGGCGGCGGCTATATCAACCATGGGCGCAAATCAATTAAGCAGCCTTTTGAAACAGGATAAAAATCATTCGTTGAAATTTTATTTCAAACAAAACTGCCGGTTACTGCCTGATACGCTATCGTACAATGTGGTGGCGGAATTAAAAGGAACCGAAAACCCTAACAAGTTTATCACCGTCGGCGGCCACCTTGATTCGTGGGACCTGGCCGAAGGGGCGCATGATGATGGTACCGGCATTATGCAATCAGTTGAAGTACTGCGTATCCTCAAAACAATGGCTTATCGCCCTAAAAATACCATAAGGGCCGTATTTTTTATCAACGAAGAAAACGGCGACAAAGGCGGCCTTAAATATTCCGAACTTGCTGAGCAAAACAAAGAAGAACATATTGCCGCAATTGAAACCGATCTGGGTGGTTTTACCCCTCGGGGCTTTAGTTTTGAAGGTGTTTCGGCTGTCACATTAAAAAACATCAATAACCAATGGCAAAAATTACTTGAACCTTATGGCTCGGGCCAACTGGTTGCAGGTGGTGGTGGCAGCGATATTGGTCCGCTGAAGGAAAAATCAAAAAACGTTGTTTTAATTGGTTATTTACCCGATTCGCAGCGTTATTTTGATGTGCACCACTCGGCTAACGATGTTTTTGAAAACGTAAATAAGCGCGAACTGGAACTGGGTGCTGCCTCGATGGCTGCGTTGATCTACCTGATAGACCAGCACGGGCTTAATTAACCAATTGTGTGTTTACGGTAATTTTTAAAACAAAAAAGGCGGCGAATTTCTGCATTAGTGTACAAATTGTAATTTTACGGCTCATCTTAAACAATCATAAGTGTCGATAGACGGCGATAGTCAGGTTATAGAAAAAGATTTTCTTGCAGCTTTGCGATACAAGGCATTTCGCGTTTACCTTGGGATGCGCTTTACCTTCACTTTCGCATACACCATGCAGGCTTTGGTTATAGCTACCTATATTTACCAGCTAACCCGAAATAAAATGGCCCTGGGCGGTATCGGCCTTTGTGAAGCGATTCCGGCGGTTGGCATCGCCTTGTACGGAGGTTACATAGCCGATAAATCCGAAAAAAGAAAAATGCTATTGATGATATCGTCGCTGGTATTTTTTGCTTCCCTGGTGATGTTTACGGTAACCCTGAAAGGCCTGTCGGGCGAAATTCATAAAGGGTGGAAGATCCCCATCATTTTCTTCATGATATTTTTAAACGGCGTGGCGAGGGCTTTTTACGGGCCGGCTACATTTACCGTTTACGCTAATAGTATCCCCAAAGCAATTTACCCAAATGGCAGTTCGTGGAGTAGTTCGAGCTGGCAGATTGCAGCCATCCTGGGGCCTGCGACCGGCGGATTGGTTTATGGCTATTTTGGTATTACCGCTGCCTTTGCGGTGATCATGTCCTTTTTGGCTATTTCCATGCTGATAACTTATTCATTAAGCGCATACCCCGCAGTTTTTATACCGAAGGAAAGTATTTGGACAAGCCTGAAAGAGGGTATCCACTTTGTGCTGAATAAAAAAATATTGTTATGGGCCATGAGCCTTGATCTCTTCTCGGTATTTTTTGGTGGTGCGGTGGCGCTTCTGCCGGTTTTCGCACTTGATATACTTAAGGTTGGCGTAGATGGCTTAGGGCTCATGCGGGCGGCATCATCAATAGGGGCGTTAATAACCATGCTGGCCATGACCAAATTTTCGCCAATGGGTAAACCCTGGCGAAACCTGCTGATTGCCGTAACCGGTTTCGGTTTATCCATTATATGCTTTGGCCTCTCTCGTATATTTTGGCTGTCGTTGATATTCCTGTTTACAGAGGGTGCGTTTGACAGTATTAGTGTGATCATCCGCGGCACCATTATGCAGTTACTCACACCCGATCATATGCGCGGGCGTGTTTCAGCTATTAATTTCATTTTTATTGGCTCATCTAACGAGATCGGCGCTTTCGAATCTGGTGCCGCAGCAACTATAATGGGTACGGTACCATCGGTTATTTTTGGCGGCGGGATGACGTTACTTATTGTATCGCTCACTTACTTTAAAACCAAGAAACTGGTGCCTTTATCCCTGACAGAGATACAAACGCCCGAAATAGAAGTCGCTGCGGAAATGTCGTAAAGTTTCCTTTGTTATCGGGCGGAATCCGCACCGTTAAATTCTTTCACAATAGTCCCTGGTAAATCATACAATCTCCACTGTTTATTCGCGATTGCTTCATTTTTTGCATGCAATAGTTTAATAAAATCTTTTACGCCTACCGGTTCGTTACCATTTGCGTGGATCAATACAATGCTCCCGTTTATCGGCTTTTGCCCCTTTGCCAGCCATGCATCACTGCCTATGGGGATTAAAGCCAAGCCGGTTATCTTAAACACCAATTCCCGGCTGGATACCAAGCCCGGAAACCTGAAAAACACAGATGGCACCAATCCATTTTTGAGTATGGCCTTTTCCGTTTCAAGCACCTCGAAATTGATATCGGTACCGGATTCAAGTAAAAAATTCCTTTTAAGCGGAAGCTTCGGGCCAAAACGATGGTTGTAGGAATGGTTGATCCAGTTAATACTTAACTGATGATTAGCCTGCATTTGCTTTAACCATTCCAGGTCGGCAGAATGATGGCTCATCCATAAACCTGATACCGATATGGCTACCGGGACGGGCGTTTCTACTTTTTCAAATGCCTTGATTGTTTCCGTAAAGGCAATCCTGTCAAGCGGACGATGCGAAGGGCACAGATCAGTGGTTAGGGTGATGCCATTTTCTTGCGTTGCTCCTTTGGTAACCCCCGCATTTTGCAATCCGACTGATTGTTCTTCCGCTTTTTTTATCGCACGGATATATGGTGTATTTTTAAAAAAGTCTAATGCCCTGTCGTAGGACATCGGCTCAACATCATAAACTTTTGATTTGATTATTTCGGTTTCAAGCGTTTGCGGATTAATTAGCAGGTAGTAACGCTTTCCGGCATTTTCAAACCTCCGCGTAACGAATAGGTTTTGTTGGTTGCGGACAATAACCCCATAAAAAACTTTATAGTCCTTAATGCTAGCATAGGCTTTTTGCGCATTTGCACTTTGCAAACTACAGCACAATGCGACGAGAACGACAAGCAGGTGTTTAATTTTCACGTTAATGATTACGCCGGGTAAAGCGCCAATATAACCAATATTATCCTCAAAAACTTTTGCATGGCTTCAATTACCTGCGGCTTTAGCACACCATGATTTAACTAAGCTGCTTGCATTTATTGCGTTAAATGCCAATCGCCCCTAACAGAACAACCCGCAAAAAAGGGTTTACACAAAGTTTCCACTTTTTCAATTTACAATATCTAAATATCTGTAAATGAGGAAATTAAAAAATTGATTGGTTTACACTTTTGGATTTTGTAGGTTTTGTATTGTGTACACTTCCAAATACAAAAAAACTGATCAATTGAAGATATACACTATTTTGGAATAATGGGCCTCCATTGGCAAGCTTAAAAGCCAGGTACGGAATTGAAACTTTGGATACGGGCATTACCATAAACACAATATTTGGTTCGCATTAACAAACGATGTGTTAACTTTGAGCGCCAAACGGCAATTGAAAAATAAATCCGATCCCGATAGCTATCGGGACGTAAATCCGAAATTAAATGACACGTTTATCCGTCAACATAAATAAAATAGCCACCCTGCGCAACTCACGCGGCGGCAATAACCCCGATTTGGTTCAGGTTGCAAAAGATTGCGAACGCTTTGGCGCGCAGGGCATAACCTTACACCCCCGGCCCGATGAAAGGCATATCCGCTACGATGATGTTTTTGCACTGAAGAAAATTGTGACCACCGAGTTTAATATCGAGGGCAATTGCCAGGAGCAAAAATTTATTGACCTCGTACTCGCCAATAAACCCGAACAGGTTACCCTTGTACCCGACGTTTTAGGGCAAATCACATCTAACCATGGCTGGGACACTATTGCTCACCAGCAGTATTTAAAGGATATGATCAAAGTATTTAAAGATGCCGGCATCCGCGTATCCATATTTGTTGACCCCGTAGCAGAAATGGTTGAAGCTGCTGCCACTACCGGTACTGATCGCATTGAATTATATACCGAGGCGTACGCACATCAATATCATCAAAACAAAGAAGCTGCCATTGCACCTTATATAAAAGCTGCTAAGGTGGCACAAAAAGTTGGGTTAGGTATAAACGCAGGCCACGACCTTGACCTGCAAAACCTGAAGTACTTTGCCGAAAACATCCCGGGATTAGATGAAGTAAGCATAGGCCATGCCTTGATTTGCGATGCTTTATATTATGGAATGGAAAATACCGTGCAAATGTATTTGAGGCAATTGGCTATCTGATAATAGTTAAACTCCCTGAAAGCAGGTTGCAATTGGATTTAAGGTTGATGATATAATAATAAACCCCCGGCGAAAGTTTTTTGCCCTCGAACGTACCGTCAAAAGGCGTAGCATAGCCTTTTGATTCGAAAATCTTTTGGCCGTACCGGGTAAATACCTGGATTGTTGCCAAAGGGTAGCTGGCGATGCCGTTAATCACCCAATAATCATTTATCCCATCGCCGTTGGGAGTGAAGGCATTTGCTATGTCGACAGCGGAAATGCCAACACTCACTTGTACCGCTGTGCGCTGACTCTCGCAGGTGCCTGATACCTGGCTCACATAAAAGGTGGTATTACTTTTAACTGTTATCTTAAAGTTTCCGCTGGTCTGCTCATCCAGTGGTGTTGTTGCGGTTTGATCGGCATACAAGCGATAGCTGTATCCACTTGATGGGCTGCTTACCTGCAACAGGGCATCGCCGGCGCTGCATAACTGTAAATTGCTCACTGAAGGGGGTGATATATTTTCGGATTGATTTTGCACGGTATAGGAAGCTGAAACCAAACCACATCCTGAAGCGTCATTTACACTAAGCGTGTAAACACCCGCGCCAACGCCCATAAGATCGGGCGATGAGGAAACAATTTGATTGCCGGCATCAACCCATGACCAGGCATAGGGCTGCACTCCGCCACTAACCTGTATATTGGTGATGCTGCCTGTATGCAAAGTACATTGGTCATCAATTACATTTTCCGCGCCCGCAAGTATTTGCAATTGGGTAATGGTTGTTACTGTATAACTTTTGTATAAATTTTCGCAGCCGTTTTTATCGGTTACATAAAGCTGATAAGTTCCCCCAGGCAAATCAGTAATTGTAGTATTATTACCCCCTATCGGTTGGCCCTGGCTGTTTATCCAACGGGCCGAGCTAACCAGCACATCGGTTGCTACAGAAACAGAGCCATTGTTTTTTCCGAAACAAGCAGGCACGATACTCGTTGTGTAAACAGGATATTGCGTCGGCGGATCCTGCCCGATATGATAAACTTTACTGGTTTTACTGCAACCGAAGCCATTTGAGGCAGTAAGGGTATAGTCGCCGCTGGGCTGATTTTGCAGATCAATTGATTGCCCCACAGGTTGATTGTTGCCATTGACCCATTGATATGCAGTTGCACCGGTTACCGTAATTCCGGTGACTGAGCCGTTGTCTTTGCTACAGGTTGTTACGGTGCTAACGACTTTGCTGTCATCCATCGTAATACCATTGGTTTCGGGGATTGTAATATCCGTAGTATAAACGGAGCCGCATTGGCTGTCATCGCTTACTTCCAGTTTATAAATGCCGGCCGGCTGGCCTAACAGGTCCTTTGCAGTACCTACGGTTTGCTGCTGGCTGTTCCACCAAATATATTTTAATGTACCTGTGCCCGTAACCGCCAGGTTGGTAATTGATCCGGTTGACTGGCCGCAATTGGTGGATTGGATTGCGACGTTGGATTGATCGATATTAGGACCGGTGGTGTTAACGAGGGTAAATGGACCATAGTTTTGAATACAGGTCTTGTCAGCGCTTGTTATTGCCAAATTATAAGTTCCCGAGGGGACGGCGCTTAATACCAGAGCATTCCCAACTGTTTTGCCGCTTGCGTCAGTCCACACAAAGGTGGGTGAGCCGTATTCATTGTTCGTGAGATTTAAACCGGAAACCGAACCTGTTGAATTGCCACATGACGGATCGACTATCTTAACATTGGTTATGTCAAGTTGGAACTTATCTAGTATTTCAAAAAACGAAGATAAGGCTTTGCAAGTCCCATTTTTGGCTATAAGCCTATATTTACCAACTTTAACATTTAATAAATCAGGTTTTGTTCCAACCACATTGCCTTGTGAATCAACCCATTCAACATTTTGTGCGTTTTGCGGAACAACGCCTTTTATTGAACCAAATCCATTGCCACAGGCATTAACAATAGTAACCTTATCCGTATTGATACTGGTTTGGGTAAAATCGGATGTATTTAGCCCAAGTGTGGCGGATGCGATGACAGTTCCGTTAATGGTGCCGCTATATTGCCAATTGCCGTTTGCGTCTGCAGTGGTTGATGCAAAATAAGTTTGAGGTGAACAAGTACCGCATTTATCGCTGTAAAACAACTCAATATTTGAATTTGGCGTCGCCGTGCCGCTAAGCGAAGTAGCGGATATATTCAAAATATTTATTACCGGAAATGGGAATTCAAAATCGAAAACATTGTTCCCGCCGTGCATTGGTTGCGAAAAATTAGGGCAATAGAAACTGTTTTTATTAACAGTAACATTGCTGAACGGCAAGATAGAAACCGGGTTACAGTTTGTGATATAATTAGCATCAGCAGTATTGCTGCTTCCAATGGCAGCGCTGGTAGCACCATAAATAAAAATGCCGCCGGTTTTAAAACTTTTTGTGAGTGTTTTGTCAGTACCAATATAATTTCTAAGGATATAAAGAGGCAAACCATTGTTGCCTATGTCTATTGCATACCATTGTGGAGCGGCTATTACATTGTCCTCAATAATACAGTTATTTTTACCCCCCGGATCTGTAGTTGACAAATTTATGCCTGACGATGTTGCGATTCCGTTTTGGACCAGGTAATCAACGCCGATCTTATTATTTTGTATTTTTATAAAGGCAGGGCTAGATATGTAGTAATCCGCAGGGTTGGTAGAATCCACATTATTTTCCTGATTTATAGAAAGACCCTGGGCGAACACGTTACCTTCGGCTATTGTGCCCCCAATATTAACATTTCCGATTATCTGACCAATTGGGACGGCGCTAATTTGGTTAACTGATAATGTTTCACCGTCAGCGTCCAGACCAAAGATGTTGTCTTTTAGCGTTAAGTTTTCGAAATACTCAAACTCGTTAACGGGAGAGTTAACAATCAACGGGTTATAAAATCCACTTACTACATTGCCCTTTCCCATGGCCCCGATCGTAACATTCTTATCATTTCGTAGCCCGATTCCAGTCCAAAAGTATAGGAGGTTTGATTTGGTAACATCAGTAAGGAATTTTAAATACAAACCGTAAATCGCTACATCGTGTTTGTTAACAATAGACAAAGCCGAAATCGTTTGGTTGACCGGCGTTTGAAAAAATAGTGCTACGCATGCATCGCTTACTCCAAACTTTGATCCTGTTTGAGTGGATCCGTCGATCACTAAATTCGAACTTAGATCCGGCAACTTCGAAAATAGTGTAATGGTTCGTCCGGCTTGACTTACGTCAGGCAGATTAAAATAGATATAATTGGTAACGGAGCTGTCAGCAAGTGCCACTTTCCTCAATGCATCCCGTAGCGTCCCCGGTCCGGAATCAGCATTGCTGGTCACTACAAAAATGGCAGGGAAAGCCCTCAGGCTAAAAACGAAAAGGAAGAAAAAAAGTAAAGTTTTTTTATGCAACATTATTTAGGTTACAACCCGCTAAAAATACAACTTTTCTCCATATCATCCAGTTAAGGTTCAAATGTATTCGGTGCAATGGCATGGATATTCCATTTTTTCTGTGTAAAACCACTGTCACTAATAGGTTAATAATTGTTACTCAATAGCCAAATTAGTACCTTTGCCCCAAATTAAAGGGACACCCAATTCATGAAGTTGAATATCGATTACCAGGAAAAGTTTCAGGCGAGGCATATAGCTCCAAATCAGGCAGATACCGCTCAAGTGTTAAAGGCTATAGGCGTAAAATCACTTGATGAATTAATCAGTCAAACCATACCCCAAAAAATCAGGCTAAAAGCTCCGCTAAATCTTCCGCCTGCTAAAAGCGAATTTGATTATTTAAATAATTTAAAGCAAACCGCGTCAAAAAACAAGGTATTCAAATCGTTTATTGGCCAGGGCTATAACGATGTAATCGTGCCGGGTGTTATCCAGCGCAATATCCTCGAAAACCCCGGATGGTACACGCAATACACGCCATACCAAGCCGAGATTGCCCAGGGCCGTTTGCAGGCGCTCCTTAATTTCCAGACCATGGTGGTTGATTTAACCGGGATGGAGATGGCAAACGCATCCTTACTGGATGAAGGTACTGCTGCTGCCGAGGCCATGTTTATGCAATACAGCCTGCGTAAAAATCAAAATGCCAATGTGTTTTTTGTATCGAAGGCGGTGTATCCCCAAACTATTGATATTTTAAAAACCCGTGCACAGCCCTATGGTATCGAACTTTTGATAGGCGATCACCAGTCGGTTGAACTTACCGACAGTATGTTTGGCGCCATTGTTCAATATCCGGCAGGCGACGGCGCTGTTTATGATTATAAAGATTTTGCAACCGCAGGTCACGAAAAAGGCATTAAACTTACCGTGGCTGTTGATATAATGAGCCTTGCGCTGCTTACGCCTCCGGGCGAGTGGGGGGCCGATATTGTAGTGGGCAGCAGCCAGCGTTTTGGCGTACCTATGGGCTTCGGCGGACCGCACGCAGCCTTTTTTGCAACCAAAGAAGAATATAAAAGATCGATGCCGGGTCGCATCATTGGTGTAACTATTGATAGCGCGGGCAATTATGCATTGCGCATGGCCCTGCAAACCCGCGAACAACACATCCGCAGGGATAAAGCAACCTCAAACATTTGTACTGCCCAGGCTTTGCTGGCCATAATGGCCGGTATGTATACCGTTTACCATGGCCCCGCAGGCATAAAACTGATTGCCGAAAGAATTCATGGGTTAACTGTTTTACTGGAAGCGTCACTTAAACAACTTGGCTACGAACAACTCAATAAAACCTATTTCGATACCCTTAAGTTCGATCTTGGTGATTTTACGCCTATAGCCTTTAACACTTGAGCGGTATCTGCCTGATTGATGAGACTACTTCACCTGAAGACATCAAAACCATCGTTCGTTTTTTTGCCCGGGTAAAAGGCAAAACATTAAATGATGTAAATTTTGATGAGTTAAAGGAGAATATCCAGACTAATATCCCAGGGGGACTGCAGCGCCGGTCGGCTTATTTAACACATCCATTGTTTAATTCGCATCATTCGGAACATGAAATGCTGCGTTATATTAAATCGCTGGAAGCAAAGGATCTTTCGCTTTGTCATTCGATGATCGCATTGGGTTCATGCACCATGAAGCTGAACGCGACAACAGAGATGGTACCCGTAACCTGGGCCGAATTCAGCAAAATGCACCCCTTTGCCCCAGCCGACCAGGTTGGAGGCTATATGCAGCTGTTTGATGAACTGAATAACTGGTTGAGCGAAATCACCGGCTTTGCGGCCATGAGCCTACAACCAAACGCGGGCGCGCAAGGCGAATATGCCGGCCTGATGGTTATCCGCGCTTATCATAACGACCGTGGCGACAGTCACCGCAATATTGCTTTGATTCCATCTTCTGCACATGGTACTAATCCTGCATCTGCAGCAATGGCTGGTATGAAAATAGTGGTTGTAAGATGCGATGATAACGGAAACATTGATGTTGCCGACCTGAAAGCCAAAGCAGAACAATATAAAAATGAACTTTCGTGCCTGATGGTAACCTATCCATCTACCCACGGCGTTTTTGAGGAATCCATTATTGAAATATGCGCTATCATCCACGAAAACGGCGGCCAGGTGTATATGGACGGCGCTAACATGAACGCACAGGTAGGTTTAACCAGTCCCGCCAATATTGGCGCCGACGTTTGCCACCTTAACCTTCATAAAACATTTTGTATACCACATGGCGGCGGCGGCCCGGGCATGGGCCCTATCGGCGTAGCCAAACACCTGGTTCCCTATTTACCGGGACACGCGGTAGTTGATATCGAGAGAGGCAAATCTATCCACGCAGTGTCTTCGGCGCCATGGGGATCGGCATCTATATTGATTATTTCACACGCCTACATAGCCATGATGGGCAGCGAAGGCTTAACCGATGCAACCCGTTACGCCATCCTGAACGCCAATTATATTAAAACCCGCCTGGAGCACCATTACCCCGTGTTGTACACCGGCGCAAATGGCCGCTGCGCACATGAAATGATACTGGATTGCCGTGCATTTAAAAACTTTGGCATCGAGGTAACCGACATTGCCAAACGTTTAATGGATTATGGTTTCCACGCGCCGACGGTTTCCTTCCCGGTTGCGGGCACCGTAATGGTTGAGCCGACAGAATCGGAGCCGAAACACGAGCTCGATCGTTTCTGCGATGCGATGATCTCCATCCGTCATGAAATTGACAGTGTTGAAAAAGGCCTTTCGGATAAAACAGATAATCCTTTAAAAAACGCACCGCATACTGCATCGGTAATTACAGCCAACGAGTGGGAACACCCCTACACCCGTCAAAAAGCTGCCTTCCCGCTGCCTTATGTTGCTGCTTATAAATTCTGGCCATCAGTAGGCCGTGTTAACGATACCTACGGCGACAGGACGCTGATCTGCTCATGCCCGCCATTAACGGATTATGAGTTTGAAGAAAGCGAAGTAACCACGCCTGAATTTGGGACGTGATATTTAAAATATTTGTAATTTGAGGCTCCCTAAAGGAGCCTTTTTTATGGAATATATTGATAACAACGAAGAACGAGGGGAACGAGCTTTGATCGGGAAAAGACACTGATAATTTATCAGCCTAACTTCTGCATAATATCCAACGTCTAACTCATCTGCACATCCGCACATTTGCACATCCGCACATCAAATCATTCACCGCCAAAATCCCCCCTTTTACCGACTTGTTTGAGCCACTAGCCTAATTGGCATTGTGTTTTTTTGTACGCGGCTTATTTTTACATCAGCATTTAAAAACAACAATAATCTGATACAAAAATGAACGCTTACCAAAACTCATATAACGATTTCGCCGGGATGACGATGGATGAATATAGCTTTCTTCATCATGCATCAGCTGGCCTTAGCCAAAACCAAATGCAAACCTTTATGCTGGTTTATAACAGCAGGCGTAAAAACCCTACAGATATTTTGCTGGCAACCTTGTTGGGCTTTTTGGGCCTGGCCGGTGTGCAAAGGTTTATGACTAAGCAATACTTTTTAGGTTTCATGTATCTGATAAGCGGCGGCTTTTTTGGTATCGGCACACTTGTTGACCTGCTTACCTACAAAAGCATCGCCAACGATTATAACCGTCACCTGGCTTATGAATGCTACCAGGTAGCTAAAATGAACAATTAATACGGCACAGAGCAACTCCATCATATATACCGGTAACCCCGGAACAAAAAATCCATCCTGTTTTTATCGGATGGATTTTTTTGTTTTATAAAAAAAGTGTTTTCGAACGAGGCAAGAAAACGGTTACCATATATCACTTGGTTAAGTTAACGTCGTATAAGTTTTCTCACCATGGTTTGAAATGACACCGAAAGAGGTTTCTTATGAAATCTTATTCCACGTTAATCCTTCTCCTTTTGATTTAACCGATTGGTGGAAAATTTGATTCTCAGGTGCTGCCAGCTGCGGGTCCTTTTCAAATATCGACTCGACAAATTTACGTACCGTGATCAACAGTTCCTGGTCGGTTACAATATTGGCCACCTTTAAATCAAGCACGCCGCTTTGCTGGGTGCCTTCAATATTGCCGGGGCCGCGCAGCTGAAGGTCGGTTTCGGCAATTTCAAAACCGTTATTGGTTTTTACCATAGTATTCAGCCTTATCCGCCCATCGTGACTTAATTTGGCGCTGCTCATTAAAATACAAAACGATTGCTCGGCCCCGCGCCCTACGCGGCCCCTGAGCTGATGCAATTGCGACAGGCCGAAACGTTCGGCATTTTCGATGATCATCACCGAAGCATTGGGTATGTTCACCCCGACCTCAATTACGGTAGTGGCCACCATGATCTG
>Ga0206865_1185_pt1 | contig 16704 bp, 13 predicted proteins | sample Alteio_BWOrgCont_39_FD_152628 | JGI IMG/M metagenome (GOLD analysis project Ga0206865, IMG submission 152628) | Enriched cells from forest soil in Barre Woods Harvard Forest LTER site, Petersham, Massachusetts, United States -... | ecosystem: Environmental > Terrestrial > Soil > Temperate forest >...
CCCTGATAACCGCGACCAGATATTGGGCACATCCTTCTGGATGAAGGTATTTGCCGGTTTTTGCTGTATTCCGTTAATATACGTGGCTTATACCATATTACCCGCTAAACAAACACCTTATAGTTACGTGTTTATCTTTTCGTTTATCGGGGTCATACAGGCTTTTACGGTAATTGACGCCTACTTCCAGTCGGAGGTACAATCAAAATACATCATGAAGGTTCAGATCATAGGGAACCTGGTATCAGCTGCCGTAAAATTAATGCTGATATATAATAAGATGCCGCTGATCTGGTTTGTGTATGCATATACCTTTGATTTCCTGTTTATATCCATTGGCTATTACTTCACCTATCAGCGCAAACAGCGGAGCATGTTTAAATGGTCGTTTAATTTTGACCTTTCCAAAAAACTGTTCAAATATTCGTGGCCGTTAATGTTATCGGGTATAATGGTGGCTTTATACATGAAGATAGACCAGTTTATGCTGCAAAATATGTATAGCGTTAAAGAAGCGGGAGCGTATGCCACAGTGGCCAATTTCAGCGAAGCCTGGAATTTTATACCTGCCGTAATTGTAACCTCCTTATTTCCGGCTATTTTGAATGCTAAGCGCGACGACGCTGCACGGTACAAAAAACGCATCCAGCATTTATACGATCTGATGGTTTATATCAGTCTGCCGGTAGCTGTCATCATAACTTTTGCGGCACCGCTCATCTATAAGCTATTAACACCGGAATATGCTTATGCATCAGCAACGTTGTCGGTGCACATATGGTCGGGCGTATTTGTATTTTTAGGTGCGGCCAGCAGCCAGTATTTAATTGCTGAGAACTTTAATAAGCTCACTTTTATCCGTACCGGTTTCGGCGCGATTGTAAACATTTTGTTGAACCTGGTGCTGATTCCGCGCATGGGCATGATGGGCGCTGCCATATCTACCCTGGTGGCGTACGCCAGCGCCACCTTCTTTATTGTATTTATTCCGAAAGTTAACGACCAGGCAGTGATGATGTTTAAATCATTATTTTTAATTTCGCTGGTTCAAAAGATCATTAAACGATGAGTAGTAAGCTCCATTTACTGTACAAGGTTTTCACCAGTCCGCGCCGTTTGCGCACATTGCTTTCTTTTAATGATAAAGGCTACCTGGATGAAGTGGGCTGGTTCCAGGCTTTTGATACCAAATCGCCGGTCGACCAGGACGGCAACCCCATACCCTGGGTTACCTATTCCTTTATCGATTTTATAAAAGAGCGCCTAACCCGCCACCATACGGTGTTTGAGTTTGGATCGGGTAATTCAACTTACTTTTATGCCAAATATGCCGGGATAGTGGTTTCGGTGGAGCATGATAAGGAGTGGTACGATAAAATTGTAAAAACCAAGCCCGAAAACTCCGAAATGATTTTTTGCGAGCTGATGCGCGACGGTGATTACTGCCGTATGCCATTAAAGCTGAATGAAACTTTTGATATTATTATAGTTGACGGCCGCGACCGGGTAAACTGCTGCAAACAGGCTGTAAAAGCGGTATCCGAAAAAGGAGTGATTGTTTTGGACGACTCCGAGCGCGACTTCTATAAAGAGGGGATAGATTTTCTGAAAAACAAGGGTTTTAAGGAATTGGCCCTTACCGGCATATCGCCGGGATTGTTTTACCGCAAGGCGACATCCGTTTTTTACCGGCCCGATAACTGCCTAAATATATAACATGGCTGACCAGATCATTAGCGGCAACGTTAAAACCGCGTACGACGAATTTTACGAAAAACACGACGAGGCCTGGCGCATGCTGGGCGCAAAATATAAAGCGCAGCATATTATTGATGTAAGTGCAGGTCGTACCTTTAAAAAAGTGCTGGAAGTAGGCGCCGGCGATGGCAGCATCCTGAAATACCTTGCAGATGCAAACTTTGCGCCCGAATACCACGCGGTTGAAATTTCGGAAAGCGGGGTGGAGCATATCAAAGCACGCAAGATAGCGGGCCTTAAATCGGTGCAGTTGTTTGATGGATACAAACTGTCGTTTGATGACAATAGCTTCGACCTGGTGATCCTTTCGCATGTACTGGAGCATGTGGAGCATGAGCGCATTCTGCTCCGCGAGTTAAAACGGGTGGCGCGCCATTGCATTATCGAAGTGCCGTTGGATTACCGCGCCGGTGTAGATAAGCGCATTAAGCACTTCCTGGCTTACGGGCATATCAACGTTTACACCCCAACATCGCTGCGTTATTTGCTGAGCACCGAAGGTTTTGTGATGGAAGACGACCTTACATCCATCATCCCGCCCGAAGTAACGAAGTTTAATACCTACGTAAACCAGAAAAAGCCAAAGAATATTTTAAAAGATATAAAAATAGGAGCGGAGTTCGCATTAAAGGACGGCCTTGGCAAAGTATTCGGAAGAAAGATGAACGAAAAACTGGCCAACGCTTATACCATCCTCTGCAAAAAAGCCGATCAGCACCTGGAGATTTTTTAGGTTTTTTTGTAGAGACGCAATATTTTGCGTCTCCCGTTGACAGGTATTAAAGCGAATGGCTTTTGAACACAGGGGACATAGAGAATTTCATAGAGAACGCTGAGATTTACACGCCTCAATCGAAACCAAACGTTACCCGCTATCCAATGACCAATGACCAAAACCCATGCAAAACCTTGCACCCATAGCCTTATTTGTTTATAACCGCCCCGAACATATCCGGCGGACACTCAACTACCTGCAAAAAAATGTGCTTGCTGATGAATCGCGGCTGTTTATATTTTCAGATGCTGCAAAAACAGAGGCTGATAAGGCTAAAGTAGACGAGGTTAGGGATTTAATAAAAGACGTTTCGGGCTTTAAATCGGTAAAAATTATTACCCAAAAGCAAAATAAAGGACTGGCGGACTCTATTATTGGCGGGGTTACCCAATTGATAAAGGAATATGGCAAAGTGATTGTTTTTGAAGATGATCTGCTTTCATCGCCCTTTACGCTGCAATATTTTAATGAAGCTTTGGCACGCTATGCTGATGAAGAAAAGGTGATGCACATTGGTGCCTATATGTACAAACTATCCGATAGAAACCTGCCGCAAACCTTCTTTTTCAGGGCGGCAACCAGCTGGGGATGGGCAACCTGGGCCCGTGCCTGGAAAAACTTTGAACCCGATGTTGATGTGCTCCTCAATCAGTTCGATAAAAAGAAAACCGACCGTTTTTCTATCGAAGGCACCATGAATTTTTGGAAACAGCTGGAAGGTTATAAGGCTGGTAAAAATAACTCCTGGGCTATCCGCTGGTATGCGTCTATATTTTTAAAAGGGGGGCTTACCCTCAATCCATCCAAATCACTTGTTCAAAATATTGGTAACGATGGCAGCGGGACACATTCGAACAAAGAAGACATGTATCACGTACAAATACTGCAAAAGCCCGTTAAAACTTTTCCAACGGAAATAAAGGAGGATGAAAAGGCTTACGCCGCCATCAAAAACTTCCTTAAAAACCGGAAAGGCAATTTATGGGAACGAGGCCTGCGTTTTGTAAAACAATTGCAAGCAAAATACCTGGTAAAAAAAGCTTAATAAATTAAACAGCCTGCTATTATGGATAATTACTGTATCAGTAACCGTAAAATTATTTTCGAAGCAGGCAGCGTTGTCGAGTTCGATTTCTCTATAAAACAGACGCTTATATTCAATCATCACATTATAGTTCTTTTAGATATTCCGGAAGATACCTGTTATAATCAAAATGTTTTCGCGGTTAATTTCAAAGGAAAAACGGTCTGGCAAATCCAGGGATCGGATAACCTGGACAGGATCGGGATTTGCCCGTTCACTTCAATCAGCATCAGCAATCACGAATTGATCTGTTTTAATTTGTGCGGTTTTCGCCTCACTGTAAATCCCGCCACCGGCCATGTAACGAGTCAAGTGTTTAACAGGTAGGTAGCCTCACCCTATTATTTTCAGTTCCCCTTCATCCAACTGGTTCTCAACTCATTTATACGGTTGGTAAGGCTATCTATCGCGGGTCGGTACCTGGCCTGGTCATTATCTTTAAATTCATGGTAAAGCAACGGGTAATACCGGCAATAAAGATTGATGAGTACCGCCTCTTTTTTTGCATCGTGTTTCTTGTCGCCCGGTAGTTTCAGTTTAGTCATATCTAAAGCAATTTTGCGCAATTGCGGTAGCTTCGGCAAGGCGACTTGCTCCATTTTAAACAGTTTTTCTTCCCGGCTGGTGTCGCTGCCATAAAATACCTCGTTGAGCTGATTGCTCAGCGTATCGACTTTTTGGATCAATAGCGCATACTCCTTAACCTGGTATTGCTGCGAAGCCAGTAAGCCGCAGGATACAAAAACGATAACAATTGCCGAACCGATAGCGGCAATGCCCCATTTTTTGATGAACAGGTTTTGATGATTTAGCCCGATGAAAGCTATCCATCCAAAAACATAACCCGAAATAAGTCCGCCGAAATGTGCCGCGTGATCCACTCCTTCGCCAACCGGGATAATATTGTAAGCAACAACTATTGCCGTGCTGATGAGTAAGGCCTTTCGGGCGCTGCGCTCAAAAAAATTGGTACTTAGCAGAGCCAATAATATCCCAAACAGCCCGAATATAGCCCCGGATGCGCCACCGGCAACTTGCGTATAGTTAAAGAATATGGATACCGTGCTGGCAATAATGCCGGTAAACAAAAACATGAGCAGGTAATTCCATTTGCCCAGTTTACATTCCAGCAAGGAGCCTATATAAACCAGCGCGACCATGTTGCCAACCAGGTGCAAAATCGAGAAATGCTGAAAAACGCCTGTTAAAAGCCGCCATATTTCGCCGTTGAGTACGCGTGCCCGGTTATTGAAACCAAACCATAAGTGGGATTTCTCCCAAATGCTTTCGCCCTTTGCCAGGTGAAACTGACTGCGCGTCAATATCTGCGGTAATAAGCGCAGCCCGATGGAGGTCGCAATAAAAATCAGGGTGTTTAAAATGACCAGCAGCGGCGTTATAAAATATTTCTCACGCGGAATAATCGGCGAAAAAAAGCCCCTCAGCTGCTCTTTGCCGGCCATTGGCGGGTCTTCAAGGTTCAGGAACTGCTTTTCGGGTATGGCGTCCATTAGCTCCTGGGTAGTTTCATCCAGGTTAGCCTGCAAATGGAAGTCGGTATAGGCTATTTCACCCAGAAGCAGGTCCAGGTTCTTTTTGTTTTTACCGTAATCATACCAAAGTGCCTGAAATCCGACGCATTCGCTTTTGATGATAACCGAATTATCTATTACACGCGCTGAAACCTCTTCGGAGTACGATGCCCATGAAATATCGGTATAGGCGATGATGCCGTCATGATCAAAATAACCCACATGCCAGCCCATGCCTACCATTGCATGGTACAACAAGGTTAAATAATGGTCTGAATTATATTCGTCGAGCGGTATAGTTACAGTCCTGTTTGGAGAAATTCCCCCGGCCATGATACGGTTGATTGATTAGCGTACAATATAGCTAAATACTATTTAAGGAAAAGAGAAAGAAATTTAAATATTGAATAATGAATGCCCAATATCGAATTCCAAAGTTTCTGACTTCATTATTCAATATTGGGCATTCAATGTTGGATATTAATATCTAACAGAACACTACCTCTATGCTTTCAACCCCTCAATCTCTTTCAATGTTTTTGGCAGATATTTACCCAGCAACTGGCTGCCTGTATCAGTAATTAAAAAATTATCTTCAATACGGATGCCGCCGAAATCGCGATAGGTATTTAAAACATCGTAGTTAATAAATTCAGTAAACTTTTTCTCGGCCTGCCAGCGGTCAATCAGTTCCGGAATAATGTAAATACCCGGTTCAACAGTAAGCACAAAGCCTGCTTCCAACTCGCGACCAAGGCGCAGGCTTTTCAGTCCAAATAACTCCGTTTCCTTTTTTAGCGTATCGGAGTAGCCTACATATTGTTCGCCAAGATCCTCCATATCGTGAGTGTCCATCCCCAGCATGTGCCCCAGCCCACATTGAAAAAACATGGCGTGTGCACCGGAAGCAACCGCTTCTTCCGCATCGCCTTTCATCAGGTTTACCTGTTTTAGGCCTTCCACCAGTTTTTGGCAGGCCTGCAGGTGAATATCCTTGTACCTTACACCAGGTTTTAACAGGCTGATGGCATGATCCATTGATGCCAGTACTATTTCATAAAGCTCGCTTTGTTTGTTGGTAAACCTTTTCCCTACCGGGAAGGTGCGGGTAAGGTCGCCGCCGTAGTGCATGGCATTTTCAGCGCCGATGTCGCTTAAAACCATCCTGCCCTCCTGCAGGGTATTGCCATAATAATGAGTATGCAGCGTTTGACCGTAGGTGGTGATTATAGCAGGATAGCCCAACCGCGAATTAGCTGCCGTGGCCACCTCAAGGGCCTTGGCAACCAGGTCATATTCTTTTATCCCGGGGCGCGCATATTTTATGACCGCCAATTCCATATCCACACTGGTGGACACTGCTTTCTCCATTTCGGCTATTTCCAGCGGCGTTTTTATTACGCGCTGCGCTATTACTGCTTTAACGAGTTTTAAGGAGACGAATTTACCAACGTCACCTAACCCTGTGTTTAGCCATGCTGCCAGTTTTATTTTATTTTCGGGGCGATAGGGCGGTAAAATATGCACCGGCCTGCCCGAGGTCATCGCCTTGTGGATGTAATGGATTACCTGGTCGTAAGGTTTGGTTTGGGCAACGCCCACCATGCCAGCCATTTCGCTGACAGTAGGGAGGGTGCCGGTCCACACAATATCATCAATGGTGAGTTCGTTGCCAAATATTACCTCTTCGCCGGTATCGGTATCAATTATGGCAGCAAGCGAAGCCACATCCAGCCCGAAATAATACAGAAAACTGCTGTCCTGCCTGAAGGGGTAGCAATTGTCCTTATAATTCATGCTGCTATCCTCGTTCCCCATTAAAAGAATAATGCCATCAGCGCCCAAAGCTTGTTTTAAAGCCTGCCTGCGGCTTGAATAAACCGATTTTTCAAAAAGGTGAAGTTTCATAGGGCAAATATAGAATATGTGAAGCAGTGCAACCAAATGGAACAGGCCGGTAATGATCTTTCCAAAGGCAAGCCCTCTCAATACTGGGTTTACACAAAGTTTCCACTTTTTAAATTTACAATATTTAAATATCTGTAAATCAGATAATTGAAAATTAGGTGGGTTTACACTTTTTTATTGATTTACGGGTTCCGACTCAAGAGTTCAGACTCAAAACTAAAAGCAGATGGCATTATTTTTAGGCTATTTCACCGCTTTCACCACAATATAAGGCGATAGCGCCTTGCTTTCCAAAGGCACAATTTTAGTGAAAACCTTACCCGCCAGCCAAATGGTTTTCACCACGGCTTTTGCAAAACCGCCTTGCTCGCTTTTGTTTTCGAGCCAAACGGTAAACTTGCCGTGGTAATAGCTTTCCACCTCGGTAAGGCCAAGCTGACGGCAATAGTCTGCCAGCAGTTGAGGGTTCATGCTGTTGATGTTGTGTTTGTCGTAATTCTCCTTGTCGAATTTGCGTTGTACCCAGCCGTTAACACTTTTAAAGTTGGGCAGGGTGATAAACAGCACGCCGCCGGGTTTTAAAAACGGCAGGTGCGTTTCAATAATGGCTTTGGTGTCGTTAAAATGTTCTATCAACCCAAACGATAATACCATGTCATATAGTTTTTCGGGCTTGTATTCAAACAGATCGGCCTCAATAATATTGATATCACCGTGTTTTAACCCGTTTTTTTCCAGGAGCTGATCAATCAGGCCTTCATGTATAAAATAATCAAACAGCGTAGTATCCAGTTGCTGGTATTTTTTTAAATAGGTAGCATAATAACCCGGAAATCCACCCAGTTCGATGGCATTTTTTATGTTTTTCCCGGCGATGAGTTTCGCCAGTATATCGCCAAAAACGTAATTGGGTTTCAAATACAGGATTGGGTTCTTTCTTGATTCCCAAAATGCTTTCCAGAAAGCGCGGTCTGTTAAATTTTGTTCCATTGATATAAATCCGGTATTCGAATTATGTCTTACAATAAATTTTCACCCTCTTTCCGCGAAGCGAAGAGAGGGTGGTCGAGCAAAGCAACGACCGGGTGAGTCAAGTGTGCTCAGGGCAAACTCATCTTAGTTTTTATTTCTTCTCCAGTACCCTTGCCGGGTTTCCAACCACCACGCAATCAGCGGGTATATCCTTTGTTACTACACTGCCTGCGCCTATGATCACATTATCGCCAATGGTAACGCCGCCAATAATACACACATTGGCGCCAATATCTACATTATTACCTATCCGCGGGCAGGCGCTAAAAGTGCCATCTGCCAGTTTTTTATGACCGATGGTGGTGCTGTTCCTTAAAACACAATTTGCGCCGATAACGGTGCCTTTATTTACCACCAGCGCCTGGCCATGATAAAGTGATAAGCCCCTGCCAATGGTTAATTTGCGCGGCAACTCAATCCCCAAAATCCACTCTACCCAAAAGCGGTACAGCATAAAATAAGGGTAAAATATAATTTTGGTGATGGTGTACTTGTTAAACGCCTGCAGCAAACGGAACGAAAATAAAACCGACTGTGCTTTAAAATTTTGCCGGTTGGCACTCCAATCCTGGAATAAATAAGCAAAAAAGTTCATCGTTTCCTTCAGCAAAAAATTAAGTTAAAACACGTGTTGGTCTATATCGAAACTTCTTTTTAACCACTAAGGTCACTAAGAATTTCGCAAAGGACACTAAGTTTTTATAGGTTAGATAATCAATCTGCAATACGATAATTAATCGCAATCAAATAATTTTCTTTGTGCACTTTGTGCTTCCCTTTGTGTCCTTTGTGGTTATTTTTCGATCGCCTGGTTATTTTTATTTATAAACCATGCAAAGACCACCTATACCAACCCCCCAAAAGTAAAGTTTTCATTTTAGAATTGTTATAATTGCCGCATAAATAGCGCCGCTTAATGAAGGTAACCTTAATAAACACATCCGATGCCGGTGGCGGCGCCCCCGCAGCATGTATGCGGCTGCTAAAAGCGCTTGAACTTAAGCAGGTTGATGTACACATGCAGGTGCAGGAAAAAACAACCGGAGAGGAGCGGGTGAGCGGCATCAACAACACCCCGGCGGAACGATTACGCATAAAATTTAACCTGCTTTATGAACGGCTGCCTTTCATTTGGTTTAAGGCAAAAGCCAGGGCGGTAAGGTTTGCTTTTTCCAAAGCCAACACCGGTACTGATATCTCCCAAAAGCCAATTGTAGCCGAAGCCGATATTTTACACCTGCACTGGACAAACTTTGGCTATCTATCCATCAGCAACATTAAACAGCTTTTTGATACCGGCAAACCCATTGTTTGGACGCTTCATGATATGTGGGCCTTCACCGGGGGCTGCCATTACGCCGGCGACTGTGATCATTTTACCAACCAGTGCGGCAACTGCTGGATGCTGCGCGATGCCTCGGATAACGATATTTCACATTCAGGCTGGTTGCGTAAGGCGGACATGTACAAGGCGGCAAATAACCTGGTTTTTGTAACCTGCAGCAACTGGCTGGCCAGCGTGGCGCGTACCAGTTCGCTGTTAAAAGGCTTCCGCATCGAGGCCATCCCAAATCCCATCGATACAGAAATATTTTCGCCCAAGGATAAAGTTGTTGCGAGGACAAAATGGAACATCAGTCCCACGGCAAAAATAATTTTGTTTGGGGCGGCCAATATCCTCGACAGGCGCAAAGGTATCACCTATTTGGTAGAAGCGCTGGACGATCTTAAAAAAAACTATACTGATACTGATGATTTTGAGGTAGTGATCTTCGGGAAAAATAAATCTTTCGATGTCGGCCAGCTGCCTTTTAAAGCGTATGAATTAAGCCTGATCAACTCGCAGCAGGATATGGCCGAACTGTACAGCCTTGCCGATGTGTATGTTACGCCCACGATAGAAGATAACCTGCCCAATACCGTGATGGAATCCCTGGCTTGTGCAACGCCGGTGGTGGCTTTTAATACCGGCGGACTTCCGGATATGGTTGATCATTTGCAAAACGGGTATCTTGCGGAATTTAAATCATCAGCTGATTTTGCGGCGGGGATACATCATGTTTTAAATTCGGATAAAAAAAGCGAATTTGCAGCCAATGCACGTGAAAAAGTAATGAAAAATTTCACCAACGAGATTGTGGCTTCCAAATATCTAGCCGTTTATCAATCAATTTTACCAAAATGACCGAGTTTAAGCCAACCTTATCAGTCATTACAGTGGTTTACAATAACGTGCGCGATATTGAGCGCACCATGCTTTCGGTTTTAACGCAAACTTATCCCAATATCGAATATATTATTGTCGATGGCTTGTCGACAGATGGCACGTTAAAAATCATTCGCCGGTACCGCAATGCGCTTGCAAAAGTTTTCAGCGAAAAGGACGAAGGCATTTACGATGCCATGAATAAGGGCCTGGCGGCCGCAACAGGCAATTATGTGTTATTCATGAATTCGGGCGATGAATTTTATGAGCAGGACACGGTTGAAAAGGTATTCGCCTCGGCACCAAATGCCGATATCTATTACGGCGAAACCGAAATGATTAATGAAGAAGGCGAAAGCCTAGGCCGCCGCAGGCACGCTGTACCGGATGTGCTTACCTGGGAGAGTTTTAAATATGGAATGAATGTAAGTCACCAGGCCATTTATGTGCGCACGGCACTTACTGTACCATTCGACCGGCAATACAAACTCAGCGCCGATATCGACTGGATCATCCGCTGCACGGTAAACGCGCAAAAAATTGTAAATGTTAACAGGTATGTGGCGCGGTACCTTGTCGGCGGAATGTCTAAAGCAAAACACCGCCAAAGCCTGGCCGAACGTTTCGATATTATGCGCCGTTACTATGGGCTATTTCCCACCATTGCCAATCACGTTGTAATTGCCTGGAACCTGGCGAAATACTGGCTTAAACATAGAAGGACCAACGATTGATAAGACAAACGGAGTAGTTTAATATCGAATAATGAATTTCGAACTTCGAAGGTTCAAACTTCATTATTCGTCATTGGGCGTTCGGTATTCGATATTAATTCCCTTAATTTAATAGCATTGAAAAGATGTGTGAGCGCTTCGCGGTTTAGAGAGGGCCTTATCCGTGTAGGTTCCCCTCTAAATTATTACATAAATCCCCTGTTTATTATTAATAAAATGCCGTAATTTGCTGTTTAAATATTCTACGAATGTCAATGCAGGTCCCGGCAGGAAATTTATTAGAAAAAATAAATTATCCATCTGATTTAAAGCAACTTAAAGTCGAAGAACTTAAACAGGTTTGCCAGGAGCTGCGCCAGTATATTATTGATGTGGTTTCGGTAAACGGCGGCCACTTTGCCGCAAGCCTGGGTGTTGTTGAACTCACCGTTGCCCTGCAATATGTATTGAATACCCCTTACGATCAGCTGGTTTGGGATGTTGGCCACCAGGCTTACGGACACAAAATACTAACCGGCCGCCGCGAAATTTTCCATACAAACCGTGTTTACAAAGGGATGAGCGGTTTCCCCAAACGCTCCGAAAGCGAATACGATACTTTTGGCGTTGGGCACTCTTCTACATCCATTTCGGCAGCTTTGGGTATGGCGGTTGCATCGCAGTACAAGGGCGAAACCGACAGGCAGCATGTAGCCGTAATTGGCGACGGCGCCATGACCGCAGGTATGGCATTTGAAGCGCTTAATCATGCGGGGATAGAGAATTCAAACCTATTGGTGATCCTCAACGACAATAATATGTCGATTGATCCTAACGTAGGTGCGTTAAAAGAATATTTAACAGATATTGCCACTTCCAAGCCTTATAACAGGTTTAGGGATGACATAGCCAGTGTGCTGGCAAAAATATCGGCCATTGGGCCTGATGCTTTCAAAATAGCCCAAAAGCTTGAGAAAAGCATAAAAGGTACCCTGCTAAAACGCAGCAACTTTTTCGAGGCGCTTAAATTCCGGTATTTTGGTCCGATTGATGGGCATGATGTAGAACACCTGGTAAAGGTATTGAAGGATCTGCGCGATATACCCGGCCCAAAACTGCTGCATTGCGTTACGGTTAAAGGCAAAGGCTACGCCCTGGCCGAAAAGGACCAAACCAAATGGCACGCTCCCGGCTTATTTGATAAAATAACCGGCGAAATAAAGAAATCGAAATCCGACAAACCCCAGCCGCCAAAATACCAGGATGTGTTTGGGCATACCATAATTGAATTGGCCGAGGCAAACCCTAAAATTATGGGTATTACGCCTGCCATGCCTTCGGGATGCTCGCTTAACCTGATGATGAAAGCGATGCCTAATCGCGCTTTCGACGTGGGTATAGCCGAGCAGCATGCCGTTACATTTTCGGCAGGCCTTGCTACACAGGGATTAATCCCTTTCTGTAATATATACTCCAGCTTTATGCAGCGGGCGTATGATCAGGTGATACACGACGTGGCCATACAAAACCTTAACGTAGTATTTTGCCTGGACAGGGCTGGCGTTGCCGGTGCCGACGGACCAACACACCATGGCGCATATGACCTGGCCTTTATGCGTTGCATACCGAACATGACAGTATCGGCGCCGATGAATGAAGAAGAACTCCGCAACCTGATGTTTACTGCCCAGCAGGACGATATGGGCCCGTTTGTAATACGGTATCCCCGCGGCAACGGTGTTATGGTTGACTGGCAACGGCCATTAAAAGCTATTAAGGTAGGCAAAGGCCGTAAAATATGCGATGGCGATGATGTTGCCATTTTAACCATAGGCCATATTGGTAACGAAGTGGTAAAAGCCATGCCAGGCTTAAATAGCGATGGTTATTTTCCGGCACACTATGATATTCGATTTGTAAAACCCCTGGACGAAGCCTTGCTGCACGAGGTGTTTAAAAAATTTGGCAAAGTAATAACCGTTGAAGACGGCTGCCTTGAAGGCGGTATGGGCAGCGCCATATTGGAGTTTATGGCCGACAATAACTACAGTGCCCACGTGGTGCGCCTCGGTATCCCCGACATGGTGATTGAGCACGGCGAACAACCCGAACTTTGGGCCGATTGCGGATATGATGCCGCAGGCATAGCAGCCCAGGTTAAACTATTAGGCATCGCCAATAACAACCATATTATTGCTTCGTAGATAGCCCCCAATGCCCCATTGATGTCATTTCGACCGTAGGGAGAAAACTTATACGCCATGTATTTACGCAAATGCATTCCCGCCGTCAAAGTCCGTGATGTTGTGTAAGCTTTAATCCTCTATGTCTTTATTCAAAAACCTCCACCCAGGATTTGTTGATTCAATGAGTTTATTCTTTTTTTCCCTGCGCCATTTTTTTATTTCTTTTTCCCGGTCAATTGCTTGTTGAATGTGACTAAAATGTTCAAAATAAACCAGATTGTAGCAAAAGTATTTGCCTGTAAAGGTTCCGGGCTTACCTCGGTTTTCGTAATGTTGAGCTAATCGAACGTTCAAATTATTAGTAAGGCCAACATATAAAACAGTTTTAGCTGGATTGGTAGTTATGTAGATATAAAAGTTATAATTCCACATCTTGAGGATTGGCTTAGCAAACTAATATAGCGGGAAAATTTGCATATAAAGTAATTATTCAGCGGTATATATAGCGTTCGTGTATACCAACACTAAGATCCACAGCGTAAAAGCTTGGGACGTAAGTTTTTTTAAAAAAAAATGTCATCTCGAACGACAGTGAGAGAACTTCTGCTTCGACACACAACCGCCAGTGCATACCCCCACTGCGCAGCGTAAAAGCTTGGCGTAGAAGTTTTCTCCCTGCGGTCGAAATGACATTTTTTTCTTTTTTTTCGTCAATGCCCCCAATGTCATCTCGAACGACAGTGAGAGAACTTCTGCTTCGACACACAACCGCCGGTGCGTACCCCCACTGCACAGCGTAAAAGCTTGGCGTAGAAGTTTTCTCCCTACGGTCGAAATGACATTTTTTTTCGTCAATCCCCCGATGTCATCTCGAACGACAGCGAGAGAACTTCTGCATCTGTACACAACCGCCAATGCATACCCGCACTGCACAGCGTAAAAGCTTGGCGTAGAAGTTTTCTCCCTGCGGTCGATGACATTTTATTTTTTATCCCCCCTATGCAAACGGATTGTACCCCAACTGGGCCAGTTCATATTTATCGGCGTACTGATTTATTAAAATTTCCTTTAATGCTGCAGGACTGTCGGTTATTAAGCCATCAGGATTGAGGTCAAGAAATTCGGTTATATCCCCTGTAGAGTCGAGCGTCCACGAATACACAAATTTAAAGCTGTTTCCACCATCACGCAGGGCTACCGCACGTTCAATCCTGGGTTTAAAAAGGCCGGCGAGCAGCGGCGCCAGTATCGAAATACCATCGGCATAAGTATAATTGGGGACGTTAAGGGTTTTAAAAAATGAATCCACATATTCGGGTTCGGTATGCTCATCAACCCCCAGCGCGCGATTGGGCGACAAAATCGTCGCGCCCGGTGCAAAAAAAGTAAACTCATCCTCTTGTGCCTGCGAGCGTGTAACGGTTATAACCGTATCAGGAAACTGAGCCGAAAAATTGGTTTGTATGCAATCAAACAGCGACTGGATATTGCCGTTTGAGTTTTTGGTATCAAACATAATTAAAGCGGGCGTAAGCGCAAGATTGGTTTGCAAAGCAAGGCCTAAACCCGATAAGTAATCCACTAATGATAAATCGGTGCTGGTGGTGCCCTCGCCCATGTAATAGGTACCGTTGATGGAGTGGATATCAGGCTCGAGGGCGTTTGCGCCGGCCTGCAGGTAATTCATGGCATCCGAAACTTTGTTTGGATTGTGCCCGATGATAAAAAACTGCCTCATATTTGTTTTTGGTTAGGTTTTATTGATGTGCAAATTAATTGATGTGCAAATGTGCAGATATGCAAATGTGCGGATTAAAAAATTAATATGATGTATTGATTTTTAGATTGTTAACATGATGATTAGGCAAGTTAAAATCACCGTAGAAGAGCAATTCCTCTTTCATTCCTCAACTGTCCAGTAGTTAAGTTTGCGATGACCAAGATAATCTATCTCGTCATTTGCACATCCGCACATCCGACATCTTTCAAATCATCCGCACATCGTTCCCCTCAATGAGGCAGGAAGCTGGCTAAATCGGTGTACATGCTGCGGAATGAGCTGCGCAGGCCAAGTGTGAACCAGGTAGCCCGGTCCTTAAACATGGCATTGTCTTCGGTGCGGTATATTAAACCAACCTCAATCCGGAGGTTATATTTAGGGTTAAGCAAGTAAGCTATTTTACCATCTAAATAAACCATATTGGTTGTTAAACCCTGGCCGGTGTAGTTGCCAAATGATTCATTTGCGTTCGGAAGTGCCCTGGCGGGGTTTGTGTAAAGTTCAAAAATATTTTTACCAAAGTTTTCGCCATTAATATCGAAGCCATAACGGCCAAAATCACCTTCGCCGCTAAAATCAAAACGTTTGTAGGAGTAATTCAGCAAGCCAACCAACTCCCTGAAGTTGGCTCCCCATGGGTGCGCCAGCGGCTCGCCATTGTCCGAATAGTTTTCGATATACGACCGTTCGGAATAAGTAAATGGCTTGGCTGTATTGTACTCGATGAGATAGTTAAGTCCTTTTACACTGAATAATTCCGATCCCCTGAAACCCATTTGCCAGGCATATTTATTTCGCGAACTTCCTGTATTCGCAAAGAAATCTTTTGACTGAAACTCATCAAGCGCAAACTGCCCGTAGGCTGCAATGTTATCGGTTAGTTTATATTTGGCGGTTGCGCCAATCAAAGCGTTATCCGGCGAGCCATTCGTTGCTTCAAGCGGTCTCAGGAATATAATCGGGTTGGCATAAGTAAAATCAAAGGGACGTTTGTGGCCCTGGTCATCAACAGTATAAGAGATAACAGCATCAAAAAAGCCAACCGAAAACCTGTTGGATACGTTCCAGTCGAGGTAATGAAAAACCGCAAACTTCTTCCGGGAAATGTTATCAACCGAGTTTGAAGCATCCACAGGGTCATTCATATACGACCACATTGCCATATATCTAACATTCCCAAGAGTTCCCGTCAATTTAAAAAACGGATAGGGCGATGCCGCATCCGACAGTAATTCCGACCGGTATCCATCACCAATAAATGTTTTATCGCGCCCCGCGCTGATATTTAAATATTTTACAGGAGTGTAAGACACCGTTCCGGTTATGTACGACCAATCATAGCCACCTGTTTTATAAATACGGGCATACGCCTGGCCGGGCACAATGCCCACCTGGTTTATATAAGTTGAAAGATATTCAGGTAAAACGGCGCTGTTTTGGAAACCGCTTACATTGTATGAAAAGGTTTTACCAACGGTACCGCCAAACTGCGCGCCCAGCGACAGGTTATTGGTATTTCGCGAACCGGAAACATCACGACCTATGCCCACATCAGGTAACAGATCGGCATAAAAGGTAGCCCCGGGGCTTTTAACATCAACCTGGTGCTCAAAATAAAGTTTGCGGTAACCCCAGTCATACGGGCCGCCGTCATTCCCGTAGTTCATCAGCGAGTCGTAACCCCGTTTCAGCAGCGAATCATCCGAAAAATATGGTTTCATCGACGAAAA
>Ga0206865_1187_pt1 | contig 16645 bp, 17 predicted proteins | sample Alteio_BWOrgCont_39_FD_152628 | JGI IMG/M metagenome (GOLD analysis project Ga0206865, IMG submission 152628) | Enriched cells from forest soil in Barre Woods Harvard Forest LTER site, Petersham, Massachusetts, United States -... | ecosystem: Environmental > Terrestrial > Soil > Temperate forest >...
CTTGGATGGCCTGCAAGCTGAGTTGATGTCGGGCGGCAAGGATGCTGGTGAGGCTATTGAAGTGCCTTCGTCAGAAACCAAGGTTGTAGAAGCCAAGGCTGAGCCTAAGAAGGCAAAAGCAGCTAAGGCGCCTAAAGCAGCAAGCGCTTAAGGCTTAAACGTTAGGGATCGGCGGCATCTAGGATTGTTTTCTGGGTGCCGCATCCCCACTTACATAAAGCAATAAACACGGGAGATAGACATGGCTGAGATCACAGCAACAATGGTGAAAGATCTGCGCGAACAAACTGGCGCTGGCATGATGGACTGCAAGAAAGCCTTGGTTGAAGCCAATGGTGATATGGACGCTGCCGTTGATTGGCTGCGCAAGAAAGGCCTCTCGGCTGCTGCCAAGAAATCTGGCCGCGTTGCTGCTGACGGCCTCGTTGCCGTTGCATCAAAAGGTGCCAAGGCTGCGATTGTTGAAGTGAATGCGGAAACGGATTTAGTTGCACGTAATGAAGCGTTCCAGAAATTTGCTTTGGAAGTTGCACAGATTGCCTTGGAAACAGGCGCTGATCTTGAGAACCTCAAGAAGCAAAAGCATGTTGATGGTGCAACTGTTGAAGATAAGCTGACGCACCATATTGCTACCATTGGTGAGAATATGGCGATCCGCCGCGTGGCCCAACTGACCGTACCACAAGGCATTGTCGCTTCTTATGTCCATAATGCAGTGGCTCCAAGCCTCGGCAAGATAGGTGTTCTGGTTGCGTTGGAATCATCGGCTGATGTAACCAAGTTACAGGAACTCGGTAAGTTGATTGCCATGCACGTAGCAGCAGCGCGTCCTGAAGCTTTGACGATCAAGGATGTTGATACCAAGGCGCTTGACCGTGAACGCAGTGTTTTGGCTGATCAAGCCCGCGCTTCTGGCAAACCAGAAGAAATCATCGCAAAAATGGTTGAAGGCCGTTTGCGTAAATATTACGAAGAAGTTGTTTTGATGGAGCAGGTCTACGTTGTGGACGGTGAAACCCGTGTGGCACAAGTGATCGAAAATGCGTCGAAAACATTGGGCGCACCCGTCAAATTGACAGGCTTTGTGCGTTATCAATTGGGTGAAGGCATTGAGAAGACCCAAGATGATTTCGCAGCTGAAGTTGCCAAAATGGCAAGCTAAGAAAAATTATTTTGGTCCACCTTTGGGTGTGCCATCTGAAAAAGCCGGACCCTTTGCTGGGCTCGGCTTTTTTGCTGCTCTCATTGTAAGTAGTTTCTTCACCAGCTCTCTCAGTTGTTTGGGTGATTTACTATAAACCAATGTCGGGTCAAATTCATCGCCCATGCCACGCTTGACGAGCTCGCGCCTGATTTCATCAGAATTTTCATGTGAACAGAAAGCGACGGGAATCCCCATTTCATGTAAGACCTTGTAAAGGTCTGCTCCACCTGAGGCCTGAAGATAATGTACATCTGGCTCTAAAGTCCCTTTGTAGCGAAGGTTAGTAATTGCCCGATCAGGTTTATCCCCATGCACCAATTCCATGGCTTCTTCAAAGCCACCAGCAAAAGCCCATTGAATTTCGGGATATTCATTCTGCAAAAGATCTGCAGTATCTTCGAGGACAACTGCATTGGATTCGACGTATAAGATCTTCATTATCTAGCCTTTGGAATGCTGCATGGTTTATAGGGCGGCGAACCTAGCCCAATTTTCAGGCTTCTGAAAGTGGTTAGCGCCCCTTATTACTTGCCCCCATTTTTTGCAGGTTAAATGGCCCAAATTAATCCTGGCAAGGCTGAGATACCCCCTGTTTTTCGCAGGTTTTATAGTTATAATGCGGCCACTCCTTGCAACTAATCGGGCGGGACATAGAATGGCAAATAATTTGGCGGAGAAAAAAATGGCGGTAACCCCTGTAAGCGCGCAAAAGCCTGGGCAAGCCCGTTATAAGCGTGTGCTGCTGAAATTATCAGGCGAAGCCTTGATGGGCGACCGTGACTACGGTCTTGATCCTGAAACCGTCAACCGTGTGGCTGAGGAAATCAAAACCGTCGTTGATATGGGCATTGAAGTGTGTGCCGTCATCGGTGGTGGCAATATTTTCCGTGGTGTCTCAGGTGCCGCCTCCGGTATGGATCGGTCAACGGCCGACTATATGGGCATGTTGGCAACCGTCATCAATGCCCTTGCGATGCAGAACGCGCTTGAGAAAGCTGGCGTTCCCGTCCGTGTTTTGTCGGCTATCCCTATGTCGGCTGTGTGCGAGCCTTACATCCGTCGCCGCGCTGCGCGCCATATGGAAAAAGGCCGCGTGGTCATTTTTGCGGCTGGTACCGGTAACCCATTTTTCACAACTGATTCAGCTGCTGCGCTTCGTGCATCTGAGATGCAGTGTGATGCGTTGCTGAAAGCGACCAAGGTTGATGGCGTCTACAGTGCTGATCCAACCAAGGTGAAGGATGCCAAACGTTATGACAAGCTTAGCTATCTCGATGTGCTGTCACAGGATTTGCAAGTGATGGATACCTCAGCTATCTCACTCGCGCGTCAAAGTAAGATTCCTATTTTGGTGTTCTCAATCTTCACCCACGGTGCATTTGCCGATGTCCTGCATGGCAAAGGCAAATTCACGATTATCACAGATAAGGACTGATTATGGATCTCAATCAAGTAAAGCAGCGCATGGATGGTGCTTATGACTCGCTGCGTAAGGAGTTTGGTGGTTTGCGCACAGGTCGCGCTTCGACCAATTTGCTCGATAATGTGCAGGTGGATGCCTATGGTGCGATGATGCCGCTTAACCAGGTTGGGACTGTCGGTTCACCCGAGCCGCGCCTTTTGACCGTGCAAGTTTGGGATGCCGGTTTAGTGAAGAATGTCGAGAAAGCTATTCGTGATGGTGGTTTGGGTTTGAACCCACAGCCAGACGGTCAATTGGTCCGTGTGCCCATTCCTGAGTTAAGTGCCGAGCGCCGTCAAGAACTGGTGAAGATTGCAGGCAAATATACAGAAACAGCACGTATTGCCGCACGCAATGTCCGTCGTGATGCCATGGATGCACTCAAGAAGGAAAAATTACCAGAAGATGAGATGAAGAGCCAATCTGAAAAAGTCCAAAAGCTAACGGACGAGACGATCAAACGGATCGATGAAGCTTTGGCCAATAAAGAAAAAGAAATCTCACAAGTGTAAAATGGACGAGAGCCAGTCGCCACCTTCCAAATTGCACGTCGCCATCATCATGGATGGCAACGGCCGCTGGGCTGCATCACGTAGTTTGCCGCGTACGATGGGGCATAGGGCGGGTATGGAAGCAGTGCGTCGGGCCATTAAATCATCCCGCGAATTATCAATCAGCCATTTGACACTCTACAGTTTCTCGCTTGAAAACTGGAGCCGTCCTGCTGCTGAAATCAATGAGCTGATGGGTTTGTTGCGTTATTACCTCCGCAGTGAAATGGCGGCGATGCATAAAGAAGGTATCCGTATCAAAATCATCGGCGAACGCAAAAAATTGCCACACGATATTGTTGATTTGATCAATCATGCTGAGGAATTGACGCAGGATAATAAAGAACTGACCCTTACTTTGGCGTTGAGCTATGGCGGTCGTCAGGAAATCACTGCGGCGGCGCGGGGCCTTGCTAAAGCCGTCGAACGCGGCCAGTTGCAGGCCGATGCGATTGATGAGCATGTTATGCAGTCCTTCCTTCTGACGGGGGGGGCATGCCTGATCCTGACCTTGTCATTCGCACGAGCGGCGAAAAGCGTATCTCGAATTTCCTTCTTTGGCAGTCGGCTTATGCGGAATTTGTTTTCCTTGATGTGTTATGGCCAGATTTCTCAGCCGATGATATGGCGCAGGCGGTTGCTGAATATAAAAAGCGTGACCGTCGTTATGGAGCTTCTGTTGGTCAAGCTTGATTTCCGTTCCCTTGATACACCTAATTTCCGTTTGCGTGTCATCTCAGCCCTCGTCATGGCGCCAGTTGCGCTCTACGCGGTTTCCGGTGGCGGGTTCCTTTTCACAGTGATGGTCATCGGCATTGCGCTCATGGGTTTGCGTGAATGGTTACGCCTGGTTGATGCCCATATGCTAAAACCAGTTGCTGATTTAACGGCGGTTGTTGTGTTAGCAACCTTGCTGTTGGGCGCTTGGGTGTCACCTTTAGTTGGATTGGTTATTGGGGTTTTGGGGACAGCAGCCGTTTATGCTTTCTCTACCTATAGGCGGCAGCCTTTCCAACGTTGGATCGCACTGGGTGTGCCCTATATGGCCGTCACGGGATTGGCTCTCTTTTACCTACGTGCGCAAGTGAATGGCGATGGGCTGATTTATTACCTTCTGGCGGTGGTATGGGGCTGTGATATTGGGGCTTACCTCTCGGGCCGTTTGATTGGGGGGGCAAAATTGGCGCCTGTTATCAGCCCGAATAAGACTTGGGCAGGGCTTTTTGGTGGGATGGCCTTGGCGGCGATATGTGGTTATGCTGTCGCTACTGGTTTTAATGCGCAACGCGCAGCTGTTGGTGTTGGGCTTGCCCTTGTGATGGCAGCCGTTTCGCAGCTTGGTGATTTATTCGAATCTTATTTCAAGCGTCGCTCGGGTGTTAAAGAAAGTAGTGGTTTGATACCTGGGCACGGCGGTGTTCTTGATCGGATCGATAGTTTAGTTTTTGCCTCGATGTTTTTTGTGATTTTTCAAATTGCGCTCGGTGCGCATATGCGGTGGTGGTAAATGAATAGTGCGCAAGTCAAAGCAATTAAGAAGCCAGCGACATCCAATGATCGCCGCCGCGTTACTATTCTTGGCTCAACCGGTTCCGTTGGTTGTCAAACGATTGACCTGATCTCGCGCGAAAAAGAAAAATACCAAGTTGTTGCGCTGACCGCTTTGAAAAATGTCGATAAGCTTGTGGAACAAGCACGGCTTTTAAATCCAGAAATGGTCGTGATTGCCGATGACAAGCAATATGCCGCCCTCAAAGATGCATTGGCTGACACTAAAATTAAAGTTGCCGCAGGCGCCAAAGCTGTTGTTGAGGCTGCAGAAGCGGACAGCGATTGGGTGATGTCAGCGATTGTGGGATCCGCAGGCTTACCCGGCACATTGGCTGCTGCGCGTCGTGGCGCTACAATTGCTTTTGCCAATAAGGAAACATTGGTTTGTGCAGGCCCTCTGATGATGGAGCTGGTGGCCCAGACAGGTAGCAAGCTTTTACCCGTTGATAGTGAGCATAATGCCATTTGGCAGGTGTTCGATTTTGATCGCCGCGAATTTATCTCACGCCTGATCATCACAGCCTCCGGCGGTCCTTTCCGCACCAATACGCGTGAGCAAATGGCGGGTATGACGCGCGAACAGGCCCTCAAGCATCCGGTTTGGAGCATGGGCGCCAAAATCTCGATCGACAGCGCCACCTTAATGAATAAAGCACTTGAAGTGATCGAAGCCCATTTCCTGTTTCAGATGCCGTCAGAAAAAATTGATGTGCTAGTGCATCCACAATCGGTCATCCACAGTATGGTTGAGTATGAGGATGGATCGGTTTTGGCGCAGATGGGTACGCCCGATATGCGCATCCCGATCGCTTATACTTTGGCATGGCCAGATCGTATGGCAACACCTGCTGCAAAGCTTGATCTTGCCAAGCTTGGCCAGTTAACGTTTGAGCAACCCGATCCCATCAAATTCCCAGCTTTGCGTTTTGCGCGCGAAGCGATGGCCAAAGGTGGTACGGCATCAGCTACTTTGAATGCTGCCAATGAAATTGCCGTCCAAGCCTTTTTGGATAACCGAATTGGTTTTTTGGACATCGAACGCGTCAATGAGGCAACCTTGAATGGGGTGCCAACCGTGAAGCTGACAAACCTAGATGTCCTGGACGACATCGACCAGCAAGCGCGACGTTTTGCCCAAGATCAGATTAAACGGCTGAGTAACCGCTAGGGGTAGGTATGGCTGTTACAGTCCTACAATACTCTGACTATGTCCCCAGAAAGCGCCACCACTACCTTGATATGCGTTTTGTTCACCGTGTGGGTATGGGGATAGATGCGCTTGAAGTTGCTGGGGATATTGAAGAACAACAGGCAACTGAGATCCTGCGTGAGGCTTACCACTTTTTAGGTCGAGGTCCTTATCTGCGCATGGGTGATATCATCCAAATGCCTGAAGGTGAATTAAGGGAGCGCCTTAGCGAAGGTGCGTTTGATATCGTCCAGGCTGACCTGGCAAAGCGGCAATTAAGGGTTGGCATGCGTGCGCCTGGGTGGAAACCCAAGCCATTGCCCGCGCATATTGCCAAGCTTTTATAGATTGCCTACTCAAGCCATGGTAAGTGGTTTTTCCATCATTATTAGCAACTTAACCGTTCCCTGGAACCGCCTTTCAGGGTATTAATATCTTCATGCCTTTTGAATGCCATGATCAGGCGCAAAAAAACAAAACCATACAGGTTTGATTTCGGGAGATAGCTTAATGTTTCATTTTCTTGCGCAAGCGCCGCATTTCATCATTCCCTTTATTATCGTCATCAGCATCGTGGTTTTTGTTCATGAGTTCGGGCACTACTGGGTCGCACGCCAATGTGGCGTAAAGATCGAGGTTTTCTCGCTCGGCTTTGGTCACGAAATTTTTGGCTGGACAGACAAGCGTGGCACACGCTGGAAAGTATCTTGGTTGCCTTTGGGCGGTTACGTCAAAATGTATGGTGATGGTTCTGCTGCCAGCGCGCCCGATTCTACAGTCCATACCATGAATGATGAGCAGAAACGCGTCGCCTTCTATCACCAGCATGTCGATAAACGTATGGCCGTGGTCGTTGCGGGCCCTGCGTTTAATTATCTCTTCGCGATTGTTGTCTTGGCTTTGCTGTTCATGTTCCAAGGCCAGCCTTACTCACCTGCAAATATCAATGAAGTGGCAGCTGGTGGTGTTGCTGCGCGTGCGGGTTTGCAGGCCGGCGATAAAGTCCTTGCCATCGATGGTGCCACTGTTGACCGGTTTGAAGATATCAAACGCATCGTTGCCCTGAATGCAGGAACGCCTATTACGGTGGAAGTGTTACGTGGGGACACACATGTTCAATTGAAGTTGACACCCGAAGTCGTAACGACAACGGATCGTTTCGGTGGCGAACATAAAGTGGGTCGCATTGGCATTACTTCTGACAAGTTGGAATACAAGAAATGGTCGCCACCTATGGCCATGAAGCAGGCTGTTGTTGAAACCTGGGAGCTCAGCACCGGCACTTTGCGCGCCATTGGTCAGATGATCATGGGCACCCGTGGGACAGAGGAGCTGGGCGGCCCTTTGCGCATTGCTGAAATGTCGGGGCAAATTGCCCAGGACGGCGTTGTTTCCCTCATTTGGTTTATGGCGGTTATTTCAGTCAATCTGGGGCTTATTAACCTCTTCCCCGTCCCCCTTTTGGATGGTGGCCATTTGGTGTTTTATTTAGCTGAAAGACTGCGTGGTAAGCCTATCAACGATACTATTCAGGAAATGGGTGCACGGGTTGGAGTGGCTCTTGTCCTGTCCCTTATGGTCTTTGCCACATGGAATGACCTTGTGCATTTGAAGGTTATTTCCTACCTTCGCGGTCTGTTCTCTTAAAGTTCAAAGGCTTCCGTTGAATGTCCCAAAGCAGGTTCCATAGCTGCCTGTTTGCCGCCTTTTTAGGATTGGCTTTCTGCGTCGTTGTGTCCCCCGCCCATGCCCAGACTGTTGCGTCCTTGTGGGGCGAGACTCAACCGGCTTCTCTTGCAAACAATGGCCCGATTGTCGATGAAGTTAAAGTCGAGGGCGCACAGCGCTTGGAAAATGAGACGGTCACGTCCTACCTGACGGTCGGCAAGGGCGACCAGGCCGATCCAGATAAACTCAATAGTTCTTTGAAGGCACTTTATGCGACAGGACTTTTCAAGGATGTCAGCCTTAGGATGGACGGCTCGACACTTGATGTGAAGGTCGAGGAGAACCCAATCATCAACCGCGTCACTTTCGAAGGCAACAGCGAAGTCTCAAAAGAGGATTTGGAAAAAGAAGTGCAGTTGAAACCACGCTTGGTTTACACTTTGCCGCGCGTACAGCGCGATGTACAGCGTATCCTGGAACTTTATCGCCGTTCGGGACGCTTTGGCGCCGTTGTTGAGCCCAAAATTGTGAAACTAGAACAGAACCGCGTTGATTTAGTTTTCGAAATTACCGAAGGCAAGCGCACGGGTATCCGCACCATTAAATTTGTTGGCAATGCCCATTACGATGATGATGAGCTGCGCGCCATCATCAATACGCGCGAGACAGCTTGGTGGCGTTTCTTGTCGGTCACGGATTACTATGATCCGGACCGTCTGACCTACGACAAAGAACTACTGCGCAAATTTTATCTCAATGAAGGTTATGTTGATTTCCGTGTGTCCTCAGGCGTTGCTGAGTTGACGCCCGAACGCGATGATTTCTTTCTGACTTTTACTGTCGATGAGGGTCCTCGCTATAAATTTGGTAAGATCAATATTAATAGCGAAATCAAAGGGTTAGATGCTGAGAAGTTGCGCGAATATCTAACGACCCATGAGGGTGATTGGTATAATGCCGATCAGATCGAAAAAACCATTACCAAGCTGACAACTGTGCTTGGTGATATGCAATATGCATTCGTCAATATCGTGCCGAACCCAACACGCCATCGTGACAGCCTGACTGTCGATTTGAATTTCGATATCAAACAAGGCGAACGTGTTTATATCGGGAAGATCGATATTAGCGGCAACCAGCGCACCATTGATAAAGTCATTCGCCGTGAGATGCAGCTGGCCGAAGGCGACCCCTTTAGTGCCACGGGCATCCATCGTTCAGAACAGCGCCTGAAAGATTTGGGTTTCTTTGAGACTGTCAAAGTGACGCCAACAGACGGCGCACAACCTGACCGCGCCAATGTCAAAGTTGAAGTGAAGGAGAAATCGACCGGTGAAGTTTCTGTCGGTGCTGGCTTCTCGTCGACAGATGGTCCTTTAGGTGATTTTGCCATCAGTGAACATAACTTCCTCGGTAAGGGACAGGATGCGCGTTTGGGTGGGACGATTTCCGGACGTACCAAGCAGATTGATACCAGTTTCACGGAACCTTATTTCCTGGATCGCAATCTCTCAGCAGGCGTTGACCTGTTCCGTGTTGAAACCGACAACCAAGATTTAAGTTCTTATAATACCGACAGTACCGGCATGACGTTGCGGTTGGGTTATCCTTTGTCCGAGCAGTTACGTCAGCGTCTGAATTACAGTTTCCACGATGACACCATTAGCAGTGTTCCCTCAAACGCCTCGCTCTTCATCCTCGATCAGCAGGGCACGACGACGACATCCTCTGTTGGACAAGAGCTTGACCTTGATACGCGTGACAGCAAACTAGATCCGACCCTCGGCTATATTACCCATTTAAACACTGATTTAGCTGGGGTTGGCGGTTCGCGGAAATGGGTCAAAGTACGCCTCGGCGGCACACAATATTATCCCTTAGCAGAAAAGTGGATCCTGAGCGGTACAGGCGAGGTAGGCCAAATTTGGGGTCTTGATGGTCAGACCACCAAGATCAATGAACGCTTCTTCCTGGGTGGCGATACGTTGCGCGGGTTCGAATATGCGGGTATTGGGCCGCGTGATATTACCAGCGTCAATGATGACGCTTTGGGCGGTGACCGTTTTGTGCGCGGTAGTTTAGAGTTGGCAACCCCGACACCAGCGCCTCCTGAGTTTGGCTTGACGGGGCACTTCTTTGTTGATGCCGGTATTTTGGGTCGCAATGATGAGCCGGCCATCCCGGGTGATACCTTCGTCAATGACGATAGTTTACACGTCAGCTCCGGCGTTGGTGTGACATGGGCGTCGCCTTTCGGCCCTGTACGTTTGGATTTTGCTGAACCCATCATCTACAAGTCGTTCGACAAGATTGAACACATCCATTTCAGCTTCGGCAGTAAATTCTAAAGATACTAGGAGTATTCTATGTTGCGATTGCCCCGCTTCCTGAGCCTTTTGCTTTTTGTGACGCTGCTCGGCGCCAGTGTTTCAGCACACGCCTTGGACGCCAAGGGTAAAATGCCCGCCCCCATTGTCGCGGTTGTTGATGTGCAAAAGATCCTCGAGCAATCTCTTGCTGCTAAGAGCGTGCAAAAACAATTGGAGACGCGTCGCTCAAAATTCCAATCTGAGATTGAGGGTGAAGAGAATGGCCTACGTCAGGCAGAGCAGGAGCTCAGTAAATCACGCGACCAGCTAGCCGCTGATATCTATGCTGACCGTGAACAGCAATTGCGCCAGCGTTTCTTGGTCGTCGAGCGCCATGTCCAGGCGCGGCGTAAGGTTTTGGATCAAGCCTTTACCGATTCCATGAATGCTGTGCGTACGGCACTTGAAGATATTGTGGGTGCTCTTGCCAAGGAACGGGGCGTTAACCTGGTTTTGGTCAAGCAGCCCGTCCTTTGGGTTGACCCTCCTTTGGACATTACCGATGAGGTTTTAGCCCGCCTTAACGCGAAATTGCCCGAAGTAGCCATTAAAATGGCTCCTGAAGACACAAAGTAGCCAAGCTATTGAAAACCCAAGCCCAATCGGGCTAAAACTAGGGTTCGCAAGGGTGGAGCCGTTTATGACCAAGACTAAAGCCGAAACCAAGAAAAAAAATACCATTGATATCACAGGTATCATGGCCAAGATCCCACACCGTTATCCGATGCTGTTGATTGACCGGGTAATTGATGTTGTCCCAGGTGAAAGTTGCACTGGCATCAAGAATGTCTCGGCCAACGAGCCTTTTTTCCAAGGCCATTTCCCCGGCCATCCTATCATGCCGGGTGTCTTGATCATTGAAGCCATGGCGCAGGCATCGGCCACGTTGGTTGTTGACGCATTAGAAGATGTTGGATCAAGCTCACATCTCGTTTATTTTATGACGATTGAAAGCGCACGTTTTCGTAAACCCGTTGTTCCTGGTGATCAGCTTCACATCAAAGTGAAGAAGGATCGTCAACGCGGCCATGTCTGGAAATTCCGCGGCGAAGCCTATGTTGATAACGTGCTTTGTGCTGAGGCTAGTTACACCGCCATGCTGGTACCAAACGGCGGAGCGCAGACAACAGAAGCCGCCGGTTAACTGGAAAGCTGATGACCAATCAAATTCATCCTACGGCGATCATCGATCCCGCCGCAAAAATTGGCTCTGGCGTTTTTGTGGGGCCTTATTGTGTTGTGGGCTCAAATGTCAAACTTGCTGATGGCGTTCGGCTTATCGCGCACGTCGTGATTGATGGCCACACCAGTATTGGCAAAAACACTGTAGTTTACCCCTTCGCGTCCCTAGGTCAACGGCCACAAGATTTGAAATTCAAGGGGGAAATCTCGACACTTGAAATCGGCGCCAATAACCAGATCCGCGAACATGTCACGATGAATCCAGGCACCGAAGGCGGTGGTTTGGTTACGCGTGTTGGCGATAACTGCCTTTTTATGATGTCATCACATGTCGCACATGATTGTATCTTGGGCAACAATGTGATCCTGGCCAATAATGCCACTTTGGCAGGCCATGTAGTGGTTGGTGATTTCGTTATTATTGGCGGCCTTTCAGCCGTGCATCAATTTGTCCGTATTGGCTCACACGCCATGATTGGCGGCATGTCTGGTGTTGAGAACGACGTTATCCCGTACGGTATGGTGAAGGGCGAGCGCGCACATCTTGCGGGCCTAAATTTGGTGGGGCTTGAACGCCGCGGCTTTGGTCGTGATGAAGTGCGTTCGTTACGCAGCGCTTATCGTATGTTGTTTGCACCCGAAGGTACGATGGCCGAAAGGTTAGAAGAAGTTGCGCGGCTTTATAAAGATCAGGAGCATATCGGTAGTGTCGTGGACTTCATTCGTTCACGTAGTAGCCGGGCTTTGTGCCAACCCAATGATGATGGGGAATAGGGGGCTCGTTTGCTTTTTGTCATACATGCCTTCGATAAGAAAAACCCTTCGATCCGAGCAGACAATTACCCAGCACACCGGGCTTTCCTTGACGAGGCTGCACAATATGGTGTGAGGATTGTCATGTCCGGCCCTTTGGTCGCCAATGACGGCGTCACACCTATTGGCAGTCATTTTGTTATTGAGGCTGCAGAGCTTGAAAAGGCCAAAGCTTTTCATCACGCAGACCCGTTTTTTGTCGCAGGGCTCTGGGAGAATAGTAGCGTGACCACTTTCATTAAGCGTATAGGCTAAACTGTGCAAAATGCGGCACCTAAACTTGGTATTATCGCGGGCGGCGGGAATGCCCCTCGCTTTTTGATTGAGGCTTGTCAGAAAACCGGCCGCCCTTTTTATGTGATCTGCCTTAAGGGGCAGGCCGATGATGGTTTGGCTGAAGGTTTGCCACATGTCTGGCTGCCGTTGGGCGCTGGTGCCAAGTTGAAAGAATTGGCTGCGGCAGAGCAGATTAAAGAAATCGTTATGATCGGCCGGGTGCGTCGCCCTTCGCTTTTGGAAATTAAGCCTGATTGGCTAGCACTGAAAGTCTTGACGAAGATCGGTATGAATATGCTGGGCGACGATGCTTTGTTGCGCAGCATCGGTACCGCTATGGAAGAGGAAGCGGGTGTGCGAGTCGTTGGTGTGCAGGATGTTTTCACAGATTTGCTGACGCCCGAAGGCAAGCTCGGCAAAATTGCGCCAGATGAGGATGCAGAGAAGGACATCAAGCGTGGGATTGAGGTTGCTAAAGCCCTTGGCCATTTGGACGTTGGACAATCGGTGATTGTACAGCAGGGCATGGTTTTGGGCGTCGAGGCGATCGAAGGTACAGACGCGCTGGTGGCACGGGCTGCAGGATTAAAACGTGAAGGCGTTGGCGGCGTTTTAATCAAGATCGCCAAACCCCAGCAGGATAACCGCTATGATTTGCCGACCGTTGGCCCTGATACGATTGATGCGATCCAAAAAGCGGGATTACGCGGCATTGCACTGGAGGCCAAGCGTAGCCTGTTAATTGAGCGCGATGCGACCATCGCTAAGGCTGATGCCGCAGGCCTCTTCATCATCGGCATTTCCACCAATGGCTGAGACACCCCTTTTCTTCCTGATTGCCGGAGAGGCTTCCGGTGATCTGCTGGGTGCGCGTTTGATGCATGCCTTGAAGAAAACGACTGATGGCAATGTGCGTTTTGCCGGCATCGGCGGTCCGCGCATGCAGGCAGAAGGAATGGACTTGTTCTTCTCACAGGCTGAACTAGCGCATTTTGGGTTGTTTGAACTGTTGCGCCATGTGCCACATTTGCTGAACCGTATGAAGCAAACTATAGCTGAAGTAAAACGCGTAAAACCGGCGGCTTTGATTACAATTGATGCGCCAGATTTTTGTTTTCGTGTTGCCAAAAAATTGAAGGGCGAGGACATCCCACTCATCCATTATGTGGCACCCACAGTTTGGGCGTGGCGCGCAGGGCGTGCTCGTAAAATCGCGCAATTTCTTGACCATCTGTTGGCTTTATTGCCGTTCGAGCCACCTTATTTTACAGCTGAAGGGCTTGATTGCACGTTTGTTGGTCACCCGATCGTCGAAAGCGGCGCAGGGCAGGGTGATGCTGCGCGGTTCCGCGAGAAATACCGGGTGGCGCAGGATGCAACTTTATTGGCCATCCTGCCAGGCAGCCGGATGAGCGAAGTCTCAAAGCTACTGCCGATTTTTGCTGAGGCCGTACGTGGTTTGAAAGCACTGCATCCAGATTTACAGATTGTTATCCCCGTCGTCCCAAATTTGGCTTCCTATGTGAAGGTACAGACAGCCAATTGGCTCGTGCCTCTTATATTCACCGAAGATGATGCTGATAAATATGATGCCTTAGCCGCCGCCAAGGGCGCTTTGGCTTGCTCTGGCACTGTAGCCATTGAGTTAGCGATGGCGGGATTACCCGCCGTTATTGCCTATAAGCTCAGTTCCTTTACACATTTCTTATATCGGCGATTTGTGAATTTTCAATTTGCTAGCCTTGTGAACATTATGCATGAGAAGATGGTGGTGCCAGAATTGATTCAAGATAACTGCACACCGGAAAAACTAACCGCAGCCGTCCACGACATTTTGAACAATGAAACGGCGCGTCAGGAACAAATTGCCGGTTTAAAGGATGTGGCGGGTTGGTTAGGACAAGGACAATTTGTGCCGTCTGAGAAAGCCGCTGAGACCGTCTTGGGTGTTGTTAAACATAACCAGGCTAAAAACCTATGATGACGATCTTGCAAATCATTCCAAGCCTAGGCGCTGGTGGCGCTGAACAGGCTTGTGTGGATGTTGTCGCCGGTTTGAAGGCTGTTGGATGTCGTGCCCTTGTCATTTCTTCCGGTGGATCCCGTCTTGAAGAAATCACAGAGGCGGGGGGCGAGCATATTCAACGCGATGCCCATAGCAAGAACCCCATCCGTATAGTCCGGAACGCTTTTTGGCTGGCTGACTTCATGCGTCGGGAGAAAGTGGGTGTTGTTCATGCCCGTAGTCGTGCGCCTGCTTGGAGCGCTTATTGGGCAAGCAAGATGGCAGGTGTGCCTTTTGTAACAACCAATCATGCTGCTTATAAGTTCAATAGTAATACCAAAAAGTTTTACAATAGTGTCATGGTCAAGGCTGATCGTGTGATTGCGATTTCTGATTTTATTGCCAAGCATATTAAAGAGCATTATGGCGTTGGCCTTGAGAGGGTGCGCGTTATCCCGCGCGGCATTGATCTCGATAAATTTGTTCCAGAAAAAGTGACGGTGGAGCGCCAGGCTGCCCTACGCCGGCAGTGGGGCGTGGGTAGCCAACGCTTAGTGTTGGTACCGTCGCGTCTATCTCCTATTAAAGGGCAATCGGTTGCGATTGAAGCCATGGCTTTATTACCGCAGGAGTTGAATGACGTGACGGTGGTCATTTTAGGTGATGACCAAGGACGCGCAAAATATCGCCAAGTGTTGGCCAACCTTATCACTGAACGAAAGTTGAAAGACCGCGTCAAACTTGTGGCGCACTGTAACGACATGCCTGCGGCTTACAGCAATGCGGCTTTAGTGGTGGCCCCTTCCTTGGTGCCGGAGGGCTTTGGTCGCGTGCCGGTGGAAGCCATGGCTATGGGCGTACCTGTGATTGCAACTGAGCTTGGCGGATTTGTTGAGACGATTACGCCTGGAGCCAATGGTTGGCTGGTGCCACCGAATGATCCCCAAGCTTTGGCGACCGCAATAGTGAAAGCACTGACACAAAAACCAGAAGAGTATGAAGCAGGCAAGCAAGTCGCCATGCGCTACGTTCGCGAACGCTATACTAAGGAAAAAATGGTGGCCGATACGCTGGCAGTTTATAGTGAGCTGGTACGCTCAAAAATGCCGACGATATAGGTAAATATAGAACGGAAGCGCCATGACACTAATGGCAATACCAAGGCTAACCCCGGCTGTTAACCCGAAATGGTCGGCTACCGCGCCAATCGCAAGCGCTATGCCTGCATAGGCAAGGCTACTTGCGAAGGAGCCTATGGATGCCATGGTGGCGCGTTGATGATCGCTGAATTCCTTTTGCAATAATTGCTCGCGTGCAACCTCACCAGGGCCATAGACAAAAGCACCTGTCAGCATCAAAAGGGGCGTGAACACATTGGACATAATGACAGCGATAGTTTGGGTAATAAACCAATATGCCTCACGGAATGCCAAATAATAAGGTGCCTTGATGCGGTCAAGGATGCGTCCTGAGAACCAATAACCCAAGAAAGCTACGGAATGATTGATGCCGCGGAAAATACCTGGTCCCCAGCCTGGCCAAAGCATATTCACAAAGGCGGTTTTGAACTGGTAGTTGGATTCGCCTGCACCGAAACTGATGGTTTGCGCCAATAGCAGAAGCCAGAGGCGCGGATTCTTCCGGATTGCGATGCAGGCCTCGAGCAAATAATGGAAGTTCTTTTTCCCGTCGTGAATATGAATGCGTGGTTCCTTGAAAAACAGGCTAGTAATAGCTGCAAGAACCTGTGGGAAGATGCCAACCATAAAAATAAATTTGAGGCCAAAAGGTTCTAGAACCGCAGCAAGAAAAGCAGAGATACAAAGTGCCAAATGCCACATGCTGCTGGTGCGGCCCTGATAGTGATGAAAGCGCCCTTCCTGATTTTGGGATTTTAGGCTTTCATAAAGCATGGCATTGTTGTTGCCGTTAAAAAGGCATTGGCTCAACCCCATGAAGAAAGCGCCGGGCAGTAGACCCCATATGTCTTGAGCCAGTGCATATAAGGCGACCCCTATGGCAGCACTGAGTGAGCCTAAGAATATCGTATAGCGGCGTCCGACCCGGTCTGAAAATATGCCGGTGGGGATATCCATGAAGGCAGAAGACAGCATCTCAAGCGCCCATATCGACATGGCCGCCGTGTATGAGCCGGAAATTTGCGCGAAATAAACGACTGCAAATGGCCATTGTGGGCGGAAATCAGACAGAAAATTATGGAGGTAGAGAAGACGTATATTGCGGAGCATATTCTATGTATGTCAGTAATGAGGGCAAATGTCTAACCCTGCACCAAACACATCCCCTGCTAAACGCGAGCGTATCCTCGTGATCCGACTTGGTGCGCTTGGGGATTTGGTACTTTGTTTTCAAGC
>Ga0206865_1140_pt2 | contig 16157 bp, 17 predicted proteins | sample Alteio_BWOrgCont_39_FD_152628 | JGI IMG/M metagenome (GOLD analysis project Ga0206865, IMG submission 152628) | Enriched cells from forest soil in Barre Woods Harvard Forest LTER site, Petersham, Massachusetts, United States -... | ecosystem: Environmental > Terrestrial > Soil > Temperate forest >...
TTCCCAGGCTGCCCACGCCTGACTTACCTGACGCAATTGACATTGGGAGATTTCATGAATAAATCACTAGTTAGCAAAATAACGCTGCAGACGCTCGTGCTGGTCTGTTTTGCCGTTGGTTGTGGATGGGCTGGCGCAGCCGACGTTACCCGCCAGGAGATACAGCGCAGCGATGTGCCCGGCACCGATCTTGAAACGCGTCTGTATCTGATTACTTTCCCACCCGGCGCGGTGGCACCAGTGCATCATCATCCTGTAGATGGCCTGGGCTATATTGTAGAAGGTATGGCGGAATCCGCGTACGGCAATGACGCGCCTGTAACGCTAAGAGCGGGACAGAGTTTTCATGATCTGGCCGTCGTTAGTCATACGCTATTTCGCAACGCCGACCCAGACAAGCCGTTGAAATTTCTTGTTGCGTACACGGTAAAAAAGGGGGCGCCGGTAATCGAGGTGCCCTGACGTAAGCAGGAAACCAGACGTTTAGTTCGATGTGGCGATCACAACGATTCGATCAAAACGACTTACTGCTGGACAGGACCAGGCTGGTCCTGCCGGCAAATTGCCTATTTGAGTCCTGATAGAGATTTTTATCAAAAATCTGACCACAGTTGTTTCACTTCAGTGCTTACTTCGGATTAACAATCACCGTACAAGTCATGCCCGCGCTGAGTAACACGTGGTCCGGCACTTTATCGATATGAATCCGTACTGGAATACGCTGCGCCAATCTGACCCACGCAAAAGTTGGATTCACATTCGCCAGCAGTTCCGGCGTCGTTGTATTGTCCCTGTCCGCAATCGCGCGTGAAATGCTTTCGATATGACCTTGCAGCTTCTGTGTGCCACTCATCAATGTGATTGAAACCGGATCGTTAAGGCGCAAAGACGGAATCTTGGTTTCTTCAAAATAACCGTAAATCCAGAATGAATCTTTGTCGACCACGGCCAATTGCGGACGTCCAACTTGTGCATAGTCGCCAGGGTGAACCAGCAGATTGGTCACATAACCGTCAACCGGAGCGTGTACTTCAGTGCGGGCCAGGTTGAGCTTGGCGGTGGCAACTTGCTGTTGGGCTTCCTGGTAGTTTGCGGCCGCCGTTTGCGACTGGGTGTCTGCCATTTCGCGTACTTCATTGGATACCACCAGATCGTCCACTTTTGAACGCCGCTCAGCGCTGCGCTGTTTCTGCGACAGATCGGCACGACGCGCCAGCAATGCCGCTTCGGCCTGCGCCAACGCAATGCGATAACGTTCCGGATCAATTTTGATTAACAGGTCGCCTTTGTGTACCAGTTGATTGTCTTTGACCAGCACTTCAACTACGTGACCCGATACGTCTGCGGAGACGTTGATAATGTCGGCCTGCACTCGACCATCGCGTGTCCACGGCTGATGCATGTAGTGGTTCCACAAACGATCTCCCAGCAAGGCAGCAATGCCAAGAACAATCAGCGTGATCAACACGCGCAATAGAGTTTGGATTTTAGACATAAAACGCTCTGGCTTGGTTGGTGAATAAATTGATTAATAAATCAGGAGTGCAGCAGATGCAAAAATACAGACGAATAAAGCCAGGTGAAACAGCGACTGATGCCAAACGTAGCGGGTTAAGCCGAGCTTCGCCAGCAACCAGGACAGCACCCAGTTCAACACAACAGTCAACAGAAAAATCAACAGTAAAGTGGGGAAGTAAACATCACCCAAAGCAAATTCACGCGGCATGGCCAACTCCCTCAATAGCATCTACTGCATCAGATTGAAAACGGGTACTACGGACCAGTCGGAACCAGTCGTCGTCGCGCAGGATGGCGCGAATCTGATAGCGTCCGAGTTGAAGCTGATTTTTTCGCGCTGCGTCGGCGTCATTGGACGTGATCAGATTATCGAGTGCGATGTCGAGTTGGTGCAGCGCTTCCACTACCTGAACTCGTAGCGCGTCACCAGGATGTTCACACAGGGCTGCAATGGTCTGCATTAAACGGTTCATTGGCTTTTTTAACATCGTGGTCTGACTCATGTTAGCCAAAGCGAGGCGCATTTCAATCACGATCTGCCCCATTTCAAGTATCGACATCGCGTGTCCGATCACATCGCCCGCAGTGCCTGAATGATTGGCGACGGTGTTGGCTGGTGCGGTACTCAGCTGGTACAGAAGATCGCGTGTGCGGCTTTCAAAATGGTGACGTAATTTGCCGTTGGAGAGCGGTGCGAGGCAGGCTTGCCCAGCCTGCTGTCCGAGTCTGGTCAGCAGGCGACTGCGCAAACGGGATGCGGAGGCAGGCATGATTGAGAAGGCGACACCTGCAGCGCCCAATCCAATAAAGGTGCCGATGCCATCGTTGAGGAAGCTGACGATGTCGAAGCTCATCTGATTGTGCGGTGCGAGTGCCGTAATAAATGAGAGAAACACGCCACTACCTTCAGTTGAGAAGCGCTTGTTTTCAATCAGCCACGCAGAAAATATCAGGAACGGCAACATGCCGAGCGCCATTGATTCAAACCCGTCGGTCGACGGCAACACCACAAACATGCAAACGAATGCCATGACCTGGCCAAGTGCAAATCCGAGCGCCACCCGCTTTACTACAGTGACCGGGGAGGGCGCAGCGCCAAACAAAATACAGAATACGGCACCAAGAATTGCAGCACCGTTGCCACCCGGCCAGGCGGTAGCGATCCAGAATGCCGATAGTACAAACAACACCACAACGGCACGCAGTCCGGACAGAATGGCGATCCAGCTGTCTGCGTGCACGGCGAAATCAGGTATCGCTGGCGGCTTGCCGGCTGGGGATGCACTCAATGCGCTAACCGCGTCAGCGTAATCCGACAATTCTTCGACGACGCGAAAGTACAGCCCTAGAGCAGCGTCGACTTCGCGGCGCTCTGTGACATCGTCGATAGTCAGTAGCAGCGCTTCAACTTGCGCACGCTGCTGCGCCAAATTATTGCGGTAGGCGGCAAGCCCAGCGGCGACACGGTTTGGATTTTGATCCTGACCGTGGATGCAGTTAAGCAGTTGCTGGTAATGGCGCGTAACGATGGTCGTCGTATCTACTGAAGCCTGGCTACGGAAGCGGCGCATGGCCTGGATGAAGCCGTGAAAGGTGCTCGATATCTTCATGAAACTCGCATTCATCCATCTCAGACGCGCATCGCGCAACCGCGCGTCGGGGCTTTCCAGAAAGCTTGAACTACGCTGGGTTTCGCTGGCGACGATATCAGTCAGAAAATCTTGCTGCACTTCCTGCATACGGCCAGAATCCATCTCCAATGAAAATGTATGTGTCATGAAATCCGTAAAACGTTGAAAACGGGCGATTGCATCTGGAATTAGTCTGGTGCTGGCATGGATCGGAAAAAAAGCCTCGGCGACCACTCCAGCGCACAATATGCCAACGACCACTTCCGATACCCGCGACTGCGCAATATCGAAAGCGTGAGTGGGCGATGCAGCGGCACCGAAGCCGACGATAGCGGCAGTGTAGCCAGCCAACATAAAGCCATACGACTGAAAGTTACGATACCGCGCCGCCAGCCCAACGCACAGACCTATCCACAACGCGAGCGTTAACAGAAATAATTCGGCGCTTTGCGAAAACCATGCTGCCAATAGCAACGACATGCCGCAACCAGCCGTGGTGCCCAGTATCCGGTAAAAGCTTTTGGTCATGACCAGCCCGCTTTCCTTGCGCGCTACGATGAATGCAGTCATCAGTGCCCATTGCGGTTGGCTGAAGTCGAGCCGGAAGGAAATCCACAACGCCAGTAGTCCGGCGGCGCTGGTTTTGCAGGCAAATACCCAGTTCGGCGCATCTTCCGCGAACCATGTTTTACCAGCGCTCTGCAGTGTGGATAGAAGTCGTTTCATGGTCGTCAAGCGTCGCCGGATTCATTGTTCATCTGCACCAGCACCTGCAATTTTTTGTATAGCGCTGCCTCGACAAGGTCCAACTGTTTTTGACTCAGCGGCGCGTACAACTTACTCAGCAATTCTTTAATGCGCGGTGCCAGTTGATCTAGTAGCGCTTCACCTTTCGCCGAAATATGCAGATGAATATTGCGCCGGTCTTCAATGCCGTAACCGCGTGTAATCAACTTCATTTGTAGCAGCTCATCGCACAACCTGGTGATGTTGGTGCGTTTTTCGCCCATTGCTTCGGCCAGCGCAGAAGGAGTAATACCTTCTTCGCCAGCCGTATAGATCGACATCAACGCTGAGTACGTGCGATATGTCAGGTCAAACTGTTTTAGCAGGTCGTTGTACACGTCAACCGTGCGCTGATGCACATTGGCGATCAGGCGAACCAGCCGCGTATATTCGACTGGAAAATCTGGCAGCTTTTGTTTAACCACGGCCAAACTCTTTTGGATGGTATCGAATGAGATGAGATTTTTTTCAGGCATGATCAATTGCTTCCAGGTGTCTGAGTTGATTTCGATTCTTGCGCTGATACTGTGCCGCCACCTAATGACTGCACCAGACCCGCATAGCTATTCAATTGTCCAAACCGCACTTTCGCATCATTTTGCTGTTGGTTTAGTAGATTGACCTGCGCGTTCAGTACATTGATGTATTCGGTCAGGCCGCTACGGTACCCACGCAGGGCCAGGTCGTAGCTGCGCTGGGCTAACTCGACGGCACGTTGGGTATCCTGTTGTTGCTCTTCCAGCGAGTGCCACAATGAAACCTGATCGGCTACATTGCGCATGGCGTCGACCACTGACTGGTTATAACGCTCGACGGCCTGGTCATAACGGGCTGTCTGTACACCGAGATTGCTGCGTAATTTTCCGCCATTAAATATCGGCAGCGAAATCGCCGGCGTAATACCATCCATGCGCGATTTATTACTCAGGAATCCAGGAAAACCAAGACTCTGAAAACCGAACATGGCGCTTAAATCGACATTTGGATAAAACTCGGTTTTAGCGACATCGATACCGCGTGCCAATGCCTCAACACGCCAGCGGTTAGCAACGACATCGGGCCGATGGCCGATCAACTCCGCAGGCAAGCTCGACGGCAACGCAATTGAATTCACTGGATTCAGAGTAGGGCGCGTTATTGCATCACCTGCCGCTGGACCCGCACCAGAGAGTGCCGCCAGTTGATGGTGCAGGCTATCGATCTGCTCATTGATTTGCTTAAGGTGCGATTGCGTCACTGGAATCGGCGCTTCGGCTTGACTGATTTCAAGTTGCGTACCCAAGCCGATTTCACGTCGGCGATTCGCGATGTCGACGATTTTCTGCTGCTCGGTCAGTGTGCGTTGTTCGGTATCGAGTAGGGCGTATTGCAGCGATAAATCGATGTAGGCATGCACCACCAGCGATTCTAAAGCGATGCGCGATTCTTGCGCCTCGGCTTCGCTGGCATGCACATTATCGAGCGCACCGGATTCGCTTTTACTCTCTTTTCCCCAGATGTCCAGGTCATAGCTGGCGGACACAAACGCACTGTTGGTCCAAGTGTAATGACCAGCATAGGGCGGCGGAATAAAATCCTGTTCGCTGTAGCGGATGCGACCGAGGCCAACGCGACCATCCACTTTAGGCAGGCTTGCTGAATGAACGATACCGGCTATGGCCTGCGCTTCGTCAACCCGCGCCGCTGCCAATTTGAGATTTGGGCTACCGCTGACTGCTTTTTCTACCAGGGCATTCAGTTGATCGTCGTGATACGTTTCCCACCATTTTGCGGTCGGCCAGTTCGCAGGCGACGTGGTTCCATCCTGAAAATCCTTGCCAATGCCGAGTGAATTGGGATCGGTGAGATGGGAGTGCGGCGCGATTCCTGCCATGTCCGCACAACCTGCCAGACATAGCGATAACGCTACGCAATACGTTAGCAAGATAGGGTTGGCAAAGCGGTACTTTGTTTTCATAATATTCATTAATGAATCATCCATTAATGAACTATATTCCCGTGGATGTCGATTGTCAAGTGGCGAATTGGATGGCGGTTTCAGAGCAATTAGTTGGATGAGTTGTCAATCGCGAAGTCGAACCCGAACGCTTCGCAAAAACGTGGTGTTTGTCGGCGTAGTTGATGGAATACTTCATCGCGGTCTAGCGATACGTGACTCGCCACCGAATTTATGCGCTGTGGTCAAGATGAAACAATGACCTGATTAGGGTATTGACGAAGCATTTAAGAGTCGTTACCTTGACGTCCGCCGTTTGGACGGTTAATCACGTGTAGCATGTCAGGACCTTAGATCGTCAAACTTTCAAAAGCTCGATCCGCAGCAAAATCCCTATTTATCGCTGGTAAAAAATAAAGAAAAAATTCAATGTCAAAAAAATTAATGTCTGTCAATTTGGTAATGGTGCTTGGCTTGGCAATATTATTATCTGGATGCGGCGGTGGCAGCTCTGGGAGTCAATCTTCTGGTGCCGACACATCCAATGTCAATTCGGGTTCAGGATCGTCAGGAAGCTCGGGCACAGGTTCTACGGGTAGTGCCAATACCAGTGCGAAACTCAGTGGTATTTATAAGGGTGCAAGGATCGTATTGGAAAGTGATTTGGGTGTAAAAACGACAATCACTGAGAACGGTACTTTTCAGCTGCAAACGTCTGGCGCAAAAGATGCCATTCAGGTCGCGCAACAACCAATCGGTGAAAACTGCAACGTTTCATCAAGTGTCAGCGGCTCTGGAGCGAGTGATAGCAGTTCAGTGTCAGTAAATTGCAGTTCAACCCTAAGCGTATTGTATCAATTCACCGGGCCGAAAAAGGCCGGGTCGACCAATGGGCAACTGGCGATCGACGCTAATGGCAATTTATATGGCGCGGCACAAACAGGTGGAGAAAATAATGCGGGTGTCGTCTACATGATTAGTCCAGCCGGCGTTGAAACAGATATTTATTCGTTTGGTCAAACGGCGACCGATGGAGCTGCGCCACAAAGTGGGTTATTAATGGATTCAACTGGCAATTTGTACGGAACCACAAAAAATGGTGGTACGTATGGCCAAGGTACCGTCTATCGGATTAATAAAGACGGAACCGAAACCATTCTGTATTCATTTGGCGCAAGCTCGGGCGACGGCTCGGGAGTACTGTTTGGCGTGATTCAAGATGCGTTGGGAAACTTGTATGGAACGACGGTGTCGGGTGGAGCTTACAACCAAGGCACAGTATATAAGCTTGCACCAGACGGTACTGAAACCATTTTACATTCCTTTAATCCGGGGGTGAACTTCGATGGATTTGGTCCGGAAGGAAGCCTGTTGTTAGATGGTGCTGGAAATCTCTATGGCACTACAACTGGGGGAGGGATGCTAGGCGGCGGGCTTGGTACACTTTATAAGATCGATGCTTCGGGCAATTATTCAATATTGTATTCGTTCGGACAAACTGCAACTGACGCGCTCGTACCGCAAGCTGGCGTCATTATGGACAGCAATGGAATTCTGTACGGGGCAACAACTGGCGGCGGTTTATATGGCGACGGCACGGTTTATACATTTAATACTGCGACAGGTGTCGAAACTGTACTCTATTCATTTGGCGCTACAAGCATTGATGGAAACCAGCCAAAGTGGGAATTGACGATGGACTCATTCGGGAATTTGTTCGGTACTACTCAACTTGGCGGCACCAACAATTTGGGCACCGTATTCGTTGTCACGCCAGATGGTGTTGAATCGATTGTGATGTCGTTCGATGCGCTGGTCAATGGCGCGTGCCCGCAAGCAGGATTGTTAATTGATTCGACAGGAAATTTGTACGGAACTACCGTCAATGGTGGTGGACCAGGTTGGGGAACCGTTTTTGAGATTCAGTAATCGTGTTAGCCAGTTTATTAAATTAAAAATTTAAACTGGAATTAATTGATTCTTCCCGTAGTTACTGCAATTTGAATGGCGGCCAAAAACGGAAAAGGGTTAGCGTAAGCTAACCCTTTTAATTCTTTGGCTCCCCGACCTGGACTCGAACCAGGGACCTGCGGATTAACAGTCCGTCGCTCTACCGACTGAGCTATCAGGGAATTGTCTGTGAAATCGCTGCGCGTATCGATGAATTCACATTCAACCAAACGCTCAATGTTTTAAGACGACGCGCATTGTATCAGAACAATTTCATCCCATGAATTTTTTATTTTTCGCCTGCTGAAAATTTAAGCTTTTTATAAATGCCAATACGAATCAAGGGATTGCAGCGACTTTCCCAGGATAGACACAAACTTATCCACACAATATGTGAAGAACTCTGTTGTGAATTTGTATTTCTTGCGAGTTGTAACTACACCGTCACAATACGTCGCTATGATCTGGCCTGTATCTCAATTCTTTCCAAAGAGAATTTGCCCGTAACCTCATCGTTACGGGTTTTTTTTTGATACGCGCAAGCGACGTTGCGCTTGGCTACGTTGGGGCTAAGCTGTTGTTAATAATCAACGATAATTCGGTACGTGATGTCTGGCAAATTGAGCTGAATTTCTGGCGCGTTTTGTATTTGGCTGCCAGAACTACGTCTAAATTATTGAATTGATGGTGGAATATTTCTTATATTGGTAGCAAGATGGTTGATTTGGATAAGGCGACTTGTCAGAGGCACTAAAAATATTCTGAACTTAGCTTGATTTGGGCATCTGATTGTCTTATTGTGCAATGCACTAATTACTCCAAGGTATTAAATTGTCTACTCAATTTCAGCCAATGAAAAGTAGCACGACTGCGCTGACAGTTGCTGCGATTGGTATCGTTTATGGCGATATCGGAACAAGTCCCCTCTACACGATGCAAACCATCTTCTCCGAAGAATACGGTTTAAAGCTGACGACACCCAACATACTAGGCGTGGTTTCACTCATTATGTGGGGCCTGTTTATTGTCGTCGCGTTGAAATACGTTACCCTGATTTTACGAGCGGATAACCGCGGTGAGGGCGGCATTATTGCGTTGATGGCACTTGCGTTGGAATCGGTAGGTAAAAATTCGCGCTGGAGTTTTATTTTGCTGGTGCTGGGTCTGTTTGGTGCTGCGCTATTTTATGGCGATGGGGTCATTACACCTGCTCGTCGATTTCCTGATAAATACCGATGCACCCAGGTCGATTGGGTATCGATAACTGATCGACTGGTATGACCTTTGGCGCCTTGAGAAAATGATTAAAGCCAATGACAAATTCACTTGCCTGTATCTTCTTTTCAGTTTGTTCATTGGAGTAAATCATCGCATCTGGCTCCTTCAAAATAGGCCGTAAAATCTTCCGCAAGCATCGTTCGGTAAGTTCCTGCTCCAAGTAGTGCGGCATCAAATCGATGTCTTGCAAAACACCGCGAACATTTTCTAGAAAACCAATACACTCAAATTCTTTGGTTGAAATATTTACAGCGATCCGTTGGATCTCCAGACCGCGATCAATCCACCATATTGCCTGCTGGCAGGCTTCGCGCAATACCCATTGGCCAATTGGCACGATCAGGCTTGATTGTTTCGCCAACGGGATGAAATTTCCTGGCAACAGCAATCCCCGCCTTGGATGGTTCCATCTGATCAGCGCCTCCACCCCCGTCACATTGCCGTCCTGCAGGTTGATTTGCGCCTGGTAATAGAGCGTGAATTCTTTTTTCAACTGCTAGAAGAAGATCTGAACCAATATCCAGAATTTCTTTGCTGCGAATTAGCATTTCAGATCGATAGAATTGATATTTATTGCGCCCGCCTTCGTTAGCGTTGTACATCGCTGAGTCAGCATGTCGAATCAATGTTTCGGAATCTGCCCCGTCATCTGGAAAGATGCTGATGCCAATGGTTGCGCCGATATCGACAATTGTCCCGGCAATACGATACGGCGCGGTGATAACTTTGTGTATGCCTTCGATTTTCAGATTAAGGTCATCGCTCGGATTCAGCTCTGACAGCAGCAGAATAAATTCGTCACCACCATACCGACTGACGGTATCAGTATCGCGGACGGCGCTCTTTAAACGCTGCGCAACCGATTTTAGTGACTGATCACCAATTGCATGGCCGAGTGAGTCATTGACGGTCTTATATCTGTCCAAATCCAAAAAAAGTATCGCCAATTTGGTCGACCGTCGTTTGGCAAAAGCAATTGCCTGTGCAATCCGATCATATAACTGCATACGGTTCGGCAAATCGGTCAGCGAGTCATGATGGGCCAGACGCGCCATCTCTTCTTTGGCCTTCGCGATATTATCCGCCTCGACCTGTAATTGCAGAGAAGCGATAACCAGGCGCTCGTTGACTTCCATTAGTTTGCGATTTTGCTCCCTTTGCCCGGCCAACTCGCAGATATTACGTCGGTCGATGCGGATTGAGTCACGACGATCGGGCTTCAAGTAAGCCAACCCATTGAAACATCTTTAAGGCATCGATAGTGCGGGCAATCCATGTATTTTCTGCTCGTTAAAACAGCCATGTAGTTTTAAGATGAATGGCTAGATTAGGTCAAACTCCGTACTAACTCCGTTCGGTATCGAACCATGCCCCCTTTTTCCGATTGATAAAGTTGTTCAGACCTTGTTTGGTTCTCCCCTGGGCGCTCGGATGTAATACCGTGGCGTAATTACCTACATGTCGACGGGGCGCGAGTGTTTTGTTCGACTACTTGACTATCGAGGGCTAATGGGTGCCCCCTTTTTTATGACACCTTTTTTACTTTTTTACTCGCGAAATTATCGATAGCCGTCAACATCAGCGCACGCCAGTTCCTTGAAGCCAGCGGGTGCACGTATTCGCAAGGTTATTTGTTTGGACGACCTGTGCCGGTTGAGGAACTCAAGATGGCACTGATGCCACCGGTTTTAAAACTGCAATTTGGATGAATTCTTCAGTCTGAACCACTGTTATAACCCGTGCTGGGTGAGTGCCGGATAGTCCAACATCCTGACGCCTGATTTAACTTCCCCGGAAAAATCCATTTAGCCCATTAGGGTTTCCCAGAATATTTAACTTTGTCTTGGTCTGATACTCTTCAAACGACTGAGATTTAAATGAATTTCGACCAAATGGAAATTTCAAATAGATTTCCCTTTTAGATACTTACTTTTTGGAGTTATATAATCGTGCAGAATTTGCAGCCACCTGAATTTAGTCAGCCCATACCTGTTAAAACGCAATCACCGAAAGTACCTGGTGGCGTTACATCACCTTCATCGTCTAACTTAAATAGCGCTTCTAAGACCAAATCGTCTGACATTGAAACAGCCTCGATAGCTTTAAAGGCGATTCTCGGCGTTCTTGAAAAACATCCTGAATTCGTGCAGAAAACGGTAATGGAGTCACCGGTCAACAATTGGCTCCGTGCTGACGGCTCATACAAGTATGTAGCAGAAATCTTAAATTCAACTTCCCCCACGAAACCAAAAACACAACAACAAATGCAAGAGATATATTCGCAATTTGCGACGCCTCCTGAAGTGTCTCATGACCTGGGTAACCAGACTGATTTTATTGGCCAGCATCAAGAAAAATTAGCCGGGCCAAAAAAGGAATCACAAAAGAAACCAACATCACCTGAAGCGGGCATTAAAGCAGCATTAGAATATCCGGGCCACTTCCTGATTAAAAAGTACAACACTTAGCACCGAATCCAATCAGGATTTTCGCAAAAGTATTTTCAGGCTTCTCCACACCCTCGGCAATGACCTTGCGCTTAAATGCATACGCCAATGCGATGACGCCTTGCACCATTGCCGGATCTACGTGGTCGACTAAAATATCGCGCGCGAAACTCAGTGTGCTCCCTTTTTCAGTGCTTTTTTCCATGCACGCCTATGAATTTTTAAGCAACTGATCATCCGCCCAAACATCCTCATATTGCTCGGTGACTAGAAAGCGCCAACCCGGTGGAAGACCAAGATAAGGTAAAACAAGCGGAGCCCATTGTTCTAAATGCATGGCATGCAAAGGCACAAAGAAATCAGCGCTATCAGACCATTCTTCACCAGCCCAAACGTACCAACCACAAGTATCTTCTTTAGGTTCAATTCGCAATCCGTTAATTGGCCGCGCCCCATCCATAATATTTTTAGAAACGCCAACTTTTAACTGCATATCGCATTCAGTAAATTGTGCGCCATACTTCGCACAAATCTTTTGTTGAATTAAATAGAAATTCTTTTCCATATTAAAATCCAAACAATTTACTCACGAAAAAAAGGGGTCAGGTCAAACATTGCAGCATTTCAAATTCCACCGTCTTCATAAGCCCGCACCGCCCGACTCACCGTCATGTAATGCACCCCAAAATGCTCAGCGATCTGAGACATCTTGTAAGCCCCTGACTTGTACGCCCGCGCCATCGCTTCGTTCCGGTTTGTATATTTTTCCTGGTACTCAAGTAACGTCAACGCCAGCGTACGCCGATGCGCAATCGACATCTCTCTGAGTTCTTCATTTTTCATTTCAGATTGGTGCTGCGCGATAAAATTTTCATCGCCCAGAAGGAGTTGATGACGTGTCTCAAGCAATGGCGATTTCAATCCCACCCCATGCATGACGAAACGCTGAAATGCCCGCCGGGCTTTGGTTCGTTGCGTGCCAAATTGAGTTAATAACCAGTCGGTATCCAGCCATGGCGGAGCGATCTCGTCGCTGATGCAGGTAATGTAGCTACTCCACGGCCAGTCTTCGGGCACTTTGACCATCTTCGCTCTGACCGGATTCAGCACAACATAGCGGGATAACTCTAATAGATGCGCTTCCTTTTGCACCAATATCGCTTTATACCGTCCCTGAAATAAATGTCCGACCATTTGATGGCGGCGATTGAATTTCTGCGTATAAACGCCGTTTAACTGACGCATACCAGCTGATAAATTTCCTTCTGCGGTTTCAACCAACAGATGGTAATGATTTGTCATCTGGCAGTAACTATGCACTACCCAGTTAAATCGATTACATACCGTCGCCAGAATGTCCAGCCACTCTTGCCTGTCTTTTTTATCAAGGAAGATTTCCTCACGTCTGTCACCTCGCGATGTCACGTGATACAGTGCGCCTGCATATTCTAGTCGGAGTGGCCTGGTCATTTCCGCAGAATTTCATAGGATCTCAAAATGTTGTAATGTTAGACCTGACCCCTTTTTTCTGAACAAGATTGGTCTCTGCATCCGCGTACTGTCCCGGGAATCGTAGGTTGAATGTCACATTGCCCAGTCCAGATGGATTAGAGTTTGGCTGTGTGCTTCCAAACGCCTCCCCGTCCCACTGCCAGACAACTTGTCCATCGGAGTTAGTTAGTAACCTCGGCGTGTTCAAATGCTCCGATTGAAATAATCTCTGCATCAAGTCCGTAGCTGTCTAGACTGCTGCCGTCACTCCAATTGGCCACAGCGTTGCTGTTTGTAAGTTCCATTTAAAGGATGTGGCACTGCCTTTTCATCAAATATCGAAATTGTTAATTCGCACAAATTTCGATCTGCTTTTATGGACAACGATCCACTACCTAAAACGCTCGGCGATAGCTCCTGATAGTTCACAAAATATTTCATAATTTGATTCACATTGACCTTATTTAGACCCTGCGGAATAATGAACTTATAGTCGTCAGAATTTCCTCCATGAGGATTTGCATAGAACCCAAGCCTGTCCTTAGACACATTCAAATTAGTCTCACCGCGATAGGAGTTAAGGCTAAATTCCACTTTTTCGGTGAGATTTATACAACCAGCGAGAGGTGCTGCCAGCAGTAGTGCGGTGAGAACTGCGATCCAGGATTTCGCGAAATCAATCACTTCAATACTCCCTCGTTATATAAATCTGTAACCAATATGAAGGTGCGACAACACTTCCAATATCGCCATTCAAATACAACATATCGTGCGCATCTTCTGCATTTTCGAAAACAATTTCGCGTAAAGACAATGTTTCCGCCCTACTTCTGACACGCGCATTTGTTTCCGGTCATTTTCATCCACAGATTCCTAGTATTCATTATTGCGTCGGCCAGGCGACCACTATTTTCCGGGGACATGAGACTATTCAGGTCTTCCTCAGTAAACACATTAGAACCATGCACCAGTCCATTGAGGATATACCAAGTCTTAAGATTACCGTTTGAATCAACGTGAGCGGGGCTAGTCGCATCCTGCATAGTATGAGCAGCTTGGGCGAAATGTAAATTGGCGTCACTATTTCCGTCGCCGTAAAGAATTTGACCAAGAATAATCTGTTGGTCAACAAAAAAATCTCTATTTTGCAATGCGCTTGCTTGGCTTTGAAATGGCATTAGCATTGAATGTAGGTTTGAACCTGAAATCCCCAATCCGGTCTGTCGATCAAACAGGTCACTTTCTGCCTCCATAGCGGCTATGTCTCCATCTGAAACGCCACATGGCCCGAGCGCCAGTTCAAATATGCGATTGTGTGCCAATCTATCCCAAAGTCCAAATCGATCCGATCCACTTAATGAATTCGCACCCGCATAACCGAACGTTGAGGTTTGCCCTCCGCCAAATCCCAATGGATCAGATTCGATGTATCGACCAGTTGCAGGATCATAATCCCGGAAGTAGTTATAGTGCAGATTGGTCTCTGCATCATAGTACTGTCCGGGGAACCGGAGGTTGAAAGTTACATTGCCGAGTCCACTCGGATTTGAGTTCGGCGGCGTATTCCCAAACGCCTCCCCATCCCACTGCCAGACGACTTGGCCATCGGAGTTTGTCAGTAATCTTGGCGTGTTCAACTGATCGGCATTGATATAGTAAATCTGCTCAGCACCACTATTCGCCGCAACCGTCACACTCACCGCTGCACTCGTCGCCGTGTCACCATTGTTGTCCGTCGCCGTTGCCGTAATCTGATAGCTCCCCACCGCCGCATTCGGGATTTCAATCTTGTACGGCGACTGGGTCACCGTCCCCATCAATGCACCCGCATTATAAAACGCCACCTGCGTAATCGTGCCAACGCTGTCTGCAACTGTGGCCGTCAACGTCAGGTTCACTGGTGCCTGTAGTTGCTGATTCGCGATCGGACTGCTTAATGCGATCGTAACCGGATTGGCCGTCACCGTAAAAGTCTGACTCACTGGCGTCGCCGCTGCGTAATCCGCATTCCCTGCCTGATTCGCATTAATCGTACAGGATCCAACGCCAACCAGACTCACGGTCGAGGGTGAAAGAAGGGGTCAGGTCTAACATTACAACATTTCAAATTCCACCGTCTTCATAAACCCGCACCGCCCGACTCACCGTCATGTTATGCACCCCAAAATGCTCAGCGATCTGAGACATCTTGTACGCCCCTGACTTGTACTCCCGTGCCATCACTTCGTTCCTAGGATCGCAAAATGTTGTAATGTTAGACCTGACCCCTTTTTTCGGGGTATCAAATATCAGCATATGGCGATTATCTTGATCGACTTTAGTTTCATAAGAACGAACCGGCCATAAATTTATATACTGCGGCTTCCAGTTAAACACCAACTCAACCTTGTTCGCGGTTTCTCTACCAATATTTATTACTTTGATTGACGCTGTACAGACTTTTTGGGTTGGATTTATAACCTTTCCGGCCGCGTCCAATAACGGTTGTTGAACTAAAAACGTGAACGCGTGGGGACTAGCCCATATCAGTTTTGCTTTCGCCTTCAATCCAACATTAAGTATCCAAGTGATGAATGGAACAATTAATGAAACAATTTCCTTCCCATAAGAATATAAAAATTCCATTATTTCTCCTTCACGAGACTTACCTAATAATCGAACATTCATAAGCCCGTACCGCCCGACTCACCGTCATGTAATGTACCCCAAAATGCTCAGCGATCTGAGACATCTTGTAAGTCCCTGACTTGTACGCCCGTGCCATCGTTGCGTTCCGGTTTGTATATTTTTCCTGGTACTCAAGTAACGTCAACGCCAGCGTACGCCGATGCGCAATCGACATCTCTCTGAGTTCTTCATTTTTCATTTCAGATTGGTGCTGCGCGATAAAATTTTCATCGCCCAGAAGGAGTTGATGACGTGTCTCAAGCAATGGCGATTTCAATCCCACCCCATGCATGACGAAACGCTGAAATGCCCGCCGGGCTTTGGTTCGTTGCGTGCCAAATTGAGTTAATAACCAGTCGGTATCCAGCCATGGCGGAGCGATCTCGTCGCTGATGCAGGTAATGTAGCTACTCCACGGCCAGTCTTCGGGCACTTTGACCATCTTCGCTCTGA
>Ga0206865_1191_pt1 | contig 16100 bp, 14 predicted proteins | sample Alteio_BWOrgCont_39_FD_152628 | JGI IMG/M metagenome (GOLD analysis project Ga0206865, IMG submission 152628) | Enriched cells from forest soil in Barre Woods Harvard Forest LTER site, Petersham, Massachusetts, United States -... | ecosystem: Environmental > Terrestrial > Soil > Temperate forest >...
GGACGCATCATCATCCATCCTTTGGATTCGCGGGCTCTGGCAAAGCGCGCCCGCGATGCAGGCTATAAAATGATGTCAATCGCGCCAGGAACGGCGGCGTTTTTTTTGACGGACCCGGACGGATATCAAATAGAAGTTTACCAGTCCGCCAGTCCGTAGACTCAGGGCCTATGCGCGAGGTTAGAGGCGCGATGGATAGCCACCGGCCACTAAAATGGTTTCCCCCGTCATGAAGCTCGCGTGATCCGAGCACATCAAGAACAGTGGCCCAAGGAGGTCCTCCATCCGTCCTGGCCTTTTGATGAGCTGCCGTGCGGTGATTGCCTCACGTCGGTGCTCCATCGCCTCGACGGCAGAGTCAGAGTCGACTATCCCTGGCGCAAGGCCAAACACCCGAATGCCCTTGTCGGCGAGTTCTGCCGCGAGCGCAACGGTCAGGCCTCGCACCGCCAATTTCGAGACGCCATATGCGTTCTGTGACGTGAATCCGGCCGATGAAGAGATGTTGACGATGACGCCGCCGCCGCGCTGGATCATCGATGGCTTACATGCCGTCGAACAATTGACGACCCCCATGATGTTGACGGCGAGCAGTTCTTGCCAGCGCGCGACGGAGAGTTCGGTTATGGGCTGCGCGAACTCAAGCAGATGCTTGCCGGCATTGTTGATTAGGATATCGATGTCACCGAGCGCCTCATTTGCCGCCGACACCGCCTTTTGGACCGAAGTACGGTCAGCAACGTCGCAGGCAACGGCAAGCGCCCGGGCTCCGCTGGCTCGAATCTGTTCGGTGGCTTCATGAGCACTGTCGAAATCAATATCTGCGAGGGCTACCGCGACCCCCTTTTTGGCAAAAGCGTTGCCGTAGTCTCGCCCGATCCCGCGAGCGCCGCCGGTGATGAATACGACTTTGCCTTCAAAAGTCATTCGTCATATTCCTGTTGCACGCGGCGTGCCGGTGAATTTCATCTGCCGGCCACATCGAAAACGCCCGACTTTCGAATTAAAGGTACGCAGTCGGTGGTCGCTCAACAAGAGGTCAGGATGTCGTGGATTTAGGACTGACAGGATGCGTTGCGCTGGTTTTGGGCGCCGACTCGCCGGCGGGTCGGTACTGCGCGACCAGCCTTGCGCGCGAAGGCGTGCGATTGGCCTTGGCGGGAGCCGATGAAAACCGCACCCAGCTTGCTGCTACTTCCGCTGCAGCAGAAGGTCAAATCACCCATGTCATCGCGGCGAAAGCTGGCGAAGAGGACCTCGGAAAAAGGATTGCAGATAACGCATTGGCGAGATTCGGAGCGGTGGACATTGTTGTCATCGTCCTGCCAGCGATGCCTCCAGCCTTTCTTGACGAAATCGAGGAGGATGGCCCGATTATCGAGGCCTGGTCTGTACTGGCTGACTACGCAGCAGTGTGCCGGCATCTCGTTCCAGGAATGCAGAAAGGAAAATGGGGTCGCCTGATCGTAGTCGGCTCTACAGAAGCGAAAGCGTTGACCGAACGCCCGGCGGATCTCGACCGTATGGTCGTTCTCGGTGCGCTGGGATTACAAAAATCCCTGTCCGGAGAGCTAGGTCCATTCGGCATAACCGCAAACTCCGTACTCTATGACAATGCCATTATTGGCTCGCATGACGCGCTGATGAGTACCGCGGCAGCGGTGACCTATCTTGCCTCCAGGCCCGCAGCCTATATGGACGGGATCGTGATGACGGTCGAGGGAGACCGCGGAAAGGGGACGTTCTAGAGATGGATCTCGGGTTACGAAATAAAGTCGCGGTCATTTCAGGAGGCAGCAAAGGAATTGGCTTTGCCACCGCGTTGATTCTTGCCGGGGAGGGCGCAAAGATCGTCCTCGCGGCTCGCACGCGCGCGACCCTCGACGATGCCGTCGTACAGCTGAATAAAATCACTCCCGATTCGGCATTCGGTGTCTGCGGCGATATGACTGAGTTAGCCAACGTTCAGGCGTTGATGGCCGAGACACACCGGGTTTATGGGTTGGTCGACATTGCGATCAGCAATGCCGGCGCGCTGGAAACCGATCCTGCCGAGGGTCATGCCCCGGGCCATTTCCTTCAGACACCTCCCGCCGAATTCGCAAGAAAATTCCGACAGCTCAGCCTGACCGCGTGGTATCTCGCGCGCGAAGCCATGCCCGATATGAAAGCCAAACGCTGGGGGCGCATTCTGAATATCAATTCGAGTTCGGCACGGGAACCGAAGTGGCAACTTCCTCATGTCCTTCCGAATACGCTGCGCCCGGCAGTTGCCGGCATGCATCGATCTCTTGCAAGGCGCATGTATCAACACGGCATCACCGTAAATAATATTCTGACTGGAAATATCGCAACCGAACGCTGGCGCGACTACCACACTTGGCTAGCAGACAAGCGCGGGATTAGCTTTGATGAATTGGTGGCGGAGCGGTGCAAGGCGACGCCGCTCGGTCGTCCGGGTACGCCCCATGAGATCGCAAGTTATATTGCCTTTCTTTGCTCGCCGCTCGCCGGAAGCATTACCGGGCAGTCCGTGCCCATCACCGGTGGTCGATCGGCGCACATTTACTAACCCGATCTGCTCATTGGCTTTCGATTATGCCCAGAAAGTCCAACTTTCCAAGCGGGACTCCGGCATGCCGGAGCAGTGAATAGACCACGGTTGAGTGAAAGTAGATGTTCGGAAGAACAAAGCCCGACAAGTACGATCTGGCCGAAAATGCTTGAGGCGTTCCGCGTACAACCTGATCAATCTTGCGCCCCTCCGAATTGTCTATTTGAGCGGCGGGGACAGTTTCGATGTAAAGCAGCGACTGTTGAATGCGGTCTTGAAGCTCCTCAAAGGAGGTCTCGGTATATGGAAAATCCGGAACGGCCAATCCGGCCAGTTTTCCGGTTCCGTTTCGTGCGCTGTCGGTCGCATATTGTGCATGACGGACCATAGGGTGCATGTCCGGATATAGGCGCATTTGCAATAGTACAGCGGGGTCGATTTGTCGCGCGGCGGCGTTGTCCGCCGCCTTGTTCAAAATATGCGAAAGATTCGCTAATCCCCGTCGGAGTGAAGGGACGGATATTTCGTATAATGATAATGGCATTCGATCCTCACGCGGAAAGCAGTCCAGACATCATTTCGCTCTACCGAAATATATCAACGGTCTGTTTGCGGTACTGATACGTTCCCTGTCCAATCGCGACCACGCTGCCGTCTTCAGCGAAAAGTTGCCCCGCCGCAGCGAATATCTTCCGACCGCCGGGTTGTTTCCGTCCGACGGCGCGGACAGGTCCGGCCCCGGTCTGGCCAATGAAGCTGACCGAATATGACAGTGTTACGGCAAGGGGCTGCCGATCTTTATCCTCGGGAAAGCAGCCCGCTCTGGCGCAGCAAACGTCAAGAAGGGTGCAGATAACGCCGCCATGAAGAAAGCCGGTGCGGTTCATGTGCCTAGCTTCCACCTGCAGTCCGACGACGGCATAGTCGGCGGACCACTCCAGGAACACATAGCCGAGCAGTTCTCGGAAATTCTGAGATTCTTGATCCACCACCTAGTGCCTTGGCTTGTGAAAGTCCGAGGATATCGATCGCGCGTAACAGTGAATAGAACCGCTATCTTTCGATTGTTGTCATTCCCGCATGAATGCGGCTCTTGACCGAAAGACTTCCTGCGACGACCTACACGCCCTTTGGCTTCAATAAGTGATGTATATTCAGCTATAGCAAGGTAACGCCCATTTTGTATGATGCGGTCTTCATGGTGAAGCGGCGGCGTTTCTCGAATGGCTGCCGCTTTGGGAAGGATATCGCGATGGACATTGCCTCCATGCCGCCCCGCTCCGTGCTGCCGGTGGTGGACGAGATGAATGCGACGTTCTGGCAGTCAGGGCGGGACGGGCTGCTTAAATTCAGCCGATGCCAGGCTTGCGGCCTGTGGATCCATCCGGCGTCGACCATCTGCCGCCGTTGTCTGTCTCGCGATATACGCCCTGAGGCGGTGTCTGGGCGTGGCACAGTGGTCATGTACACCATCAATCGCCAGCCCTGGGTTCCGGACCTCACCGAGCCTTATATCGTGGCGCTCATTGAACTTGCGGAACAAAAGGCCCTGCGCCTCATGAGCAACGTCGTAAACTGTCCGGTCGAAAGCGTTTATATCGGAATGCCGGTCAAGGTCGTATTCCTCCAACAAGAGGACGTTTGGCTTCCGCTTTTCGAGCCGGTCGAGACGCCACCGCGAGCCGCCGTATGAAAGCGCTGGAGAAGGAAGCGGCCATCATAGCCGCGGCCATATCGCAAGTCGGTCGGAAGCTTGATCGCGGTGCCCTGGATCTTACCCTTGATGCGATCTTGGATGCTTTCGATCAATCCGGTCTCTCGGTGCGTGACATAGATGGGCTTGCGACTTGGCCCTCAGCGTCGCCGACCCCCGGCCAGGTTTCTTCGACAACAAACGACATCAAGGAAGCCCTTGGGCTTCGTTTGAATTGGTACTGTTCGAATCAAGACGCGGCCGGTGCCTATAGCGGGGTCATCAACGCGGCGATGGCAGTCGCAACCGGGCAGGCTCGCCATGTTCTGTGCTTTCGCACGACCACCCAGTTCTCGGCACGTCAGAAAAGCCGCGCCGCGCAGCCAACACCGGGACGGGTTGCGCGCCGTCTCGCCGGCTATCATTCCTGGCAGGATCCCTTCAACGCGCTTTCGCCGGTCAACTTCTTTGCCATGGTGACGCAGCGGCGCATGCATGAGTTTGGCCTGACGAGAGAGCAACTCGGCGCGGTCGTATTGAACACGCGCAAGAACGCAGCGTCGAATCCACATGCCGTTTATCGCTCGCCACTGACGATGGATGAATATCTCGCTGCGCGGTTCATCAGCGATCCGCTGTGTCTGTACGATTGCGACGCGCCGATTGATGGCGCCGTCGCGGTCATCGTCTCGAGCCTGGACGCGGCTCGCGATTTAAAGCGCCGGCCTCTCCGGATCGAGGCGATGAGCGGCGCTCAGTACGGTCGGGATAGCTGGGATCAGTACGAGGATTTGACGGGATGGGCTGCGACGGAGTGTGCGGAAGCATTGTGGGCAAGGACCGATTTCAAGCCGAGCGATGTTGATGTCGCAAATCTCTATGACGGATTCAGAATTCAAACGCTGGTCTGGCTTGAAGCCCTGCGCTTTTGCGGTCGCGGAGAAAGCGGGCCCTTTGTCGAAGGTGGCCAGCGCATCGGACTCACCAGCGAACTCCCCCTGAATACCGGTGGCGGTCAGCTCTCGGCTGGTCGGCTTCATGGCATGGGGCTGTTGTGGGAATCCTGTATTCAGCTTTGGGGTGAGGGTGGCGACCGGCAGGTGCGCGATGCCGCTGTCGCCCTGACCGCGAGTGGCGGCGGTCCGCGCGGTGCGGCTCTGCTACTCGTTCGGGAATAAGTCGATCCGTAGTTGAAGTGATCATGGGCAATAATTCCGAAAAGGGCATTCTCGACGGCGTGAGGGTGCTTGATTTTGCAGAAGGACTAGCCGGTTCCGTGGCGGCTCTCTTGCTCGCGGAAGCCGGGGCGACGGTCGTCAAAATCGAACCGCCGAACGGTTCGACGCTCCGGGGCTCGGGCGCATTCGCGGTCTGGAACAGATCGAAGACCAGCGTCGCGCTTGATGTGCTGGGCACCGACCGGGAGGCCTTCGACCGTCTGTTGAAAGCGGCGGATGTTCTGGTGTTGGATCTCCCACCCGCGGAAGCTGGGCACCACGGATTGGACAGCGGCGCTTTAGCAAGGACGGCACCGTCGCTCATCGTATGCTCTGTGACGGGTTTTCCGGCCGGCCATCCGGACGACGACCTTCCTGCCGACGATACTTTAGTACTTGCGGCCGCCGGATTGATGGACGAGCAACAGCCGGTGTGTCGCGATGGGCCGACTTATTTGCGTTTTCCGCTCGGCAGTTGGGGCGCGGCATGGCTCGCCGCCGTCGGTGTCGTCATTCGCCTGAAGCGGCAACGAATGGGCGCCGGCGTAGGACCTGTCGCGACAAGTCTGTATGAGGGCGCGCTTGTGCCCATGACGATGTTCTGGCGTCGGATGGAGCGCCCCAGCCCCGGCCTGACAATGCGCCACTCATGAAGGCAGCGTTGGAGAAGATGGGGACTGAGAAGGTTGCGGCGGCCAATGCGCGTTACCCGGCGCATTTTCGATATACGAACTGGGGGGCAAATGTAGAGGCGTTTCTCAGCCGACCGAGCGCTGAGTGGCTCGCAGACCTTTGGGCAAGCGACATACCCGCGCAGGCGGTCATGCCCATGGGAGTACTGTACGAGGATGAGCAAACGCTGCAAAACGGTTATGTGATCAGTGTCGACGATCCCGAACTCGGAAAAACGTTGCAGCCAGGTCCGCCCCTTCTTATTACGCCGCCGCTGCAGGTGAAAAATGCCAGCCCGCGATTGAACGATGGCCTGGACGCCATCGCGGGATGGAGTGCACGCACCGGTGTTAGCAAGCGAGATACAGGCGAAGCTCCGCTGCAAGGGTTGAAGGTCGTGGACTTCGGCAACTACCTGGCCGGCCCATTGACGACGATGCTATTAGCCGACCTCGGCGCCGACGTGATCAAAGTCGAATCTCTTGCCGGCGATCCGATGCGGCAAAGCGAGGCAGCGTTCCTCGGATGCCAACGCGGCAAGCGCTCTCTTGCGGTCGATCTGAAAAATCCAGCGAGCCGCCTCATCGTGCAGCGGCTTGCCGCATGGGCCGACGTCGTGCACCACAATCTTCGCATGAATGCAGCCGTACGGCTTAGCCTCGGCGCAGACGATCTTCTCAAGATCAATCCGCGACTGATTTACGCTCACGTCAATGCCTATGGCTCGGTTGGTCCACGAAAGGATTGGCCGGGGTATGACCAGCTTTTTCAGGCGCTGTCGGGCTGGGAGATCGAGGGCGCCGGCATGGGGAACCCCCCGACCTGGCACCGGTTCGGCATGATGGATCATCAAGCGGCCCTTGCCTCGCTTTATGGCGTGGTCCTCGCTCTTTTACACCGCGAAGAAACCAATAAAGGCGGCATCGTGAATGCATCCATTCTTGGAAGTGCGTTCTTCACAACGAGCGAAATGGTGAAACGATCTGATGGGTCTCTCACACCGGTTGCGCATCTCAATGGCGATCAGACGGCTGTCTCCCCTGATAGAGGCATCCGGCAGTGTACGGACGGTTGGATCGCCATCGTTGCAAAAGATCGCGTCGTCGAATCCTTGAACCTCGACTTCGCGCACATGACCGTTGAGGAAGCTACTCAGCGCCTGCGCAATGTCGGGGGGCTCACCGCGCCGGTGCGTCTCGATCAGGGTCGAGCGTTCTTTGAAGACGACCGGATTCGGGATTTGGGCCTAATCGCTGGTTTTGAACACCGGGTATATGGGCACCTCGAGCAGCCTGGCGGCTTTCTGCGGCTTAACGGTTTGCCGGGTCGTTACGATCTGCCGCCGCCGGTGATCGGTGAACATAGTCGAGAGGTCCTCGCTGCCTTAGGTTTCCAAGACGACCAAATCGCGGAATGGCTGGCGAATGGTGTGGTCGCCGCATAAGGACAAAACGGCCGCCTTTCCCTCATGTGGCAGCAGAATCAGGATATGGAAATGTACACACCTGTGATCGATTTGACCGGCAAAGTCGCCATTGTGACCGGCGCCACCAAAGGCATGGGCGCCGCGATATCGGAGATTTTCGCCCGCTCCGGTGCTCGCATCGTCCTCACCAGTCGTACCGCTGTTGACGGCGAAACCATGGCGACATCGCTGAACGAGAGGTACGGCAGTGGTAAAACAATTGCCGCCGCACAAAGCGGTAACCTCGAGAAAAAGGCCGAACTTCAGGCGGTCGTCGATAAAGCAATTGAATTTTTCGGCCGTATCGACGTTCTTGTATGCGTGCCCAGTATCCGTCCTTGGTTCGGATCGTCGATCGAAACGCCGGACGATGAGATCGACCGGCAGTTCACTGCTATTTTCAAAAGCAGGTTTTGGATCACCTCCATGTGCATCCCCCACATGATCCAAGCAGGCGGGGGTTCCGTCATCTATATAGGCTCGGGATCGGCCTTCGAGGCGACATCGGAGCGGTCAACATATGCCTGCGTTCGCGCTGCGGAAGCGCAGCTGATGCGAAATTTCGCTGCCGAGTTCGGCGGTCAGAATATCCGCGTTAATACGATCGCTCCGAGCCTCATCCAATCTCACGGGTCGGCGGCGCTGTTTCAGGATGCAAGCACTGTCTCAATGATAGCAGCAGGACTGCCTATGCGGCGGCATGGCACGACGAATGAGATCGCGGCGGCGGCGGCATTTCTTGCCAGCGATGCAAGTTCGTTCACCACCGGCACTGTATTGCCCGTGGACGGCGGCCGACATTTGCATGCGGTGCCAACACGTTTGACCAAAGTCTTCGCAAACGAGCAAGCTACGCGTCTGAAGAGCTAGCGAGCGCACATCTCGCGATTGGCGTAATTTCTGCGGCCAGTTCCTTACCCCGATAAAGATTGCGCTGCACAAACGACCTGGCGTTGGAAATCTCCAACGCCACGCTGAAATCCGTCGCGTCGGATTGAACGAAATCTTTCCAGCAGCTTCGGTACGGCTTTACTTCGCAATGCAGCATCAAACCCTCGTTGCGAACGAGCTGAAGCGCTATTTAGTACAAAAGTAGCGCAGGATGTTCTTCGCACTGCAGCAAAGTGCAGCGAAAAGGGCGAAAGATTGACGGAGTGCCAGCACTAATGAACCTATTTTCGTATTGGGGCAAACCGCTTAGTCGTCGTTAGCTGCGTGTTACAGCGACGCCATAGAAAAAAAGGGGAGAACTATGGATTCCACTTCGCGCAGGATTCTTGTCAGTAGCTTGGCGATCGCCACCGTTCTTTCTGGACAGCGCGCTTTTGCGCAAGCGAGTGCGCAAACAGCAGAAGCTGCTCCCGCGATCGAAGAAGTCACCGTTATCGCCAGAAGAGTGGCGGAGAATATCCAATCCGTGCCGGTGGCGGTTACCGCAGTCAGCAATGCAAAGCTCGATCAACTTACCGTCCAGGATTCATATGATCTGAACAAACTCGCTCCAGGTCTCGAATTTCAAAATAACGGTGAAGGCCGAAATAACTTCGTACCGTCGATCCGTGGCGAGACGGTGGGTGGTGCATCGGGTGCGGAACCGAGCGTGGTCGGCTACTTCTCCGAAGTTCCAAATTTCACGCCGTCCTATTTCGATCTTCAAAGCATACAGGTGCTGAACGGACCTCAAGGCACCCTCTTCGGCGAAACTGTGATTGGCGGCGCGGTATTGTTTCAGCCCGTGAAGCCGAGTGATGATTTCAACGGTTATGCCCGTATCCAAGGCGGCGGTTATAACTACATATCGTTTGAAGGTGGCATTGGCGGTCCGATTGTAAATGACAAGGTCGATTTTCGCGTTTCGGGGCAGTTTCGGAAACGCGATGGATATACCTCGATATATTCTGCGTTCGGCGCGTTAGGAGGACCCGCCAATCAAATCGGCCCCGCCGTCAAAGCCGATGATGTCGATACCGCACAGATGCGGGTATCTCTCGTGATCAAACCATCGGATAGACTTGAGAATTATACGATTTTATCGACGCAATATTCCAGCAACCACGGTGCCGGGATTATCGATTATTATGTCAATCCGAATTACATAAGCGCGGCCCTGCGAAACGAAGTCATTTCAGCAAACCCCACCGCGGCGGCGCAGTTTCAACTATGGGCGGGTTATCCAGCACCTGCCGGAATGACCTGGGGTCAATTGGTGCAATTGACATATCAGCAGCAACTTCAATTGGGACCGCGGGCTGAAGTTGGAGATTATTCGCGAGCAAACGAGTCGAGATTCTACGGCGTCATCAACCACACCGATTTTGACGTCAACGATAATCTGCGTCTTAGAAATATCTTCGGAATGTATTGGACGCAGACGCAGGGCGCATCGATCGATACGGACGCAAGCGCGCTGCCGTTGGTAGATACGAGGCCGCCGCTTGCGAGTCCCAGTGGGCAATTCCCTTGGTTGGGGGGCTGGCCGAATAGGGTTTGGTCGGATGAAGCACAAATCCAAGGAAAATTCTTCAACAACAAGCTAAATGCGCAGCTCGGTTTCTATTATCGCGACAATGACACGCGTCAATGGGCAATGCCGGGACAGGTGATCGTCTATGCTTCACCCAGCGGCTTTCCCACGAGCGCTGCGAACTGCGCCGCGCTTTACGGCGTGACGACCGGAACGTGCAGCACGCTGACTCAAACTAATTCCCGGCAAGAGGCGGTCTATGCACAAGGAACTTATGCCGTTACGCCCAAAATCGATCTTACGGCAGGATATCGTTTAGCCTGGGACGTTCTTCACACGTATACAACCGCTGGCCCGGTTGTAACCGAAACGGTTAACGGAATTGCGATACCGGTGCCGTTCGTTGTTGCCCCAACGCCGGGGGCGTCGATCTTCACACAAACAATTCCGAATAAGTCCAATAGCACTTACACCCTCACGGCGGATTGGCACGTGACCGACAGCACGATGGTGTATTTCACGAACCGCACGGGCTACAAGACGGGCGGCGCAAACACCTCGCTCCCCGTTAATGATCCACTTTATTTCTTCGGTCCGGCAAAAAAGTTGGATTTTGAAGCCGGCTTGAAATCCGAATGGTCGTGGAACGGGATAAGCGGCCGCACAAATCTTGCCGTTTTCCACGACATTGATACAAATTTGACGGAAAGAAGTTTAGAGCCCGGCACTTCAAACATCGTCACGCAGAATATCGGCGATGCGAAATTCGACGGTATCGAGTTCCAGGAACTGATTGAACCGTCAAAATGGCTCGAGGTTTCCGGCTTTTTCAATTACCTCGACGCGAGATACACAAAATATCTTCAGAATGAAACCTGCGCGGCTGTATCTTACCTTGTGGCGTGCCAAGGGCTCCCGACGACAACGCCAGTCATGTTTGATCACGCTCATGGAACGCTCAATGTCGGCGGTACGGTCATAAACTTTCAGCCTGATCTAATTGATGTGGCCTCAAAATTCCGCATATCGATCCAGCCAACGTTGAAACTGCAACCATGGCTGAATCAAGACATCCGACTCACCGCCAACATCACTTACAGATCGTCTTTTGCAACTGATCCGGCGCCTACTTCCACTTTGATTGGCAGCTACATACCCGAGCAGACGGTCACCGGAGTGGTTTCGAATCCGCTGATTCAGCCAGGTTACACGTTGGCGGATTTTCGCGTCGATTGGGATAACATCGGCGATCACAAATACTCTCTGAGCTTCGCCGTCACGAACGCCTTTAATAAGCTCTATCGCACAGGCACAGCGGGCGGACTGACCATCGCCGGCGTTACGCCAATGGTCCTGGGCGAACCGCGCATGTGGTACCTGGAACTTAATGCCAAATTCTAACTCCGGTTGGCGCGCGGCTGTGATCTGAGGCATCAGATCACAGCCCGTCAGTCATCGGACGGCATGTGGCGTTAGGACCGCCGAAATACTGACGCACCGCGATTGGATTATTGCCGGTGAATGGTTATTCAGAGTCTCAAAGCGCAGATAGCTCGGGCCCGGCCCGGCCCAATCCTCTCGCAAATGCTCGCCAAATCGAGCTTGAGCGCCGCGCAGTCCGCATCTGGTCATCCTCGAATGTTCAGCGCGCTAAAGACGAACTGCGTGAATTATTCCTGACGAGGAATCAGGCGCGTCTTCCCGCCGGGGCGGCGACCTTGCAGCCGGCGCTTGAAGAGATGGCATTCGCCTTCCTGCTTCGCACACTCAACAGTGACCCACATCATCCTGAAATCCTTTGGGATCAAAACGTTCCTCATAGCTGGTTTGGCATCGACGTTCCGGGCAGTCGGTGTACGGGTCACAATCCCGATAATATTTACCGGCGCATTCCCATCGCCACGAATGTCCGTTACGAACTATCAGGAAGGCGATGGGAACCGGAGGCGGCCGAAACGACTTTCTCCCTGCTGCCTGACGTCTCGGTTCAGCACAGCTGGAGCCCGATCGCGGTCGACGGCCGATCGATAGCCACGGAACCGGACGGTTCATTTTTGCTTACTCTCGACGCAGATCCACCAAAGTCTCGCGCCAATCATATCCAGCTGCTGCCGGGCACCAAGCGGATGACCATCCGTGAGTCGATGCTCGATTGGGAAGAGGAGAATCCCTATTCGCTGAGTATCAGAGTCGTGGGTATTACATCGACAGAGGCTCCGGAAAATGACACCGAAATAGCTGAACGCGTTGCTACCCGGTTGAAGTCCTTTGTCGCACACTGGCTCGAATTCATCGATGGAAGCTACTATTCCACGCCGCCAAACGCGTTGCCGATGGCTGGAGCAACCGGCGGAGGCCTTGCAACACAAATTAGCGCGATGGGGAACTATAGCTTAGGCGAAGACGAGGTGCTGGTGTTGAACGTGGACCGGCTCGATGCCCAATATTCATCACTTGAAGTGTTGAGCCCATGGATGTTTTGCACGGAATATCGGAAGCGCACCGGGAGCCTCAATCACTTCCAGGCCGTTCCCGACTCCGACCAGAGGTACACGTTCGTCATTGCTCTGCATGATCCCGGCGTTCACAACTGGCTCGATACGAATGGCCTGGGACAAGGCTGCATGCAAATGCGGTGGCAAGGCCTCCCACCATTACCGCCTTCACGGATCGGCGATGCCATCAGGCTCCGACGCGTTCGCTTGGCTGATTTGCCTATGGTTCTGCCCAACGACACGAAAATGCTCAACGAGGTGGAGCGCCGCCATGCCCTACAAGTGCGCGCTGAAGCTCACGACCGCCGTTTTTTTTAGAAGGCTGAACCAACATGGCACTTAACGCAGCCGAACTGATAGAGCGCGCGGGTCAGAACACTGGCCTGACCAATTTTGGCGACGCCCCTCTGCGCGAAGGGTTGGAGATACTTTGTAAAGCCCTGCTGAGCGAGGCGCGCCTTACTGCTAAGGGGGTTGCCGCTGTGGAGGGCAGCATTCTTCATGTTCTCGAACAGCGGTTGAAGATTGAGGATTGGTATCGTCGCCACCCGGAAATTGACAATCAAAAAATCGTGGCCCCCGTTTTTGTAACGGGCCTACCGCGCAGCGGAACTACAGCGCTAGGTAACTATCTCGCGCAGGATTCCAATGCGCGATCTATCCGAAGGTGGGAAGGGTCAACACCGACGCCCCCGCCCGAGGCAGAAACCCAATATACCGATGCTAGAATTGCCGAGACCCAGCGCGGCATCGATCGGCAGGAGGCGGCGGCACCAGCACTCAAGACAATGAGTCGTAATAATGCGACCGATCCCCACGAGAACTGGGTTATCCTGCAGCACACATTCCAGTCAATTCACTTCGCGGGCCCATATCGTGTGCCCAGTTATCTGGCGTGGACCCTCACATGCGATATGGCCCCAGCCTACCGATACCTCGGCCGCGTCTTGAAATTGCTGCAGTGGCGCTGCCCACCGCGCCGATGGAATCTGAAAAATCCGCCAGACATGTTTTTTCCCGCGGCGATCAAGGCCGTCTTTCCTGACGCACGTCTTGTCTGTTCATTCAGGGATCCCATCAAAACGGTCCCTTCTATTGCGAGCCTTCTCTATGTGCGTCGCGGCTCTTCAACGGAACATGTCGACAAGATCGAATTGGGAAAGACGGAATTGGAATTGCGGGTGGAGCAGGCACAACGCGCCATGGCGTATCGCGAAGCCGGAGGGACATTTATCGACGTTTACAACCAAGACCTCGTACGCGATCCGGCGGGAACCATTCGCGCAATATATTCGGCGCTCGGTTTGGGATTTACACCCGAATTTGAGTCGCGGCTTGGGGTGAGGGCGCAGGAACGACCAAAGGGCAAGGGCGGCGAACATGTATATACGCCCGATGAATTTGGCTTATCGGCGAATGTGATCCGTCAGAGGTTTGGCCAGTTCACCGAATTTTTCGACATACCGCTGGAAAGTTGACGCATCACAGGGGATGGCCGGCCGCGCCTGCAAGCGATCTCGATCCCGGGCCCGCATCTCGGCCCTCAATCCTGCCGCGTAGGACCGGCGGGAATGGGCGTGAATCCTGCGTAATGGTCTCCCTCAATATCACCTGGGATTGCGTCATCCTTATAAGTGTAGAGCGGCAGCTTCCTGTACGCCAATTGCCGACGGCCGTTTGGAAGGTCGATAGCGGACCAGCTTCCACCAGGCGGCACTTCAATGTTCGGAACTATGACGGCGTGCCAAATCTGCTCGCATTTATCGGCGCACAACGCTCTTATGGGTTCCAGGTTCTGGGCCGGCAATAATTCAACGCTGCTGTAGAGCGTTTTTCCGGTCGCATCTGCGTATACCGACCCCATGATGGTCTGCTGAACCGTTACCCCAACAGGAAGTGCCTCTTTGGGAACCATGACGACCGCGCGCCAGATACCGTTCTGGTCCTCCCCCCGTAACTCGCCTTCACCATTATCGTTTTTAAACGAATAGAGGGGTTCCCCTTTGTAAGCCCATTGGCGGCTACCGTCGTCCCGAACAAAAATTGTGAAGTCCCCAACGTTATGCGCCAGGGTGGGTGCTGACAGTGTACGCCAATCAGAGAGACAGCTTCCGGAGCATACCGCGTGAGACTTATCTTTGCCGCCATTCATCGTATAGAGCGGCCAACCATGCATCTCAACGAGGATGTCACCACGCATTGTCGCGACGGTTTTCAAACCCGGAGCCATTGATTGAGGTATCCGAACCGCCACCCATTGCGTAGCTGCCGTCCCAAGTTCCCCATCTAAAGTACCTGGCTGGGAGTCGAGCGAATATGTGTAAACAGCTTTATCCTCGAAAGCCCACTGGGGTTCATTGCTTTCCCGAGACTTAACCACCGTCCAATCGCTTGAAGGCGTTGCTCCTGCAGGCGCGAGCAACGGGCGATAGAGGGAGTGGCAGTCGTTGTGGGCGGAACGCCGACATGGCAGTCCACGATCCAAAACTTTCATGTAAAGCGTGAGGCCGTTTGCGTCCGCGAAAACCGGTCCGGAAATGCTTTGCTGCATCGTGACGCCCGGCGGCAACTCGATTTCGCCGGTGCTCGCGTAAATCGGCCCCGTCAGAACCATCAGTATTGACGCTATAACAAGCGCAATAATCTTCATCGCGTATATGCCTTTTGGCGGAGAGATTTAAGTAATGATCTCGCTAATGGGGCTGGACGTGGTCATCGAGCGTGTCCCCCATGTGCCTTGTTCCACCCCCATCGCTCGCATCACCGTCAAACCGATCCGTGACGCCGGAGCGCCGCGGCCATTGAGGTGATAACCGGTCTTCAGTCGCCCGCCTGCCTTACCGAACGTCAGGACGGGGACTGATTCAATGGAGTGGGCCTTGGCCCAGTCCGTGTCGCTGTGGGCCATGATCAAGGTGTTGTCGAGCAGTGTACCGTCGCCTTCCTTAATCGAGGCAAAAGCTTTCACAAAAGACACCATCGCCTCGACACTCTTTTTGACAAAAAATGAGGTTTGGATCTGGTATCCAGCCGTGAGGTCGACAGCTTCCTCATGCGTCAACTCATGATGCGTCTCGCCGTCACCCAGTCGATGCAGGTTGGATTGCGAGTTTGAATAAACCATATTGAAGACGCGCGTCTGATTACAGGCAACTGCCATCGCCATAAGCCGGGCCATGAGTTCGTGATTGAGAATCACATGGTTGATGTCCACGTCGACCGTGGTCTCCGGAGGAGCGGAGGGAGCATGACACGCCTCAGCCGGTGGCGGCTTCTGCATCATAAGAGCGAGCTGTGTTTCCACATCTCTAAGTGCGGTAAAATATTCGTCCATCCGTGCCTTATCGCTGGCGCCCACATCTTTCATCAGAGCGTCACGCTGATCTTTCACGGCCGATAAGACACTCTGCCGCGCCATGATGCGGGGGTCCGGCTTGAAGTCGGGCGCGTTCGGATCGACAAAACCTATCCCAAAGATGCGCTGATAAAGCTGCACCGGAGAGGTTTCGGGCGGAGTGTAGCTGCCGGAATTTCGCGCAC
>Ga0206865_1192_pt1 | contig 16061 bp, 9 predicted proteins | sample Alteio_BWOrgCont_39_FD_152628 | JGI IMG/M metagenome (GOLD analysis project Ga0206865, IMG submission 152628) | Enriched cells from forest soil in Barre Woods Harvard Forest LTER site, Petersham, Massachusetts, United States -... | ecosystem: Environmental > Terrestrial > Soil > Temperate forest > O...
TTTTGCCGTTGGTGTCAAAAAAATCGGCCACTACAGGCAGCTTTTTTAAATGATAGGCAGGGGAGGGCCTGCACGCAAGGAGTCCCTTTGTATAAGGATGTTGGGGGTGCGCAAAAAGTGTTTTTACAGGCGCTTCTTCAACCACTTCGCCTTTGTACATGACCAATACGCGGTCGGCAATCTCACTGATGACTCCCAAATCGTGCGAAATAAAGATCAGGCTCATATTGCGTTCCGCCTTCAACTTGTGCAGCAGTTCAATAATGGTTTTTTGTACGGTAACATCAAGGGCTGTGGTGGGTTCATCGGCTATTAAAATTTCGGGGTTGCAGGATAATGCCATGGCAATCATCACCCTTTGTTTTTGTCCCCCGGAGATTTGATGGGGGTAGCTATCAAAAATGGCTTCCGGTCGCGGCAGCTGTACTTCTTTAAACAGGGCGATTGTTTTTTCTTTTGCCTCAGCTTTGTTGACTCCCAGATGTAGCTGTATTGCCTCTGTTATCTGGAATCCGCAGGTTAAAACCGGGTTCAGTGAGGTCATGGGCTCCTGGAAAATCATGGCCACCTGGTGACCGCGTATTTTTTGCATTTGTTCTTCCGGCAGAGTGCACAAGCAATCGCCATTGAGCAAAACGCTACCGCCAATAACGGTTTGCTTTTCATCCAGCAGGCGCATGATGGCCAGCGAAGTAACCGATTTACCCGAGCCTGATTCGCCCACAATGCCAATCGTTTCTCCCTTTTTTAAATGGAACGAAATACCCTTAACTGCTTCGAACAAGCCGTTTTGCGTTTTAAACTTAATACTCAGTTCCTTTACTTCAAGCATAGTCTTTTTTCAAGTCTCCCCAACCGGGGGAGATTTAGAGGGGGCTAACGGCCAACTAAGGTGATGTTTTCATCGGTTATCAACTCTTCCCTGCGGTAGCGTCGTAACAGTTGCGCAGTGGCAATCACGTCCTTCTCGCAATAAATTGCAATCCTGTCCAAATCGTTCTCTACCCAGTAAACGCCGCCCACCTGGCTCCCGTCGATATCATCCTTGGGTGTCGGAATATCAAAAATAGCGGTGAGTAAACTTAAAGAGGTGTAATTTTTATAATCGCCAAACTTCCAGAGTTCCATGGTGTCCAGGTGGTTGATTTCCCAGGGCTTGCGTCCCGATATTTCTAGTTGTGCCGGGATTTTCATGCCCTTTATCAGCATCCTGCGGCAGATGTAAGGAAAATCAAACTCTTTTCCGTTATGCGCGCACAATATTAAACTCAGGGGCTGACTGTTCAGTAGCGTTGAAAAGCCTTCCAGTAATTTTTTTTCGTCGTGCGAGGCAAATGATTTTACCCTTAAACCCAGGTCTTTACCGCCGGTAAAAATGCCAACGGAAATACAAACTATCTTGCCAAATTCAGCCCAAATACCGGCACGTTCGTAAAACTCTTCAGCCGTTTCTTCTTTGCGCTGGTACTGAGTTTTTAATTCCCAAAGCTTTTGAAAACGATCGGGCAACTCGCTAAAACTAGCGTACTGCGGAACCGTCTCGATATCAAGCACCATTACGTTATGAAGGTCGTATTGTTCAAGCATTTTTGTATTCCCTATTATCCGGCAATATAACTATCAGTTTGCAGTTCTGAGTTTGCGGTTTGCAATTTTTCGCAATGCCCTGCAAACTCTGCCCACTGCAAACAGCAAACTACTTTTCCAGTACCTCAAAACTAACATGTACCGTATTACCACCGCTGTCAACCAGGGTTAGCGTGTGTTTTCCCGGGGGCGGGTTTAATGCTATCTGGTGAAAATCTTTCGTTTCGCCAACATAGGCATCATCCAGGTGCCAAAATATTTTTATACCTGCCTGGCGGTGCGCGGCATTAAATATTACCCTGCCGCGCGTGCCATCAGCTTCGAGCGGCACGTATATTTTTGCACCATCTTTTGGGTAGATGATTTCCATGGGGTTGGTATTTTCCGCCTGAACACAATCGGGCCTGAACGGCGGCAATACCTTGTACTGGTAGTTTTTTGTTTTGTAGTAATATTCCATCGATGGCGGCAGCACAAACCATTTTTTATTCACGATCTGATCGGGCGGAACGCAGTTGCCTGTTACCTGCCATTTTTCATCGGCACTTAAATGCACCAGTTGATGCCAGGGACAAACCTGTGCTTTAAGGCCGCTTTTTGGTACATATTCATCGTAGGTATCGTCGCAATATTCGCCTGCGCGGTAGCCGCTTTGGCGGCACACCTTAATTTTTACCATTTCGCCAACGGGCATATCAAACCAATCGCGGGTGACGGGGAGTATCCTGAAAATTTCAAAAAGGGCAGGAGCTGCCGTACTTATGCCGGTAAGCCCCGGCCTGCCTTCGCCATCGGTGTTACCAACCCAAACACCCACCACATATTTAGGGGTAATACCTATGGCCCAGCCATCGCGGAAGCCAAAACTGGTGCCTGTTTTCCAGGCTACACGTTGTGTTGAGCTGAATTGCTGCCACAGCATTTCCTCGCCCGGACGCATAACCTCCTCCATGGCTGCAAAAGTGTAATAAATAGAGGCTGCATCCAGCATGCTGGCTTTTTGCAGGTCGGGCGTTTTGAGATCTGATAAGGTATAAACCGGGTTATGATAGTCGGCCGGGTCATATTTGCCATTATATTTTTTGTAATGATTCATTACGCGAGCCATATCCGCATAAGCCCCCGTCAGCTCCCACAAGGTATTTTCGCCGCCACCCAATATCAGCGACAGTCCATAGTGGTCGGCTGGTTTATTTAGCGTGGTCATCCCGGTTTTGTGCAAAAAATCGTAAAATCTATCTACCTTAAATTGCTGCAGCATCCGCACGGCCGGAACATTCAGCGACCGCGACAATGCTTTCGAGGCTGGTACCGCGCCATCATAAACCAAATCAAAATTCTGCGGGTGAAAGCCCATGATCTGTGTTGGGATGTCGGGCATCAGGCTATTTGGCAGTATCAAGCCATCATGCAGCATATTGGCAAATAGCAGCGGTTTAAGTGTACTGCCCGGGCTTCGCGGCGCGTTCACCACATCCACATCACTTTGCATGGTGCTGTCTTCCGGGTGCGAAATATTGCCGGCATAAGCCAAAACGGCACCGGTTTCTACATCCAAAACAACTGCGGCTATGTTATTTATCTGGTTACCTCTCAGTTGCTGATGCTGGCGTTCTAATATTTGATTTACCTGCATTTGTAACCCTGCTTTAATACTGGTTTTGATGCGCGTATCGCCATCTCTGTCATTGCGATGATCTGTTTTAAAACGGGCCAGCAGGTGAGGGGCCAGTTGCGGCAGAGCCACAGGCTGATCGGGCACCGGCTCCAGTTTAGCCAGGCTGGCGGTTGCTGCATCTATCATCCCCGCATTGTGAAGCTTATCCAGTAAATGGTTGCGTTTTTTTAGTAGGATAGCCCGGTTTTTGCCGGGATGCACCAGCGATGGCGCATTGGGCAAAACGGCCATGGCAGCCATTTCGCCCCAGGATAGTTTATCCGGACTGCGCCCAAAATACCGCCATGAAGCCGCATCCAGTCCAACTACGTTGCTGCCAAATGGGGCATTGCTGGCATAAAGCGATAGAATCTGGCTTTTACTGTAACGGCATTCCAGCCGCATTGCCATAAAAACTTCTTTAAGCTTATTCCAGATGTTTCTTTTGTCTTTGGTGGCCAGCCTGATTACCTGCATGGTTAGGGTACTGCCGCCACTTTCGACCCGGCGACCATGCAGGTCCTGCTTTACGGCCCTCCCCAGCGCCAGTATATCAAAGCCGGGATGATGCATAAAACGTTTGTCTTCAAAGGCGATGATGCATTGCTTGAATTTTTCGGGCACTTCGGCATTTGGCGGGAAACGCCATTGCCCGTCGGATGCGATGGAAGCACCCAGCAGTTGGCCGTTGGTATCGTCAATAACATAGGATGTTGGGCTGTTGAAAAGCGGTTTTGGCAAACAAAACCAAAACAGCAGCAACAGGGCAAATAAAAACGAAAGTATTATTATTACTTTTGGCTTTTTCAGGAAGGCTTTTATTCGGTTTAAACCCAGTCGCATTTAATTAGAAATGAATATACAGAAGTTATCAATTATTATTCCGGCTTATAACGAAGGTAATACGATACATTTAATTTTAGATAAAATAAAGGCTGTTAACCTGGTAAACGATATCCAAAAAGAAATTATAATTGTTGATGACTGCTCCAAAGATCATACCGGTCAGGCTGTAAGCGATTATCAATTGGCTAACCCGCAACTGGCCGTTAATTACTTTAAACACGAAATTAACAAAGGCAAAGGTGCCGCATTGCACACCGGGATTTCAAAAGCTACAGGCGAATATTTAATTATCCAGGATGCCGATCTTGAATATGACCCCGAAGAATATAACGACCTGCTGAAACCCATTTGCAATGGTTTTGCCGACGTGGTTTACGGATCGCGGTTTATGGGCAGCAACCCGCACCGCATCCTTTTCTTTTGGCATACCATCGGCAACCGCTGGCTCACCTTTGCATCGAACATGTTTAGTAACCTTAACCTTACCGACATGGAGACCTGTTATAAATTATTTAACACCAAACTCATTCAGTCCATCAAATTAAGCGAGCCCCGCTTTGGGTTTGAACCCGAGGTAACCCAAAAAATTGCCCGCATACCTAAAATTCGCATTTACGAAGTAGGTATTTCCTACTATGGCCGTACCTACGAAGACGGTAAAAAAATCGGCTGGAAGGACGGGGTTAGGGCTATTTATTGCATCTTAAAGTATGGGTTGTTGGGGAGGCAGTGATTAGAGACCCGAGATTAGAGATTAGATAGAAAACACGCGTTCCTCCTAATCTCTAATCTCTAATCTCCAATCACTAATCTCTACTTAGAAACCTCAATCCACTGTCCCTTTTGCAGTGCGTTTATCGAATGATCATACATGGCCTCACAATACGTAGCCGGCATGTAATACTTTCCGGCGTAAGCGGCATTCAGCATCACGTTATAGGTTACCTCCTTATCTTCTGCGACACTAAAATAGGTATACACCCTATCGTCCCTGATGTCGAGGTAATCCGATTCGGATGATTTAAATGCATCCTCGGTGCCGGTTAACCGGGTATTCAGTATTTCCCAGCCCGATGGGAAGATCTGCGCCAGCGCCATATTGTAATAAACGCCTCGTTTGCCTGGGTTTTTGATGATCACCTGCGCCACAAAATCGGTCCCTTGTTTTAATTTTGTTGGGTCGATGAGTTTACCGCTCAGTGTAAAATACCCTATCCGCATTTGCAAAACATCCGGATTGATGTAGGATTGCACATCCTGCCCTGATGATGGTTGCCCGCGTTGAATCATCCGTACATATAAGCGGTTACTGCCATTGTTTTTTAGCGCTATTTTGCCCCCGTTGGCTGCCACTGCAGCCTGCCACATGTATGATTGCGAATTGATATTTGCTTTGTCCGCACCGGCCTGGTAGTTAAACGCCAGTTTGGCCCCGGTTTTGTTTTTGCCGCAATATTCGGCGATGGCAATTAACGAGTAGGCTGTTGTTTGGGTACTATACCAATCGTCGTGCGATAAACGGCTGGCCACCAAACGTAACTGCGCAGCAGCTTTTGGCTGTTGCCCCAGCAGGGTTAAAGTTTCCAGTATCATGGCGTCGTCCCTTAAATCAGAGCCATAGGTGCCATACAGCGAGTAATAGGGCTTTATGGTTAAAGGCAGGTTGGCCACCATTTGCTTCCCAATTTCGGGCTGACCGGCCAATTTATAGGCAGCTGCCAATCGCCATTTGGCTTCAATGCTCAGGTAGGGGAACTCGCGCAGCCTGTTCATGGCGCCGAGTTCCGGCGAGCGGGCCAGGGCAAGTAAATATAGGCGGTAGGCCTGTATTAGGTCGGAGCCGTAAAAGCTGCGGCTATCAGGCGCCCAGGTTTGGGCTTTTCCTTTCTGGTAGTTTTTCCAGTGCTCCAAAAACCCAAGCGGCAGGGTGTATCCTTTAGCCTGGGCCGCCAGCATAAAATGACCGGCATAGTTGCTGCCCCATTCGTCGGCGTCACCAGTGCTGGGCCAGTAGCTTAAACCGCCATTGGTAAGCTGGAAACCATTTAACCGGCTGATGGTAGCCTTAATATTACGCTCCGTTTCGGCCTGCTGGCGTGGACTAAGATCCATTAACTGATCAAGATACAACTGCGGGAAAGCTGATGACGTCGTTTGCTCCACGCAACCGTAGGGATACTCAATCAGGTAGCTTAAACGTTTGCCGAGGTTTAACGGTGGGATAGAGGCTACCTCCAGCGTCGCTTTATTGGTGCCGTTTATACCTAATGCCGGATAGCTTGCATTCCAGCTTTCGCCGGGCTGTAGCTCTTTTTCCATTATTTTGGTTATCGGCGGGTTGGGATTGCGCACATTCATCTCCACATCAAAGGCCGCAGATTCGTGGCCGCTTTTTGCGGTAATGTGCACTTTGCCTACGCCCACAAAATCCTTCACATTTAAATCAAAAGTTACCAGTTGGTCACCTGTTTTGGTAAAGGTGATGGTTTTTTGATCGTTCCCCGCCAGGTTGCTGAACATGTTTGATTGCACCTGCAGGCTAACCGTTTTAACATTATTTTCCATTGCGAAAACACTAACAGGCAACTGTATTTTTTCCGATGGCCCCAAAACACGGGGAAGGGTAGCCAGTATCATCAATGGTTTTTTAACGGCAACGTATTTATCTGCAAATCCGTAACCGCCATCGTGCCCGGCTATCACCATTACTTTCACCATGCCCACATATTGCGGCAGGGTAAAGCGCTGGGTTTGTTTTTCGCCCGCCTTTAAGCGGAAGGGTCCTAAAAACTTCACCACCGGCTTAAAGCGGTTAACCGTAACGTTGTGGTTAGCCCCACCTGTGCCGTCGCCACCGATGCTTAAAATGCGCTCCAGGCCGCCACCGTAAGCGCCAATTACGTAATCAAACAGATCCCATGTTTTTACACCAAGTGCCTCGCGGGCGTAAAATGTTTCATGCGGATCAGGCGTTTTGTAGTTGGTAATATCCAGCAGTCCCTCATCCACAATCGCTATGGTATAAGTCATTTCTTTGCCCGAGGCTTCGGACACCGTTATGGCCGATTGTGTCTCAGGCCGTATTTTATCCGGCATGCTGATCACCGGTTTCAAAATAGTTTCCGGATCATCCACAATTAAAGGTATGGCACCGTACATCCGGATAGGCAGGTCATTTACAGTTTGCGAGTGTCGCTGCAACAGGGTCACGTTCACAAAAATATTCGGCGCCATGCCAGTCTCAATTTTAAATGTATAGCGAGTTTGCCCTTTTTTGGTATCAATCCAGCAGGTTTTTATAATCTTGCTGCCATTCTCAAGGCTTATCAATGCCCGCCCGTCCGACATGGTAGGTATCGTTAGCGTAGCTTCATCGCCCACCTTATACCTTTGTTTGTCGGATGTAAACGATAGCATCGATGCTTCGGTAGGGTTGCTCTGCTGCAAGCGTTCCGACCAGTTTGGCCAATCAACATAAATGATCTTACCGGTGGAGTGGCCTGTCTGCGGATCTTTCACCCTTAACAAATAGCGGCCCCAATCTGCCTGGTTAATATGCATATTCCATTTTGCGTGGCCGTTTACTACGCTTACGTTTTCGGCTTTTACCAGTTTGTTGTATTTATCCTGGGTGAAATTGCTCATTTCGTTGCCGGTTTCGTCCCACCACCAGCGCCATTGTATTTTATACAGTTCCAATTCAACTGTCCGGGTGCCTTGCAGTGGGTTGCCTTTGGTATCCACATCGGCAATATCTACCTGGTTGTCCCGGTCGGTGTACAGCATCCCCGAAAGTTCGCTGCCCTTTGGTGTTTTGATACCCACATAGCCGGGATACACATTATAAGGCATACTCATGGACTGTATGCTGAAATTGCCGCCCGGTTCAAATACCTTGATCAGGAAGTTAGCGGACAACTGGCCCGGCGCCTGCTTATCTAAGTTAATATCGGTGTTTACCGCCGATTTTCCTTCGGCATCCAGCGAGCCGTCAAACATGGTTGTGGTTTGGGTGGTAAATGATAGGGTAGGGTCGTCAAAAACATAGTCCTCGTAATTTTTAAAGGAAGTTGTTTTTGGGGAGAGGAATGCATCAACTTTGGCTTTCAGGTTTTGTGCCGTTCCGCCAAAAAGCCATTGTGCGCTAAGTGTTCCCTTAACGTCGCTGCCTTTGGTTAACTCGGTTGCGCCGCCAAAGGTTAAACCGATCTTCAGGCGGTTGGGCATTATGGTTTCTATCTTTACATTTTTTTCAAAAACCGCTCCGCCAACTTTTACTTTAGCCGACCAGTTGCCTGTTGGCGATGAAACTTCTGTGGCCGTATGGAAGCTGTAAAAACCATCAACCGAGGCTGTTTTGGTAATGCGCCTGAAGAGTTTATCATTAGGATCATACAATTCAAACTCAACCGGGTGATCGGGGGGAAGGGTTTTTAATTTGTCTTCCAGTATAAACGACATGTAAATCGAGTCGCCCGGCCGCCAAACGCCACGTTCGCCATAAATAAACCCTTTTAAGCCGCTTTGTACTTCATCGCCGCCAACGTTAAATCGGGTTAAGGGCAGCGAACTGCCATCGTCGAGCTTTAAATAGCCGCGTTCTTTGCCATTTTTGGCAACCAGCAGGTATGGTTTCCTTATCAAATCAAACCTAGCAAAACCGTCGCCATCTGATGTGCCTTTGTAAAGTACCTGTTTCTGGTAGTCCAATAGTTCCAACTGAACGTTAGGCATTGGTTTTGCACTTAAAATATTGGTTACGGCTATTAATAGTTTGTTATCGCTGCCGCGCTTGGCTATCAGGCCTATGTTGGAAGCAATAATATTGCGCGTTGCCCATTTATCTTTGGTGAAATAGGAGTTGGTGCATGGGTTATCTTTATCTTCCCATCTAAAATCATCGGGGTAATAATTATCATAGCGTTGCCAAAAGCTATCATCTTCATCGCTTATCCTGCCTGTGTTTCTGCCGCCGTTATCGCTGCTTTCATCGTCGCCTTCACCTTCGTCTTCTGCTTTTTTAACTGTGGGGCCACCAACGGAGCAATTATATTGCGAGTACTCTTTTTTAAAGCCGATAATTACCCGGTAAATGGCGCCGGGCTCGGTGCGCAATAACTGGTCAATATCCAGCATAAAACGGTTCTTTTTATTCAGATTGAGGCTTTTATCCGCATCCAGCCGGATGGTTTTTTGAACGATGGGCCTGCCCACATGGCGGATCTCATCGCCGCCATTCCAGCCGTTATTCTGGAAGTATTGCGGGATATTATCCTCATATATCTTAATGATGCTTACATCAACCGCTGTAAGGTTAACGGCCTCGAAAGGCATCATCAGCTTGCCTGAATCAGGCAGGATAACGCCTTTGCCCGGTATGGTTACCGCAGGCAGCCGGTTTTCAAAAAATACATTCGCGGTATACGGTTTGCTTATTTTTTGGCCGGATATGTTTTCAATCCCTTCATTAACATTAACGCTGTAATTGCCATCGAGTTGGTTCGGTGCAAATACTTTGATAGTACTGCCCTCAATGGTATAGGCAGGGTCGCTTACGCCGCCGATGCTGATGAGCCCCTGCAATTCCTGGCCAACTTTTATGGCATCCGAAAACTGGATGAGCACATATTGATCCTGCTCCTGTACGGCGCGCATATCAAGCACCTTAAAATCGCCAATAGCGGGGATCACAAATTCCTGGCTGCCCTTTTTGTCGACATTAAGGACTGAGCCATCCCAATTGATTTTAAGCGGATTTACTTTATTTTTTTCGCGGGTTAGCCCGTTAACGGTAAATGTATGCGTTTTGGTTGCCGGGTTATGCTGCCAGGTAATGGCTACCGGCGTAGTAAAACCGGCGTTGATGAGTTTTTCAATATCGGCCGATGGTTCGTTATCTGCCGTTTGTACCATACCGCCAAGCTTCATTTTGGTAGTGGAAGTGTAGGTGGCGGTTTGCAGCCCGGTAAAGGATACAGTAAAATCGGGTTTGATGGTTTCAAAATCAAACTTAAAGTCCTCAAAATGATCGGGCACTTTTACCAGGTTGCCCAATTTAAATTCTGCTGAATAACTTTTATCCGGGTCGAGCTTCTCCGCCGGTCGGAATTCGATCGTTCGGGCATCAACCCAATAAGCCTTCCCTTTGATGGCCGGTGAAAATTCAAAAACATTATCGGCGAGCGTGCCATTTTGCTCGTGACTTGTTTGTACATCACCCGCCAGTTTGATGCGGATGGGGCTCTCTTTTGAGATGAGGCCGGTGGTGTACGACTCGATGTACTTGCCGAAGGCCGGATCGATTCCCGGCTTTTGGTGACGACGAAAAATAATAAAAAACACAACGATAAGAAGCGTGATCGATACGCCGATGCTGATTAGTCCTTTCCGGTTTCGGGAAAGGTTATACGAAGTTTTCATGGAAATATGGGAAGATTATTTAATCGAAATTAAATAATTTTTTGAAAAAAATAATATTTTGTGAAAAATATTTTTTACAGATGATTATTGGTGATAATCGCCAATTTACAGGCTATTTTGGTTGTATTTAGGACAAAAAGTGACAATATGCGCTGTTTTAGCTCAAAAATTTCATCTGATTTTCATAATTGGAGGGAGTTGCTGTTTTGGAGGTAAGGAGTTTTATGCCTTCGGCAGATAAAAATCAAAAAAATAATTCCGGCCCGACGAAATTTCGTCGTTTTTGCGCGTTCTTTTTTGATGAAATTTGTACCGTAATAAGGTGAGGGAAGGTTTAAAAAGTTGACAGGAACCAGAGAAAGTTTTACCGGATCATTACCCCAACCTTATTTATGATGGGCAGCCGGGTAAAATTCATTTCAACAATGCTTTCAGGCAGGAAGATGAATTTTTTGTCGAAAATATCCCGGCCAATATAATAGCTCAGCCAGTACTCGTTATTTAATCCGAACGTTTGCTCATCAATAGGTTCAATCAGCTTAAACGAATTTTTTTCAACCACCGGGAACATATGGCGCAAGGTGGAGGTTTTAACCTGTTCACCGTTTTTTTCGCCGTAACCTCTTGATGTGATCAACACATTTTCAATAGGTTCGTTTTTAAGATTTATCAGGTACACATACCATATTTTACTTTCGGCGCTCTCTTTTTCCAGCGCCACAGCAATAGCAATGTCCTTTACTTTATTTTCGGGGAGGTCCTTAATCATTGTTGTATTGTTGAAAAGTTGGAATGTTTGAAAGTTGAAATGTTTTTTGCAGGTGTGCAAGCGTTTGTCATTTCCTTAACATTCTAACTTTTCAACCTTACAACGTTCCAACATCACTTTTTCTTCACAAATTTCTTGCCTGCTTTTTTGGGCTCTTTTTCGGCGATGGCGGCTAATGCTTTGCATTCCTCAAAAGTGAGGTCCTTTGGCTCTTTTCCTTTAGGAATTTTAACGTTCAGTTTGCCAAATTCAATATAGGGCCCAAAGCGGCCGTTTAAAACTTTAACCGTCGGGTCTTCATCAAATCCTTTTATTAGCTTCTCAGCATCTTTTTTACGCTTTTCGGTGATCAGCTCAATCGCCATTTCTTCCGTCACATCATGCGGATCCTGGCCTTTTGGTAATGAAACGAAGGCGCTGTTATGCCTTATATATGGTCCAAATTTGCCTATGGCAACGGTCATGTCTTTATCTTCAAATACACCTACCTTTTTAGGCAGTTTAAACAGCTCCAAAGCCTCATCCATCGAGATCGTTTCGATGCTTTGTCCTGCCCGCAAACTGGCATATAAAGGCTTCTCATCATTAACGCCTTCTACAACGCTATCGCCAACCTGTACAAACGGCCCAAAACGACCGATACGTACCGATACCTTCTTGCCGTTAACCGGATGTACGCCTAAATCGCGTTCACCGGTGGCTTTATCTGCTGTTTGAATAGTGCTTTCAACTTCTTTATGGAATGGCGTATAAAACCCGCGGATCATATCTGTCCATTCCTGCAGGCCCTGGGCAATTTCATCAAACTGCTTTTCAACGCTTGCGGTAAAGTTAAAGTCAACAATATCCTGAAAATGTTGTACCAGGAAATCGTTTACCACCGAACCAATATCCGTTGGGAACAGCTTTCCTTTTTCGGCGCCTGTATTTTCGGTTTTTTCGGCTTTGGTAATTTTATCGCCTTTAAGCGTCAAAACACGGAATACACGTTGTTTGCCTTCGCGCTCTTCTTTTACAACATAACCGCGGTTTTGCACGGTTGAAATGGTAGGGGCGTAGGTCGACGGGCGACCGATACCGAGTTCTTCCAGCTTCTTTACTAAAGCCGCCTCAGTGTATCTTGCCGGCGGGCGCGAAAAGCGCTCTGTTGCCAGCATTTCCTGAAGCTCGAGTAGCTGGCCTTTGGTTAATGGCGGCAATATGGCATTTTCGCCATCCTGTAAATTATCTTCCTCTTCGTCGCTCGATTCCAGGTACACCTTTAAGAAACCATCGAACTTCATTACCTCGCCGTTAGCGACAAGTTCTTCCTTGCGGCTTGATATGCTGATTTTGGCGGTGGTTTTTTCAAACAGCGCCTCGCTCATTTGCGATGCAATAGCCCTTTTCCATATCAGGTCATACAAACGCATTTCGCTTGAATCGCCACTGATGGTGTGCTGGCTAAAATATGTTGGCCTGATGGCTTCGTGAGCTTCCTGTGCGCTCGCGTTTTTAGTTTTATATACCCGCTGCTGGTGATATTTATCGCCGTAGGCCGAAATGATCTCCTGTGCGGCTGTTGTTAATGCATGTTCCGACAAATTCAAGGAATCTGTACGCATATAAGTAATGTGCCCCGATTCGTATAGCTTTTGCGCTACCTGCATGGTACGCGAAACCGAAAAGCCTAATTTACGGCTTGCTTCCTGTTGCAGGGTTGATGTAGTAAATGGCGCAGCTGGTGCACGTTTTGCAGGCCGGGTCTCCAATGATTTTATATTGAAGGCGGCGTTGATGCAATCTGTTAAGAATTTTTCGGCATCCTCCTGTTTGCTGAAACGCTCGGGCAATTCAGCCTTAAAAGCATCTTTCCCTTTGCCAAAAAGAGCAGTAATTTTAAATGCTGCTTCCGACTTAAATTTATTGATCTCGCGCTCCCTGTCAACTATCAGTCGCACAGCCACCGACTGTACCCTGCCTGCCGACAATGAAGGTTTAACTTTTTTCCATAAAACCGGCGACAATTCAAAACCCACCAGCCTGTCCAAAACACGGCGTGCCTGCTGGGCATTTACCAGGTTATAATCTATTTTGCGCGGTGTTTCAATGGCGCGTAAAATAGCAGGCTTTGTGATCTCATGAAAAACGATGCGTTTGGTAGTTGCATCTTTAAGATCCAGGGTGTCAAATAAATGCCATGATATCGCTTCTCCCTCGCGGTCCTCGTCCGATGCCAGCCAAACCATGTCGGCTTCTTTCGCAAGTTTCTTTAACTCGCTGACGATTTGCTTTTTATCTGCCGGAACTTCGTATTTCTGTTTAAAGTTATTAGCTATATCAATTGCATCGTCAGATTTAACCAAATCGCGGATATGGCCGTAACTCGACTTAACGGTAAAGTCTTTGCCAAGGTATCCCTCGATGGTTTTGGCTTTCGCCGGAGATTCAACTATGAGTAGATTTTTAGCCATTTAAGCAATTATTTTTTGCAAATAAAAGATAAAGAAAGCGAAACGCAAGAAGAAAAATGAAATGAGGTGCTGTTTAAAGGGGGATTTTGTTGGAAAGTTGGAAGGTTGCAAGGTTGAAAAGTTGAAAAGTTGGAAGGTTATTTTGACACTAAGACGGGAGGGATTTGCTGTGAAATGTCCGGGTAATATTAAAAAAATCAAAGCAGAAAAACTTGGCTCTTTAACAACTTTCCAACTTTTCAACACTAAATCAAAAACCCGCCGCCCAGCAGATCGTTCCCTTCATAAAATACAGCTGATTGCCCCGGAGCAATGCCCGATACAGTGTGATGAAAATCAACTTTCATGTGTTCGCCCATTTGTACAATGGTACTTTGAGTGCCGGCGTCCTTATACCTTATTTTGGTAACGGCTTCCATCGGCTCAAATATATTTTCGTATTTAATCAGGTTGAGGTTTTTAACCCAGGCTTCTTTGCGCTCCAGTTCATCAGCCGTACCTAAAACAACGGTATTGGTGTCGGGATTGATATTGGTTACAAACATAGGATGGCCCAATGCAATGCCCAAACCTTTGCGCTGCCCAATGGTGTAAAAGGGATATCCCTGGTGTTTGCCTACTATGGTGCCGTCTGTCAGCACAAAGTTGCCGCCGGCAACCCTTGCCTCAAGGTCTTCAACTTTATGCCTTAAAAAGGCCCTGTAGTCGTTATCAGGTACAAAGCATATTTCGTAGCTTTCGCTTTTGCCGGCCAATTCAACCTGGCCCATATCCATGGCCATTTGCCTGATCTCGGGTTTTGAAAAACTTCCTAAAGGAAATTTGGTGCGCGAAAGATTTTTTTGCGATACCCCCCAAAGTACATAGGATTGATCCTTGTTTTCGTCTTTACCTTTCGAGATTACATACCGGCCGTTATCCTGTGAACGGATGTTGGCATAGTGGCCGGTTGCTATAAATTCGCAATCCAGTTTATCGGCACGTTTTAAAAGGGCTTCCCATTTAATATGTGTATTGCACAACACGCATGGGTTAGGGGTGCGACCCGCCAAATATTCGTCCACAAAATTATCGATCACAAAATCGCCGAATTCGCTGCGGATATCCAATATATAATGCGGAAAACCATAACCAACAGCAAGTGCACGCGCATCGTTAATACTATCGAGACTGCAGCAGCCGGTTTCTTTTGAGCTGCCGCCCGATGAGGCGTAGTCCCAGGTTTTCATGGTAAGGCCAATAACTTCGTAGCCTTGCTCGTGCAGCATTACTGCTGCTACCGAACTATCAACTCCGCCGCTCATCGCTACCAATATTCTTCCGTGCTTACTCATGATGCCGCAAAGATACGGATTACTGCCCTGAAAATTTGATGCTTGCGCAATTTTGACGAATGGGTTATATTCTTGGTCTTTAGTCGGAAGGGTAGAGTCTGAAATCGGGAGTCCATTGTCCATTGTCCATGGTCGATAGTAATACACACCATCGACCATGGACAATGGACTATGGACTCAACACTACCTATATTGCCTAAATATCCCCGTGTCAAACGGCGTCCACAGGCAGGCCTTTTGCCCGCAGCTTTTGAGGGCGTTATTGGCCCAGGTATTGCAGGTATAAAACAGGTTGTACTTGCCTTTTGCTTCGTAAAAAGCATCGGTACTGCCATAGTTGGCGTTGGTTTTTATATTGATATAATGGCCAGCGCTATCCGTTTTAAAACTGCTGCTGATAAAACTTACCAACCTTATATATTCATTTTTACTGATGATGATTTTTTTACAATCGTCATTTTCGGTTAACTGCCGGTACATTGTGGCGTGGATTGCCGTTGTGCTGAGCGCAAAGGCTGCCTTAAATGCCACGCTGAATTTAAGCTGTGCCCAGGTTGGTGTGTTCAGGTAAAAACCTTTGTCGCCCCAACCAAAGGCCGCAAATTTTACAGAACTATCCTTGCCGGTGGTGTTTTCAATCTTCACTTCCCGGCTCCAGTCCATTTCGGGGCTTTTCAAGGGGACAACGATGTCGGTATGAACGCCGTTGGTTTTAATGTAGATGACAATATCAGCAGGGTCAGAAGAAGTTTCCCGCGCAACCCCAATCCTTGATAAAGTAAACGCCGAAAGCAAGTACAATCCAACAAAAACAACAAAACCCAGTATGATCCAGCCAATTGTTTTTAATGTTTTTTTGATGCTCATGGTTTTAATTGTTTTCAAAGTGTTCGGTTTGACAAGGATACTGAATTGATTTTGAATAAAGATATTTAAATGGCGCTATCAAACGGGTGAATGTTCTTATCGCGATCACAATTTAATTTTTTTGATAC
>Ga0206865_1028_pt1 | contig 16054 bp, 10 predicted proteins | sample Alteio_BWOrgCont_39_FD_152628 | JGI IMG/M metagenome (GOLD analysis project Ga0206865, IMG submission 152628) | Enriched cells from forest soil in Barre Woods Harvard Forest LTER site, Petersham, Massachusetts, United States -... | ecosystem: Environmental > Terrestrial > Soil > Temperate forest >...
TCCGGCCGGAGCGAAGATCACGGGCTTGGGTGCGCCGATGCCTTCATAGCCAGGGGTTTCGTCGAGCAAATCAATCTGTGTAAGCGTGGGATGGAGGCCGATGAGCACCGTCTCACGTCTGAGCGTAAGGGTGTTGCGTACCACATAATGGCCGTTAGGGAAGTAGAGCACGCGATGCGCGTCGATGGCCTGTTGGATGGCGGCGGTGTCGTCGCTGGCGCCGTCGCCTTTCGCGCCGAGGCTGTGTACGTTGACCCATTCGCTGCTGGGTGGAAGGGCGCGGATGGCTGGAGGAAGTATGGCGGGCATGGAAGCCAGCGGAACAGCTTCATACTGCATGCCAATTGTGCCCATCTGGCCTTCGCCGGGAACGATGAGTCCGTAATTGAAAGTTTTGACCTGATAGAGTGAGCCCTTTCCGGGAACGGTCTTACCGCTTTCGCGCAGTTTGGCGAAGGTTGGCGCATTGCTGAGGGTCGCATTCTCAAATCCGATTTCGGTGAGGGGGCTTTGCTCCAGACTGATAATGACGGTGGGCCCGGTGATGTTTTCGAAGCTCGAGTCTTTAACCCAGAGCTGGTCGGGATAACCAGGGTCGAGATCGATGGCCGTTGGCACGTTGCGGAAGTTGTCACGGATGAGGGTAAGGCCAGCTTCGTGTTCGCGGATGGCAGATTCACGCTGGCCCTCGAAGGTGGAATCGATCAAGGTGAACTGCCATGCGGGCGAGGTCTTTTCGGTGAGGATGGCGTAGCGGCCACCGTAGAAGCGCAGGTCCTCGGCTTCGTTGCCGACCTGGTAGAGCGCGGCCAGGCCAGAGCCAATGTGGAGGTCCATGTGACTGAGGAAGGCGTGCTGCGCTACATGGAAGCGGACAGCCACCGCAGCGGGATTGCCGTCGCCGATTTCGAAGTCGATGTCGGTCATCGCCGAGTAAAAGGTGTTCGGGTTGGCGCGGCGACGCGGTCGTTCGGCGGAACGGAACCGGGCGGCGGAAAGGCGATAGGGCCGCCGGCACGGGGAGGCTCACTAGGCCCGAGGCCGGTGAACATGACCATGACGCCCATGCCCTTCTGGAAGCCTGGCGTCTGGGGCGGCAGCACGAATACAGGACGCATAGCACCATAGCCGATGAGGCGCACGCCCGGCCAGATGTAAATGGTGCGCGTGAGCGTGTAGCGGCCTGCCGGGACAAGGACGATGCCTTCGCGCCCCGTGCCGGCGGCTTTGTCGATGGCCGCCTGCAATGCAGCAGAACTGTCGGTGTTCGCGGCGGGCGCGTCGAGATAGATGGCCTTGGAATCGTCGGGACGCGTGGTTATAACGGATGCAGCGAAGGCCGCAGAGCAGACACAGAACATAAGAGCGGACAGCAGAGTTTTCTTCACCGGTTTCCCCGCAAGACGGCGTGTGGCCGGACTGCGGAATCCAGCATACCCGACGACGAAGAGGCGGATAATTTTCCCTTGTAGGTCCGCATGGCGACTGGAATCTGGACACCAAGTGAGCTACCACCAAATAACTGTCGCGATGGGCGTTTGTCAGGATTTGAGCTTTGATCGTCACATAGGATTCTTCAAATCAGTCGAATAGGCTATCTGCGGCGTTGCATCCTTGGAAAGTACAATGTCGACACCGATAAACACTCTTGGCCAGGTTAGGTTTCATTGAGGCCGCAACGTTCCTTGGAAGAACCTGACCAGCAAGAAGTGAAACTCAGCTATGACAGATGAGAAACCACCCGACTACAGCGAATGCTGGGCCAATTGCCTCGGAGACTGTAATGAAGGTATGTCCCAAGAGCATCTGGTCTCGGAGTGCTTATACGAGGGTGAAATCAGGGTCAAAGGGCTTCCGTGGTGCAAGGAAACAGAGAAGACGATGCGAATTGAGACGCTTACGGCTCCGTTTCTGTGCCGCCACCACAACCAATCCCTCAGTGAAGTGGACGGGGCAGCAAAGCAGACGCTGGGTGCACTTAGGGAAGCGTGCGATCTGTGGGAGAGACGGAAGAACATCCGTACGCGAAACTGGACGTTGAAATACTTTACAACCGACATGCTCCTGCTCGAACGCTGGTGCCTGAAGACACTTATCAACATCAACCTGAGTGGCAAGCCGGGGCTTCCCGTTGACGCTGAGGGAAAGTCAAACAGGCCAACGGACGAGTTGGTTAGGATAGTCTTCGGGCTGGAGAGATTCACGCCTCCGACGGGGTTGTACAGGATAGCTGTCAAGGGAGAGACGCTATCAGAGGTGGGAGATGGGCATATACATGTGACAACCAAAGGTCTGAATGGCAGGTTGGGTGGAGCGCAGTTCAACCTGTGGGGATTGCCATTCTTCCTAAGTCTGGTGCGCGAGCCCATCAGTTGGGTGGGTGGACATCTGATGAGGGGAGAGACAAAGCAGTGGTTCTGCACTTGGGACCGAAAAAACAGACGGGTAAACTCGCATCTGATGACGTTCACTTATCCCAAGTAGCAGGTCTCCACTGGCGTTGATACCGGACATTTATATGAGGCTGCAACTCACGAGTTGACCTTATTGATAAAGTCAATCGCTGCGCTAGTCATGACATAGTTGATAATTGGGACCCACTCATCGCGCCATGGCAACTGTACACCCTGAAAGACCCCTGAAATCAGACCGAGGACTCTAATCCCGTCACGCCGCGCGACAATTGTTTCTAGAAAGCCACGGATGACAATTGCGCGTTCTTTATTGTCTGCGACCTCACGAATGAGCTCTGACGCAATCCCGCCGATAATGGGAAAGAAATTCTCAGTGACACGTAGGTTGGCGAAGGGCGCAAGCGCATGGCTGAAGGGGGGGATGTTCTTGTCCCAACCCGCACGCCGGGCGGACTCTACGAAGATCGCCGGAGTAATGGTCAAGACTTCATAGCGATAACCCAGCAATGATGTGACCGTAGCAACAGCTTCTTTTCGTGTGACCAAGCCTTTCGCTTCCAAGTTGGCCACCACAAGCTCAGTCCATGCAACGCACGCCCCGTATTCCTTCACGGCAATGCTGGATTGTACGAAATCGTCAGACCACAGAACCCTACCTGGCTTCTTCGCCAGCAGAATCGCTTGCGTGCCGTACCTGCCGAATATGGCAATTAAGGGCCTCTTGACTTCCTCTGCCATGGCGGAAAGCTCGCGACATGGCTCGACCACAGCGATGGCTCGTACTTTCTCTAACTGCTTCGCGAAATGCTGATCCCTCTCGGCATGTAGCTGTTCCGTGACCTCGAATCCCACCATCTGTTCGTCGTTCCAGCCGATGCGAAGTCCGGCGCGCGGTGAGCCATCATGCGTCTTTCCAGTGATCCTGTCGATCTCTTCAGCGCATCCCTGGGAGATGATGATGGGCAGGTTTAGCTTGGTTAAGAGGTCCACGGCATCGCAAAGGAATAGTGTGGCGATGGCTGAAAGATCAAGGACAATCTCTGCCGTAGCGTTCAGCCCCATAGCCGCGAATACTCGTTGCTGCTGGTTCTCCGGCGCGCACCTAACGATGGACGTGGGATCATGCGCCAGATGGAGAACGGCCTCAAAAGCACTTTCACCGAGTACTTCCCCGACGAAATGCAGTGGGAGCGCTTGGGCCGTGTAACCCTCTATCGCTTGCCGCTTGCCGACAAACTGCTGCTCCATCTTGGCGCGTAGCTCGGTGAGGTCGAGTTCACCATCTGCCTGGCGCGGCAGTTGCATCGATTGCAACTCGGTCGCCTCCGGGAAGCGAAGCTGCAGTTCGCTCATGCAGCACTGGTAGCGATAGACGTATTTACTCAGGACTTGCCTGATCGTCGCCGGGCGCTCTGAAATCCTGCCGGGTGCAAGAGCCACCACATCCCCTACGCTCTTGCCGAGAAGAGCCTGTGAAATAGGATGATCCGGCGCAAACTCATTCAGCTTTGAGTCAGGCTTTAGTACATCCTCAATCACATGCCAACGGAAAATGTCTGTGCCGTCCTCAAGGTATTCAACGGCGCTACCGGGCCCAGCCTTGTCGAGCGTGGTGATCACCAAAGGCGGACCCAAGGGGACAAACAGAAGCATGTAGGCACGGTGAGCGTCAACGTCATCGAAGTAGCGGTGAAGAATGTCGTATCCATAGCTAAGGGCTTCTTCGTGACGCTTGGTGTACTTGAGGAAATAGGTGACGGCACGGGCGAAATAGGGGGTGACCGTCTCTTTATCGGGCAGCGCGTCCTCGGGGCGCTGAAGCAGGTCTGGGCGAGCATGCTGGATTGCCGCATAGGAGATGCGCAGACGGATCACGGAATTGTCAGGATGTCGTTCAAGGAACGATTTCAAGATCGCGATAGCGCCCTCGAAGTCGTCCTCCAAAAGCAAGTCCACCTCGGCCTGGGTAGATTCCTCTGTGGCCGCTCCTGCCTCACGCACTTCCCTGCACAAGTCGAGAACAACGGCATGGTCGCCAAGCCGCTGGGCGCATACCATGGCCTGGTGCGTGGCAAGCGGGTTGTGAACGCCAGCCAAGCGCTGCCACAAACCAAGTGCTTGGCGATATTCACCGATGGCGGTGTAAGTAGCTGCCATGATCTCGATCTCGGTATCGACCGAATCGCCCGACAGCGTTGCTATCGCAGTCTCAAGGCAAGCATTGGCGGATACGTTGTCCTTCATTAGCCAGAACAGCCGGGCGGTCAAGGCGGAGCGAGCAACCGAACTCAGCATCTGGGGAGTCGCGGCATCGATCAACGCTTGCCCTTCGGAGATGCGGCCAACCTTTGCGAGTATGCCAAGCGCTTGCGCGAATGTGGTGTAACGAAAGTCGAGAGTAAGCGGCTCATCTAAAAGGCATACTTCCTTGAGCAGATTGACCGCACGCTGTTCGTCATCCTTCCGCGCACGGACCAGTAAGAACCCGGCAAGCTGTCGCTTGAGACCACCGCCACCATGTTCTGTGTAGGGCGTTTGCTCCATAATCGAGATTGCGCGGTCAGTGTCGCCTAGGCGATGTTGGAGCATGGCATATCCGGCTTGCGCGTTTGGCTCGTCAGGAGCGAGGCGGTAGGCTTCTTCGACGAGCGGACGAGCGCCTTTTTCATCCCCGAGTCGTTCCGTTATCCCCGCGCGTTCCATTAGAGCCTGAGCGGCGATATAGCCTTCATCGCGCTCTATCGCGCTGGCAATCCCCTCTTTGAAAAGGTCATCTGCCTCTTTCAGGAGCTTCCTGTCGGTCTCGGAGAATCCCTCTATAGGCTTGGCCCCACTACCCAACAGAACGTCATGCGACGTGCATTGGGCGAGTGTGATCTTGGAGATGGGCCAAGGGTTTTCTGCATTATCTATCGCGTCCTTGGCATATTTGCGGCCCGTTTCATAATGGCAAACGCTCAGAGCCCGCATCGCTATCGTGATGCAAACCTCCTGCCGCGACAGGTCTGAGTTAGAGGCTCGGGCGATGAGGTCGTCAAGCTTCTCGGAGAGCGGGGCGCTGTGGATCAGCAGCATCGTTGCTTTCCACGACTCAGGGTGATCGATTTTCAGGGCGCTCGCCAATTCGTAGGTTTTTTCGTGCTCATTGCGAAGGGCGTAAGCCTGGGCCTCGACCTCCCGATTCTTCATGGTTCCCTTCGCAAACTGGATGGACTGGAACAGGAGGGCTGACGCCGATTTAGCAACGTTCTTGGCGGCCTCAATATGGCCCAGATTGGCAAGCACTAGGAAGCGTTGGTCGTCGGTCAAGCTGTCCCATTTGTCGCGGCGAAGCCTGGAAAGCTTCTGTTTTGCAAGCGCGAAGTCCCGGCGCTCGATTTCCTCTTTTGCCTCTGAAATCTCCTTATCGAACTGATTGTTCGTGACGGCGCTCTTGATCTCGGCGACATTGGAAGCGACGGCTGCAAGGTTGTCGTTCACAGCCACAAGCTGGGTGTTGGTGACAACCGTGAGTTTGTCCTGTGCGACCTCGGGATGCTGGTCCAGAACGCGCTCGATTTCCTCCCATCCCTTGAACTCAACGATGAACCGGCCAGTCTCCATGTGCTCCGCGTTGATCTGCGAGATGGCGATTTGCAATTCCGTCGATGTCTTCGAGGTTGTGAGAACGATATAGCGTTTGAGCTTGAACGGTGCGGTCAGCGCCTTGTCCACCTCGGCGCGCAACCGTTTCTCGGGGTAGACCGCTTCCAGGTCTTCCGCTTTGCATTGAATGGCGACATGGGGCGGCGGTGATTCGAGGTCGATGATGTCTATGCCATGCTGGCGCTGGCCACGTCTCCCGTAGCGGCTTAGTCCCGGCAGCGTCAAGTGCGACTTGTACAACACAAGACAGAACTCTTCGAAGTCGTCGTCGGTCTTTGGGGCACGATAACGGAAAGACGCCAAGGCACACCGCCAACCCCAAATCGGGGCAAAAGGAACTGTCTAAGAGTAACGCTAGGCCACCAATCCATTCATCTACATGATTTGCCGATAAGTCGGCTTTGCTTACTGAGCCTCGACAGTCCACTTGGACGATTAACCGGCTAGCGTGCTGGGATTCCGGGCCTGAGATGATTCTTCAATGCGTGGCGCGATCGGCGTTTTTCGTTAGCAATCCGCTCGGAAGCCTCAAAACTGAAGCTGGATTAGCCTTTGCCCTGTTAACAACAATGGATGTTTCAGTCGCGGCAGTTCGCGGAACCATGCCCACTTCTCAAGACTGGCCGAAATTTGACGTCTTGAGTCTGCTAACGATACAAGCCAATTCCGTGGTGAGGACCATGTTGTCCGAACGCCGAAGGGCTGTGAGTCCCCTCGGTTCGCAAACACTGCTACATGGCTGATTTGTGCTATACATTTGCTCTGTATGGCGTTCGGTCAACAGAATTGGTCCGTAGACCTTGTAAAGCACATTCGGACTGTTCATTTCGCCTTGTTGGCTATCGCAGCATCATTGGCTGTATTGGCCAGCGCTCCGCGCCAAGACATTGAAGCAAAGACCGCCCTTCCGTTAATTTTACAAATCTCGACGCTGTGCGACAACTGGCCCAAAGATTGGGTCGAGAGGTTTCGGCAGGACAGGTCAGACCAGGAACCGAAGGGGTTTTCGCACGAGCCGTACCCAGCACCGGAGACGCTCACGATCTACATTGCTCCGGATAAGGCATTACCCACGTCTATAAACGCTGAATTCCACCATTACCAAATGTACTACTCGAAAGGACTTCCGTTCATCCAATTGCCGCCCGACAAGGAACAACCATACGAACACTCCGCTTTGCAGACCAAAGGCTTGCAAAAGATGGAAGTAACGTTAAAAGCGCAAGGTCATCTATGGACCGCCGAACGAAGGGTCATATATGACGGCCCTGGTTTCCACATGTCTCAGCAAATCCCTGCGTCGCCCTCATCTATTTACGCAGATAACCCACCAAAAACACTACAGCAATTCCAAGAGTGGTGGGACATGTCACGAGCTCTGAGGATTACGTTCTTCGGAGGTTGGTTTCGCGCGGGGGACAATCAGGTTTCAGCGATAAATGAAGATGGTAATTCCATCAATTCGAAAAGCATTGCCATGCAGCTTCTTGCACCAAATAAGGATACCCAGCAAGTGAATCTCATCTTGCAAAATGGCCGCATCACAGGCGAGGTTGAACTGCCGGATAACTCGCGCGGACGTATAAGTTTGGAACCTGGTGGGTATTGGGATGAAATGATTCAATCACCTTGGAAGGTGGCAGAATTCGCAAAGGAGAAATGTGATGCAATCATCCGTCGCACGCGATCCACTGATTGTGGTCCATTCGATCAACTATTCCCTGAAGTCATAGAAATAGAGCGAGAACTCGGCACATTACCCTTGGGGAAACTGACGGAAGAACTAGTTAGACGAGCTTCGATCCAGCCCCAGCCCATCGAGCTTGGGGGCATCAAACTCCCGATCAAGGCGATTACACAATCTGGAATGCTCTTTCTTGTAGTGCTTCAAATTTATCTCTGGCTGCACATTCATGAGCTAAGAGGAAAAATCGATTTGGTGAACGCTCCAGGCTTCGACGTCGGCTGGATCGGAACGTACACATCGAAGGCTGCTCGTCTTATCTTCCTAATCTCACTCTTGGTTCCTTCTTTTGCGGTTCTAGTCCTCGACTACTATCTTTCCGCTCCGCTTCGAACAAGGGTCATTTTCGGAGTGATAGGTGGTGTATTGAGTGTTGTAGTGGCTCTGATAACGTTTGTCGAAACACCGATTCGAGCTAAAGGCACGGCGTCAGGGGCTTACGACAGCCCTAACTGCCCGTGGTGCAACTAGCTGATTTTCTGCAAGACGGCCGGCGGACCCTGGTGCGCGATGGTACGACGTATTTCGCAACCGACGCGGCGACACGGCTTCTATTAAGAGTGGTTTTGACCATTTCCGTGCCAGAGCAGCAAGAAGATGCGCACGATAAGCATGCCGAAGCGGTTTCTCAGCTCCCGCGGAGTGCCCGCGCCGAGCATCTTGCGCAGAACCAGGCTCAGGTTGAACGCGCCGACATGCACCAACTGCCGCTTCAGAATGTTCTCCCGTCCCCGCAGATGGCAGCGCCGCATGCCGCCCGTCTCGTAGCAATGCGCGAAGCTGCGTTCCACCATCTCGCCGCGCCGCCGCAGTAAGCTCTTGCCGTAGCTGCCGCGTACCCGCCGCCGATTGGCATACACCGCCCGCTGTTTTTCGCCTTTGCCCTGCCAGTTGCGCCGCCCTTCTGCTGCTTCTCCGGAATATAACTGCGCATTTCGTAATGCTTGACTCGCTGCACCACTGCGCCGCTGTGGTAGCCCTTGTCGGCCGACAGCTTCCGGTTAAGCAGATCGCTGTAGAGCGTCTGGATTTCTGCTGGCGAAAGCTCCCCGAGATCTTGATCACTGGCTCGACATCTGTGCCCGGCCGCGGCTGCGAGCCAAGAGCTTCCGCGACTACTCGGGCCTCCTCGCCCGGTACGTCCCTCCACGACTGGGCGCAAGACCGCTGCTCGCACCGCGCGCAATAATCTGCCCTAGTTTGCGGGGAATAGTTCACCTCCGGCCCGCAATGGGGCACACAAGCGGCACACATGGTGCCGCGGAGATCAAGTTTTATAGGGGTTTGAAAGCTGTATTACTGATCCGGGGAATTCAGTTGCCGGACGGTCGAACAGTTACAAAAGTGAAGTACACACTTTTTCTCTTTTAACGGCTTCCGCATGTCAGCCTCCTTTCGATTTCGCGGTTCGCCTGAGTTCTACGCCCCAACGTCAGACTTTATCCATTGTTTATTCGCTCTAAGAGGTACAACGCACCGCTGGACATCGGGAATGGATACCACCAAGTTCTGCGACCGGCGCGGTTGCAACCCTGAGACATTGTCGAGTTTTTTGCGAGCTAATTGAACCAGTCCAACTTGCAATCTCGCAGCGAGTGCTACGGGCCTGCGTTCGACGACGGGTCGTTGATCCAGGCTTTGCGTTCCACAATCGCACGCTCCAGCGCATCCCTCACCGCTATCTGCAGAAAATCCTTGATGTGATTGGCATTTACTTCCGTCTCGCCCAGATGATTCCCTATGGCTGCCAGCTCTTCATCGCTGAATTCCCAGCTGCAATCGACTTTCATAAAACCTCTTGCGCACAATCTTAACGACTGTCAATGATGGCTGAAAATCGCTTGCGGGTTGTATGCGCACGACTAAACTCCCCGGCTTGTAACCCAAACCAGGGAGGCAACATGGCTCGCGAACGATCGCGGCCCTTCAGGCAGCTCCCCTTCGAAAGCAGGCGACGCGCATCACAACTAACGTGGCCGCTGCTCCCGATGCGGCGTGCGTGGCAAGTGCGATCAGGCTCTGCGTTGAACATTCTCATCGGGGTCTAAGTATTCGCCACGATCAAATGCATCATTCTCACGCTTGCTTTCCCGGGTCCGTAGCAATTCCGCATGCTTTGGAGCGAACACATACTCTTCCAGGAACTTGATCCGGTGAGGTGGCCAGCGACGGGTGATCAAGAGGCTCCGGTGTTCCTTGCAGAACTTTCGCAGGGCCTCAAACTCGACCGAATACCTAGGCCTGCCCGTGCGCGTTTGCTCGCGCTTTGCCTGGAGAAGCCCCTGCTCGATCCAACTCATGACTTTGCTGTATCGCACGCCAAAGTGTGAGCAGATCTCACGCAAGCTGAGTTGGTCTTTGCCATAGTGCGTGTAGCCTCGTCGATAGATCAAGTTGTACAGCGTCTTGGCTTCACAATGGAACCGCTGGGATGCCGCCTTTACACCGTGCTCCGACACATATTCAATGATCGATTCAACGGTAGTCGGATCGAACGTTCGTCGGGACCCGGAGCCAGGCCTCTCGACCCCATGTTTTATCAAGAACCGCCAGCAAGCAGCTTGGTCATAACCGGTCAGGGCGATCAGTTCTTCGCATAACCGGGCCGGATGTTGCTTCTTCTGCGCGATGTTCACCGCCTCCGCGGGCCACAGATACTTTCTCGGCTTTTTGGGATGCACTTCATCTCTTGTGCTCATACCGCACCTCAGTCTTCCATATACACAAAACACCGCAGAAATGAAGAGACAGATAAGCATTTTTCTGTAACTTTTGTTTTTCGCCTCTTACCTGGTATCACGTAGCTTTCTCCGGCGTTTGGTGCACGGAAATCGCTGGCCAAATGCCATACGAAGCATGTGCAAACTCTGGGCTCCTGAGTTCTGAATGCAGTATTTGGCCATGAACGAACTGCTTCCGTAGGGGATTGACCGGCATTCGCATTCCTCGAAAAAAGTGCCTCTACTTATATAGGGGGGTGGAAAACTGCGGAATTGGACACAGGTTGGAAACATTTTCAAAGAATTCGCATTCTCTCTCGCATTGGAAACGAATTTCTGCGGAACAATGCGGTTCGAACAGGGGCTGCGACGATGCTCTACTCGAGCCTTTCGTCTTGGTCGAGAGGCCTCGCGGCGGCTTCATCGCGGGCGGTGGGGGCCACAGCATCCGGAACTGCGGGCGCGGCTGTCAAGAATTCGGGACCAGTCAGTGGGAGTGCAGAGGAAGCTGGGGTAACCGTGACGCTGGCGACGTCTGGGCACTTATGAGGGACGACCCGCGGTTTGTCACCGATCAACGGGTAAGCGAAGTGTAGCAATTACCCCACTGCCAATTTGCATTCCAGATCGGAAGGACGCAGTTTTCCCTGTGGACACTCCAAAGGAGAGGATGATATCTTCTTTGGGATGTCCAAAGGAAGACGACGTGAGCGATAAGAAATCGGAAGTACTGCAGGGGACGCTGGATCTGATGGTGCTTAAGACTCTCCATGCTTTGGGGCCCTTGCATGGGTTCGGTATCGCGCGGCGAATTGAGCAACTGAGTGAGGATGTCTTGCAACTTAACGAGGGCACTGTTTACACGTCGCTTCTTCGGCTGCAACAACAGGGCTTGATTGTGTCCAACTGGGGTGCCTCGGAAAACAATCGAAGAGCGCGGTTCTACTCCATCACCAAACCTGGCATGAAGCAGCTAGCGCTTGAGACCGCGAACTGGGAGCGGATTTCGGGGGTGATTGAGCGCGTTTTGAGAGTGGAGAGGCAGGGCTAAAGATAATGCCTAAGTTCCGTGTTTTTCTTGCGCAGGTTCAGGCGCTATTCACGCTTAAGAAGGCCGACGAAGAGCTCGAAGACGAACTGCAGGAACACTTACGTTTGTTGACCGAGCGATTTGTAACACAGGGAATGCCTCCGAGTGAAGCCGCCATCGCAGCACGTCGTCAATTTGGTAACGTAGCCTTACTGCAACAACGCCAACGCGAGACGCGGACCTTTTTGTCACTTTCTAACCTCTGCCGCGACATTGTCTTTGGCGCGCGGATCTTGCAGAAGAGTCCAGGATTCACTGCGATTGCGGTGTTTTCATTGACGCTTGCCATCGGCGTAAATACCGCTATTTTTTCCTTAGCCAAGCAGTTGCTCTACGATCGGCTGGACGTACCGCAACCGCAGCAATTGCGGCTGCTGGGATGGGTGGGCGACAACAAGGTAACAGTGCACGCGGTAATCGGCGATTTTGACAGAAACGATGCAGGAATGACGCGTACATCCTTTTCATATCCTGTCTACCGTGATTTGCGCGCGCACAATCGTGCTTTGGAGGACCTGTTCGCATTCAAAGAAATCAACATGAACGCAACGATCCGCGGAAACGCGCAGCCAATATCTGGAGTCATGGTTTCAGGCAACTACTACTCCGCACTAGGCGTTCGTCCGCAACTAGGGAGGGCGATTCAGGAGACTGACGACGGCGTACCCGGTGCGGGAACAGTCGTGGTGATCAGCGATGGGCTGTGGCGCCGAGAATTCGGTCGTTCATCAGCAGTACTGGGCCAAACTATCAAGGTGAACGGAACGCTGCTTACCATCGTGGGTGTTAACCCGCCCGGATTCACTGGAGTCGGCGGCGTACAGGCCTCGCCTGACGCATTTGTGCCTCTTGCCATGCAGCCGCAAGTGTACTCGCTGTCAGTGCAGCCGACGTCTGAGTTGAACGATTCGGACCTGTGGTGGTTGAATGTGATGGGCCGCGTAAAGCCGGGCACCAGAGACGTAGAGGAGAGCGCCGCCCTGGACGTGGCTCTGGCGGCTGCAGTGCGAAACACAATGACAGTGGGATCGGACGAGACACTCCCGCATTTGATCCTAATCAATGGAAGTCGGGGAATGCATCAGATGACCGGGATCAAGAAACCGGTCGCAGTGCTTCTCGTTCTAGTGGCGGTGGTACTGCTGCTAGCATGCGCCAATATCGCTACTTTGCTGCTGGCGCGTGCGACGCAGCGGAAGCGAGAGATGAGCGTACGGATGGCGTTGGGGGCGGGGCGGTGGCGCATCTTGAGCCAATTGTTGACCGAGAACCTCTTGCTGGCCGCTCTAGGTGGCTTGGGCGGGCTAATCATCGGCTACCTCGCGAGAAATTCAGTTCCCGCATTGCTATTGCACGAGAACACGAAATGGATTCATTTCGATTGGGGTGTCTTTGTCTATGCCTCGCTCATGACGATCCTGACCGCGCTTCTCTTCGGTTTGGCTCCGGCATGGTCAGCAACGCGTATCGAGACGGCCGGCAATCTCCAAAACAGCGCATACACCTCCACGCAAAGCCGTCATGGCTCGGGCGCGAAGGCTATCGTCGTTTTTCAAATTGCGCTTTCCACCTTGCTGGTAGTGGCGGCTGCGCTATTTCTGCGTACTGTTTATATGCTAAGTTCCGTCGATCTAGGTTTTCACCCCGATAATGTGTTGCTATTTGAGATCAATCCTCCAGCACAACGATACCCGCAAGGAAGCGAAGTGCGACTTCGTTCGCAGCTGGAAACAAACTTCTCAAGCATGCCGGGAGTGGAATCAGTCACGTTCATGTCGATACCATACATCGCCGATTACAAGTTAACGACGTTCTTCGTGACTGAGGAGGAGGCCGCAGTTCCACGCAGACGAAAGGGCGAGAGGGTCACTGACGTGGGCAATGACTTTTTTCAGACCTTAGGTATTCCGATCATTGCCGGCCGTGGCCTTGGTCCACAGGATACAGCAACCTCACCGGAGGTGGCAGTCATTAACCAGAGTCTTGCGCGCGCACGGTTTCCGCATGGAAACCCAATAGGGAAACGGCTTCGATTCGGAATTCCTCTAAAGGATGATTGGGTGCAGGTCATTGGGATTTGTGACGATACACGGTATACCAATCTGCGCGAAACCGCCCCGCCACAGTTTTTTGTACCGTACGTACAGCGGTCAGAGGAGGGCGGAGGGACCTACGCAATTCGCACACACTTGCAACCGGCCATAATCGTACCAACCTTGCGACAAGTTGTGCAGCAAGCCGATCCCGATCTGCCTATCGTTAACATTCGCACTCAACGAGAGCAAATTATGGACAGCATGCGTATGGAACGGACCTTTGCCGCATTCACCACCGGTTTCGGCGCGCTGGCGCTGGCGTTAGCGTGTGTGGGGGTCTTTGGCGTGATGGCGTATTCAGTGGCGCAGAGAACCAATGAAATTGGAATCAGAATGGCGTTGGGGGCGCAACCGGGACAGGTAAAGGGAATGATTCTGCGCGAGAGCACATTGTTGGCGACGGTAGGAATTTCGGGCGGGATAGCCGGGGTGTTTTTGCTATCTCAACTCGTGAACTCCATGCTTTACGGGATCCAACCCTACGATCCGGTCTCGATGGCAGTCGGCATCCTAATCCTTCTGCTGGTTGCCCTAGCCGCAAGCTGGATTCCGGCGCGTCGAGCAGCTGGAGTGCAGCCGATGGAAGCTCTCAGACACGAGTGACGGTAATCGTTAATCGAGTCTTTAGTTCTCGCCAATAGGCGTACACCAATAGTTGCTAGCTATGTGGACGGTGATGTCGACCCCACAATTCTGTGACTTCGACGATTCTCTGTAGAGCCACGTTCACTGTATGGATGATGCCTTCGGCGTCATGGCGATCGAGAAGCCTGTCAATCAGGCAACACTGACCAGATCATTCGCTGCGAAGTGTTTCCAATGGATCTGCCAGGCCGGCACGCCGGCTGGGAATGATGCTGGCCAATAATCCTGCCAGTATCAGGACGAGAGCGGCTCCAACAATGGAGATGGAGTTGGCACCCGGCGAACCGAAGAGAAGGTGGCGGGCCATGCGAATGGCCAGGAACGAGAGCAACAGCCCGGGTACGATTCCAGCCAGCAGAATGGATGCGGTTTGCTTTACGACTAGCATCCGGATGTGCTGACGACTCGCGCCCAGTGCCAATCGGATGCCGAATTCGCTCTTGCGGCGAGAAGTTCGGGATGACATGACACCGTAGAACCCGATGCCCACGAGCAGCAGCGTCAGCCCTGCGTAGATACTCGCGAGACGCGCCAGCAGCTTTTCGGTTCCCAGGCTGTCGTTCATCTCTGTTGCCAGCGGGACGATCTCGGTGATCGGGAGATCCGGGTCGACCTGGCGAATAGCGGCCCGGATCCGGTCAGCGATTTGCAAGGGATCGCCTGCAGTGCGCACCTGGATGGCGTGAACAGGAAACGGATTCTGTTCAATAGACATATATACGACGGGCGGCGCTGCGGCCTGCGGTCCATCGACATGGGCATCGGCGACCTCACCGATAATGAGGAATTTGTGATCGTTCGGCGCTGGTTCATACCCGACACGATGTCCGATCGGGCTCTCGTCGCCAAAGAGCTGTCGTGCATAGGAGCGGCTGAGGATCGCAACGTTCTGCGTCTTTTCGGTATCGGTGGAAGCAAAATCGCGCCCGCGAAGCAGCGGAATGCCCATCGTTGTGAAAAATCCCGGTCCGACATGATCTTCTTCGCCGTGCACCTGCGCATTCGAAAGCCCGCTGTGTCCGAAAACATACAGTGCCGTATTCCAACCGCACTGCGGCATGGGGCACATTTCAACGGAGGCCGCGCGCACCTCCGGAAGGGCCTCCAGCCGCTGCTGCACACGGTGATAGAGCCCAATCCAATCATGATGCCTATCGATGTATCCGGTTCTTCGCATCTCCACATGAACCGACAGCACGTGTTCTCGATCCATGCCGAGATCGTTGGTCTCCCAATGCACCAGGGTTGCCGCGAAGCAGCCGGACATCACGGTGAGCAGAAGAGAAAGGCTGACCTGCGCGGCGAGCATGGTGTTGGCACGCCAGCGTTGCATCCCGGTTTGCGCGAGGCCGGAGACCTTCGCGCGCGAGCCGGCCGCCTGCGCGAGACTTGTCCGGATGAAATAGAGCGCAGGCAGAAGGCTGAAGGCGCTGAGGGCGAGAGCCATGAGTGCGATGCCGAGCGCGGCGAGGGGCAAACTGGGATGGAGATCGATATTGAGGAGCCAGTCGCGAGTGGAAGCCCAATACACGAGGATGCTGCTTGCAGCGCGTCCAATGAGAAACGCGGCGGCTCCGCCGAAAAGCACGAGGATGGCATCTTCCAACAGGATTTGCCGGGCGAGACGCCAAGGGTTTGCGCCGAGCGCCATGCGGATGCCGAGTTCGTGGGCGCGTGTGCTGAGCCGTGCGACCTGGAGA
>Ga0206865_1194_pt1 | contig 15982 bp, 13 predicted proteins | sample Alteio_BWOrgCont_39_FD_152628 | JGI IMG/M metagenome (GOLD analysis project Ga0206865, IMG submission 152628) | Enriched cells from forest soil in Barre Woods Harvard Forest LTER site, Petersham, Massachusetts, United States -... | ecosystem: Environmental > Terrestrial > Soil > Temperate forest >...
AAGACTTTGCCTTCATCAATGCCCTCGCACTGCACCCGAAATTTTGGTCTTATTCATAAAGAACAAAGCAGCTGCACTTGCGAGCAATACGCAGCCCAGGACCAGGAAGCAATCGCTATAGGCGAGCAAAAATGCCTGGCGTCGGACCATGCCGCCGATAGCGCCGATTGCGCGCAAGTTGGCCGAATACGGATCACTGCCCTGAGAGAGAAAGTACGCTGCTGACTGCCGCATCCGTTCCTGCACGGCACCTGAGTAGACAGTCACAGATTCGCCGATGCGCTCAGAGTGGAACCGCTCTCTTACAGAAAGCAATGTTGACAGTCCGGCGATCCCGATCGATCCGCCAATATTGCGCATCATGTTGAAGAGTGCCGATGCCGCGCCGCTTTCACGTCCTTTGGCCATGCCGGACGTGGTGACGGCCGAAAGAGGAGTCATGATGAGAGGCTGGCCCAGCGCGCGGATAATAAGCGGGATATAGAACTGCGGTCCTGCAAAATTGGAATCGAGATGAATATCTAAGAAGGAGCTACCGCCGAAGAGAAGAATCCCGACGCCGATGATGATTCGAGCATCGACAAATTTCATCAACTTCGGTATCAGGGGGATGACAACCAGTTGCGGAAGACCCAGCCAGATGATGACCATTCCGATCTGCGTCGCACTGTAACCATGAATCTGTCCCAGGTATAAGGGCAGAATGAATACAACACCATAGAGACCAATTCCAAGGACCACATTGACGATGCTGCCCAGCCCGAAGTTCCTGCGTGCAAAGAGGCGCAAGTCGACAAGCGGCTCTTTTTGTCGCAACTCAATAATGATGAAAGCGGGAATGAAGATCGCGGCAGTCCAGGCCAGCTTCACAATCCCCGGATCGCCGAACCAGTCTTTACGATTTCCGTCTTCGAGCACGATTTCGAATGCAGCGAGGCCGATCGCCATGGTGAGGATTCCCCACCAGTCACCTTTTTTCAGCAGACCCAGATTCATGGGCTGCTTTTCCATGGTGAACCATACGGCTGCGATCAGCAGTATTCCGGGAACGATGTTGATGTAAAAGACGAATGGCCATCCGTAATGGTCGGTCAGCCATCCGCCGAGGAGCGGTCCCAACGCAGGAGCGAAAGTTGCCGTGATGGTGAACATGGCCATGCCAATTGCTCGCTTCGATGGCGGAAGGTACGTGAGGATAACGACGAAGGAGAGAGGAATGAGTACGCCGCCCGTGAAACCCTGCAAGACGCGAAAGAGGATCATCAGATCCAGAGAACGCGCCTGACCGCAGCAAACAGAGAAGAAGACGAATAAGAGCGAGTTCACCAGAAGATATTTCTTCAGTGAGAACGCAGAAGAAAGCCAAGAGGTCAACGGGATCACGACGATCTCGGCAACCAGATATGAAGTTGGCACCCAGGAAATCTCATCCGCACTGGCTGCGAGCGTTCCTGCAATGTCACGCAGTGAAGAGTTCGTAACAATGATGTCGAGCACTGCCATAAAACAGCCAAGAAGAACTCCCATAACGCATATCCAGGTCTTCAGCGACACATGATCGGTCGCCTCCGTCGCCAGATTTTCTACAGCTATCGACGGCTTCATCGCGGTGGTTGCCATAGAGGTTCTCCCTTATCGTGTGGTCACAGTAACAACCGACGACATGCCGGGCGAAAGCAGGCTTTCGTAACCGCGCATACTATCGTCATCGAACACGACCTTGACGGGAATGCGTTGCACAATCTTCGTGAAGTTGCCAGTTGCATTGTCCGGAGGCAACAGCGCGAATTCGTTGCCAGAGCCCGGAGCAAGACTATCCACGTGTCCATAGAATTTGTGCTTCGGAAACGTATCGATCTCTACTTCGACGTGCTGACCGGCGCGCATCTTCGCCAATTGTGTTTCCTTGAAATTGGCCACCACCCATGGACGATCTTCAACAACAGCCATCAGGGGCTGGCCTATCTGCACGCGTTGACCAGCTTCCACCGACTTTCTGCCGATACGGCCGCTTACGGGCGCCTTGATAATGGTGTAGGAAAGCTGCAACGTTGCGTCCTCCAAAGAAGCCTTTGCCAGTGCCATTGCAGCTTGTGCAGTTGCAAACTGACCTTCCCGCACTCGCGTTTCCAGTGTGGTGGCCTGTGCGGACTGCAATCCGCCTTCTGAGTTAGTCAATTGAGCTTCGGTGCGCGCAACGCCTTGCTGTGCTGCGACCAATTGTGCCTGTGCCTGTCGTACTTGTTCCTGGGCAGCCGCCTTGCCAGCTACCGCAACCTGATAACTCGCGCGCTGGTGATCGAGGGTTTGTCTTGAGACCTGTTCCTTTGCATAGAGATCCTGATATCTGTGCAGATCGGTCTCCTCGCGTTGTAAGGTCGCATTTGCCTCTTGAAGCTGGGCATTCGCGCGGGGCACCCCTGCTTCTGCAGCCGTGACAGCCGCCTTCGCGGCTTGAATCGATGCCTCGGCTTCGGCGATTGAACCTCGTGCCTGGGTGGTTTGCGCAGTGGCCGATTGTGATGTTGATCGGATCGCGGCGTCGGCGGTCTCCGCTTGGCGGCTCGCCGCGTCCAGAGCAGCCCTTGCCTGATCGAGTCTCACCTTGTAGTCGTTAGGATCAAGGATGACCAGAGTCTGCCCTTCAACTACATGCTGGTTGTCGTCGATCAGCACTTGCTGCACGGTGTCCGTGATGCGGGCGCTGATTGGGTGCAGGTGTCCCGCCAGATAGGCATCATCTGTTGTCTCATGATGATCAGACCAGATGAGATATCGAACGCCGAAGATCAGTAGCAGTACCAGAGCGGTGGCTACTCCACAGATCAACAGAGTCCTTTTCCTCTCGGCGATCCCGCCAGCTTTCGGAGGCTCCGGTCCCATGCCTGATTCTTCGATTGATGGTTCCAATACTGCTTGACTTATGGCCTTGTCCTCTCACGAGAATGTATGAATTAGGGATGGGTGTAGGTCTGCTCGACCCCGCCAACTGCACGCGCCAGCTGCGCACGTGCGATGTTGTAACGAAACAGCGCGCCGATTTCCGCATCGTTTGCGCGGGCAAGCGAATTCTGCGCAGCGGTGACTTCGATATTGTCGGTTACACCAGACTGAAAGCGCCCCTGCGATAGTGAGACTTCCTCATTGGCCAGTTGCACTTCCTGCCGGCCAAGCTCAACTTGGTGCAGGGCGGCCTGAACTCAACCTGCTCGTCGCGCACCTGCTCGGTTACGAGGTTGCGTTCCTGGGCGAGCTGTTTCTGTGTCCGCTGTTCTGCCAGCGCTGTGCTCTTCCGCTCGGGGCTAAGACGTCCGCCGGTGAAGATGAGAAACCTCACATTAAGGCGATATTCATATCCGGGAGTCGCCGTGCTGAACGTCTGTCCCTGCTCATTCCAGTTCCCCTCAAAAGTCAGCTTAGGCAAAGATTCCGCCACGGCAGCCTTGTGCGCCGCTTCAGCAGCCTTGATGTTCTCAGAGAGAGAGTGCAATTCGGGGCGTTGTTCAAGAGCAGTCGACAGTGGATCAGAGAGATCGAGCGAAGGTGTCGAGAAAAAGTTCTGCTGGTCTGCGAACTCGATCTGCTGGCTGTCCGGAAGATTCAGGATGCGCTTCAGTGCATACGAGGTAGTCTCCGAATCACGCTGGGCATCAATCAGGCGTTGCTGCTCTTCTCTGAGCCGCACTTGAGCGCGTGACACATCAATCTTGCTCGCCACACCATCGGAGAGCAGGTCTTGTGCCTGATGAGCCAGACGGTCCGCCAGTTCTACGCGCGATTCGGCAGCCGTGATGCTGGCAAGAGCACGAAGATGCGCCATGTATTCGCTGACAGTCAGCAGGACCGTTTCCTCGCGAAGTGTCTGTTCATCGGCTCGGCTTGCCAGCAACTGGTGTCCGCTCTCCTGGTATTGACGAATCAGGGTCAGATCAAAAATCGGAGTCGAGAATGTTGGTCCGACATGGATGGATTGATATGGACCAATGTCGTGAGGGATGACCGAGGGTTGTACACCGAGCTGGGCCTTCGCGTTGTATCGCGTGATCGCGTCGCTGGCATCAAAGCCCGCATGTGGGAGCAGCTCCGAGCGCGCGATCAAACGATCCTGCTGTTTAGTCGCGGTTTCGATATTGGCGACTTGAATGTCGAGATTCTGTTTGAGCGCCAGATCAACAGCTCCGGCAAGTGTCAGCTTCTCGCTGCCGGAAATTGCATTCTGCGCCCTTACCGCTGAGAACTGCGCTCCCAAGATGATAAGCAGGACTGCGGACCGGATTTTTCGTGTCATAAACGGTTGCCTGCCGTAGTTTTGGATTTCTAGATTCATTTTCAGATCGATTCTTCTATTTAACGACTATCCAGTCAGTCAATTAAGAAATGATTCAGGGAATGCAAAAGATCGCAATATTTTAACTTTTTGCCGCTACGCCCTTGCCGACAAAGGCCAGTACTTCGGCCGCGTGCCTTTTGAGCGATGCACGGTTCAAGGGGTCGCGGCCCTTATCTGCTTGCGACAAATTGCCGGCCGCACAAAAATAGAAACCGCACAGGCCAATAATATTGATAGCGCCGTGCCAGGTATCCAACTTCCTGAACTCGCCGGCCGCGATACCCCGCTGCAGCAAGATTTCAATCCGGGCATACAAGGAAGGCATTCCCAGCTTGCGAACGTGCTCGCCGCGATTCTGAATGCTTTCCAGCATGAAGACAGCGGGAGACAGAGGTTTCTCTGTCATCGCGGCGAGCAGCCGCTCGACAAACGTGAGTAAAGCATCCGTGGCGCTCAGGTTCTTATCGAGAGATTTATCTAGCGCCTCACTGAAAGGCTGATACGCTCGTTCGAGGACTGCCTCAAAAAGCCCTTCTTTGCTCTTGAAATAGTGGAAAATCATACCTTTGACGACATTCGCCCGTGCTGCAATGCTCTCTGTTCGCGCCGCAGTAAAACCATGGGTCGCAAACTCGATCTCGGCTGCGGCCAGAATGGCCGGTACGGTTACTTCTCTGTCCCGCGTGTGCACGCGCTGGGATCCGTTTCCATTGGTCGCCATATGTCCCATGAATTCTCCCCCGGCTGTTATCGTATCGCTGACTGACTAGATGGTCAGCTGTAGACAAATGATGCAATTTTGACAGCCACGCCATCGCATAGTCGAAGGAACTGATGTCGCTCATTCACAAGGAGGAATTCGAGTCATGAATGTTGCTAGAATAATGCGGCTCTACCTAGCCGCCGGGAGAACGGCGACTATCGCGGCGGATGAAGTTCGACGCGTGATAGTGACGAGGAGTGAGTGTGATCGCATCTTCTGATCTTCGGAATAGGAGACTACCGCTTAATCACGGAGTCGGCCAGATGCCCGCACTCGGCTTTGGCACCCTGATTCCCGATAAAGTCGTGACAATAGCTGCGACCAGAGACGCACTGGAAGCCGGATTTCGACACTTCGACTGTGCAGAGCGATACCGGAACGAGCGCGAAGTAGGCGAGGCATTGCAAACAGGACTTGCGGCTTTGGGGATCGCGCGGGACGACATCTTTGTTACCACAAAGTTGTGGAACTCCAATCATCGGGCCGAGCGCGTGGAACCTGCCTTCGAGGGGAGTCTGGACAGACTCAGGCTCGAGTATCTGGATCTCTACCTCATTCATACTCCGTTTGCATTTCAGCCGGGGGACGAGCAGGATCCGCGAGATCAAAACGGCAATGTCATCTACGACAACGGAGTGGCTTTGCTCGATACTTGGAGAGCGATGGAAAGTCTCGTGGACGGCGGCAGGTGCCGGGCCATCGGACTGTCTGACATCGCTCTGAACGAATTGTCGCTCATCTACGAATCCGCAAGGATCAAGCCAGCGGTGGTCCAGGTCGAGTCACATCCGTACCTTCCGGAAACGGAGCTTCTCGAATTCTGCAAGGAGAAAGGCATTGTGCTTTTGGCCTTCGCGCCATTGGGTCACGGAATGAGGCCCGGGTTGCTCGAAGATCCAGTCATTTCGGCAATCGCCGTGCGAATTGGAAAGACTCCGGCGCAGGTGCTGCTGGCATGGGCGGTGCAGCGCGGCACGGCTTTGCTTACCACACCCAAAAATGAGGCTCGCGCGCGAGAGAATTTTGATATCTCCTCCCTTCCTGAAAACGCGTTCGAGGAAATCAATCGCATTCAGACTAGACAAAGGCTGAATCCGGTGGTGAAAACAGGCATCCCGGGCTTCATGGCAAAAGGTGGATGAATATGAAAGACAAACAGCAGATGGCGCAGTCCCCGGAAGAAGAACAAATACTTGAAGCCCTGAACGCGCACTGGCAGGCGTCGGCAGCCGGCGATGCAAACGCGGAACACGATATTTACGCTGACGATGCCATTTGTGATTATCCTCAGTCAGGCGAACGAATCCTAGGGCGAGCCAATTTGCAGGCCTTGCGGAGTCATCACCCCGGCAAGCCGTCAGGTTTCACCGTCAAGCGAATGCTCGGAAAAGGTGATCTCTGGATCACGGAATACACAATCACCTACCAGGGACGACCAGCATATACAGTGAGCATTATGGAGTTCCGCAACGGTAAGGTCGTGCACGAGACACAGTATTTCGCAGATTCCTTCGAGGCGCCGGCCTGGCGGAGCCCATGGGTTCAACGGATGGCGTGACGCCGTATTGAGGCGGGATATTCGGAGTGTAGCGAGGTTCTGCACTCTGTTTCAATCGCCGAGGTGAGGGTTGGCCTTCAGTGAGCTGAAATAACTATTCTCGGGTGTTGCGGGATTCTTCCGACTGCTTCAGCTTCTGTGTTGGGCGAGCCAATTACAGGCGCGGTGACCAGCGCTTCAGACTTGTGTGGATTCTCCGCTCACAGCCTCATGTCTAAGGTATCGGTCAACAGTTTCCTTTAGTGAAACCGCCGTCTTCGTTCGGGCTAATCGCGTACGTAAACCATGTTGAACCGCAAGCCCATAACTCTGTCGAGGATGTTGGCCCTGGGATTTGCACGGTTGAGCATGGATGAATGAAAACGCGGAAATGCTGGTTGGTCCTTGATGAGAACAGCAGCTTCAGGGGTTGTACGACAGTCCTCAGTCAGCCCTCGATAAGCGCATCGGCGCCGGCCGGTCCGTACTGACAATCGCAACAGTTAAGAAATTTCAATTGGTGAGGTCAGATACGGCTGCAGCTATCTCTACTCGATGAAGCGGGCATGCGCTCCAATAGCATCGTCTATTACCCCGTCCGTGTGGTACCACACAGGCGTTTGTGTAGTGCCCTCTATTTTGTTTGCCTGGTATCAGCCCTACTCTCGTTCTTGACGATTGCGCCGCTCTAATCCGACGGTCCAAAAACTGATGCAGGCGCAGCCGGCGCTGGATTGAAATTCAATTCGCAATCCGGCGCATCATCGCTCAAATCGGAGTAATACCTGATTGCGAAATGGATGAAACAGCTCTTATCGCTGCTGGTCTGCTCGACCCTCCTTATGGCTGGTGCACCGGCCGAAGCTCTTCAGGAACAGGCCGCTTCCCCACCCGTTCCGACGGCACAGGACTCGTCGTCGAGTGCCGCACCGACAACGCCGACAGTCGCGCTGCAGACTGCCGATCAGCTTGATGCTCTGGTCGCGCCGATTGCTCTTTATCCTGATGCGCTGGTGGCGCAGATTTGTGGACGACAATGCCGGAGTGCGCAGCCTGCTGCGGCGTGAGTTACTCGACAGCGCCATCGCAATATGGGAGTGCGCGGATGGAGCCGACGCCCTGGCGGCATACGCCGACCGGCAGCCCGACATTGTCTTGATGGATGTTCGAATGCCGCGCATGGACGGACTGGCTGCTACGCGGCAAATCCGCGAATTCTATCCCGGCGCCCGTGTGGTCATAGTGACGGATTACGACGATGAGGATCTGCGCAAGGCGGCGTTGGAAGCAGGCGCCCACGGGCATGTCCTCAAGCAGAATCTCACCGACATTGGCCGCTTACTTCGCTTGATCATTGGAAATGAGTAATCCCGCGGTCCGCATCAAACGGGCACGGCAATGGTAGGAAAGCTCTCGCGGTGTTATTGTGTTCTCGCGGACCAAGGTGGTCGGACCTCATTCCCCTTAACGTAGCGAGAATTCATGTCTCAAGAGCGCCAAAGTCTTCGAAATCTCCGGTTAGCACTGTTTTTGCCCTTTGCAATCGCGGCGATGTTGACGATGGAAGAGCCGCTTTCCGCCACCACAACAGGTTTGGTCTGCGATCCCATGCATTACGGAGCAAAGGCAGACGGAACAACCAAAGACACCAAGGCCGTGCAGCAGGCGGTTGATACTTGCGCGGCGAGCGGAGGCGGCACGGTAAGGCTTCGCCCCGGCACTTTTCTGACTGGTCCCATCACGTTGCGAAGTCATATCACGCTGGAAATCGAAGCTGGCGCAACGCTGCTCGGCAGCCAGGACAAGGAGGACTATCCCGAGGCGCAGGAACTGCGTGAGGCGTCGGTGCGGCCGCTTGTTCAAGCGGTAGGCGCCGAAGACATCACCATCACCGGCGGCGGCACGATCGACGGAGCGGGGCAGCCTTGGTGGCAGTTGGTCTCGGCCAGCAAGGCCGAGCACAAGATTGTTGCTGCGAAGCGCCCTCGGCTCCTTGTGCTCGATCACTGCAAGCATGTCCTGATCGACGGCATCACTATTCAGAACTCGGCCTCCTGGCAGGTGGTGCCGTACTATTCTGACGACGTCACAATACGGAACGGCAGAATTCTGGCTCCCGCCAACTCGCCCAATACCGACGGCATCGATCCGTTTTCGTCGCACCGTATCACCATTTCGCACATGCTCATCGACGTTGGCGACGACGATGTCGCGATCAAATCCGGCCAGCCCGGCTCGCCGGGACCCGACGACCCAAGCACCGACATCACCATCACCGATTGCACGTTTCTCCACGGCCACGGTCTGTCCATCGGCAGCGAAATTTCCGGAGGCGTGCAACGCGTGCGGGCCGCGCGAATCACCTTCACGGACACCACAAACGGAGTGCGCGTCAAATCGAATCGCGACCGCGGAAACAATATCGGCGATCTCGATTTTCGCGATCTCACGATGGATAATGTGCAGACTCCGGTTCTCATAACCGAGTACTATCCCAAGATTCCCGAGCACGACGCGCCTCACCCGGTAACGCGACTAACGCCGCACTTTCACGACATCAGCATCATGAGCCTACATGCCACCGGAGCGAAGACAGCTGGAGTGATCGCGGGCCTGCCCGAGAGCCCTATCAACTTGATCACGCTCACCAACGTCGACATCAGCGCGCAGATTGGTATGACCATCAGCAACGCCACCGTCAGCGCGCACGATTTCAGTGTGCTTGCAGCCACGGGATTGCCGATTATGCTGCTCGAAAATGCGAAGGTCATCGACGCCGGCCGGTAGCTGCGGTTCGAGACCCCGAGCCTTATCTCAACCTCAGGCCATCGAACTGATCGACTTTAGTGCGCGTCGTTCTCTTGCCGGTCCCATCCGTTCAGAAACGTTTTCGTCTCATATTGCGCTGCCTCAGCGGCTGTCAGCAGCTTTGTGTGGGGGTCGCGCGCGCCGGGATGCGCACCCGGCCCGGTGGAGTTGAATTCGGCATAGTACACCGTCTCAATCGAGTGCGTTTCGCCGGGATGCCACTCACGCCAGCCCGCAGGCACAATGTGATCACCCATTTCGGTATTCAGAAAAATCACTTTGGCATAAGGACGCCACGGACGCCCCAGCCACACTCCGGTCACGCCGGGGTCGGCAGTGAGTCTGCAGCTGTTGAAGACAAAGCCGCTGTCCTCATCCGGATAATGCTTGGCCTGAGCCGTGATAAAGCCCTCCGAGTGCGGGGTGTTGTGAATCTCGCAGTAATCGAAGACCGCTTTGCTGTCGCCAAAGATGAAATCCACGTTGCCAGCGATATAGCAGTGAGTGAAATATTGTCGCGTCGGGATGCACGGCTGCCCATCCGGCCGGCAATTGCGGCTGCCCAGGTAGACCGTATCCTGATTTCCCAGCAAACGCACGTTCCTAAAAACGGCCTTGTCGCCGGTCACAAGGACGGCTAGCGCCTGCGAGCCCGCAGGGAGTTGCGGATGCGTCGTATTCCAGTCGTTCGCGAAGGTCAGATTTTCGGCAAAGAAATTATCTGCGCGTATCTCTACCGTCGCCGAGTGCAGGGTACCGCCTGAAGTACCGGCGCTCTTGTCGAAGATGATCACCGTCTTCGACGCATCCGTATGGTTGCTGCGTATACGGATGTTCGGCTTCGTGATCGACACCACCTCCCGATACACTCCCGGCGCGACCAATATGGTTGCGCCGTCCGCAGGGGCCGCATCCACCGCACGCTGCACACTATAGAAATCTCCGGTCCCATCCGCCGCGACATACAGCGTCTTGTCCGGCGGCGGCGCTACACTCGCTGATGCCGGAGCCGTCCCCTTTTCCGGAAAGTCGACGAAGCGGCTCTCGCACGAAACGGGGCTGCCCAGCTTGCTGCCCGGCACTTGCGTCACGGTCACGTCGTCACCCGAGGGCACGAGGTTTCCGAGCATTGGGCCCACAGTGATCGCAACGTGTGACGCGCGAATGTCCGATGATTGCGCATCATCCACAAATACGTTGTCGAATTTGACTTCCAGCTTGTGCTGATTGTCGAGTCCGGCGATGGTCAGCGATCCCGCGGTGGTGCTATGCACATTCTTCAGAATGATGTCGTGATAGACGGGGAGCAGGTCGCCGGAAAACGTTGTGTACAGCGGAGTCAGCACAATCGGATTTCGCACATCACGCATGCACACGTTGTCGTAGTGGACATTTTCCACCAGGCCGCCGCGGCTCCGGTCGCTCTTGATGCGGATTCCATTATCGGCTCCGTCGATCGTCAGATCGGAGACGTGAACGGCGCTTACTCCTCCCACGGTTTCGCTGCCAATCGACATGCCGTGTCCCGAATAGAAATGATCGTGCGCAATAGTAATGTGTGATGACGGTCCCAATTTTCCGGCCTTGATGGCGACGTTATCGTCTCCCGCTCGGATGTACGAATAAAGGATCGACACATTCGTCGACGACGACGGATCGATGCCGTCTGTGTTGCGTGCTGTGCGCGGCGTGTCGATTTTCACACCCCACGCCGTGAAACCGTTCGATTTCTCCACCGAGACATGGAAATTAGGAGAATTGCGCAGCGTAATGCGGTAGAGAATAAAGTTGTCCGACTCGCGCACGATCAGGATGCGCGTGCAGTTTTGATTCTTGTCCGTAACCTTGGCCGTGTGGGCCAGGTCCCACCATGAGACATCCTGCCCCAACAGCTTTGCTCCGCCGCGCCCGTCGATCGCGCCATCGCCCATAATCGCCGCATCCGGCGCGTGATCGGCAAGGATGAACGGCCTGCAACCGTGTCCGTGTTCGTCGACAATTCCGCAGCTTCCCGGCTTGATGTCGTAGTCGCGCGGATTGCGGGAGGCGAACAACGCAGTGTTCGCACCAATCAACAGCGTGACTCCGCTTTTCAAATAAAGTGGTGCTGACAGAAAGACGCTGTGTTCTCCTACCGCGCGCAGCTTGACCGCACGGCCTTTTTTGCAGTGATCGATGGCGCTCTGGATTTTTTCGGTGTCCAGCTTGTGCTCGTCATCGTCGGAAAGAACGCCGCCCGGCGCGGAGAGCTGCGCGGCCAGCGTTACGCAGGACCTCGGGAAATGGGGCTCCGTCACCTTTCGCGTGTCCTGCCCGCGGAGTGGGGTGGCGCAGATCCCGCAACACGTCAGGAGGAGGGAAAAGAGCAGCTTGATCGGTGAGCGAGCTGGCACTGCGCTATCTCCTAAATAAGTGGTCTAACCACTAAGTGAGACAGACAGTCTACCGCTCTACCGCAAGTGGGTGTCAAGCCGCCGGCTCTCGGCGGTCCCGGAACTGCCGTCTCGATCTATGCCCGGTTCAAAGAGTTTAGGGCACATATGTATCCTCTCAAACAATTGAAAAATATAAAGATATGCTGGGTGAAATCGGAGATCTCCTTCAGCCGGGGATGGGTTCGCGAGAAAAGTTGTTTTACCACTTGACAGGTCTCTATCTCTTTCGGGAAACTAGGCCATTTTTTAGTGGTCATACCTCATCGAGCGCTATGGCACTTCGGAAAGCGCAGGTAACAGCCTTGGTCGGGCCACTTGGAAGCACGGAAGATTGAGGCGCTCTCCAGCACGGCCAGCGACCTATCAGGAAGGCGAGCGGCAGTTTGTTGCAGAAGGCCGTTGCGGGTTTTTGCAGGAGCAAAGATGAGAGACAAGCGGCAAGGGTGTCTCCCTATATGAGAACGAGACTCGACGCGCATCGTGGATCGCCCAACGCGGGGTCTATTCTCTGTCTTCCGTATATATCAATTTCACACCGGAGATTTTTGCGTAGTCGCCTCTAAGATCACCCGGGAGAAGGACAAGGTTATTTGCCATAGCGAGTTCAATGGGTGGTCAGACCTATTGGCTCACCCGACAGACACAAAGGCGCCGGAAGCGCGCCATGAATTGGCGTTCACAACTGAGGAGGTCGCCACTTATGCCCAATGATTTCGAACAGATCACCGTACTATGCTGCCCGCAGCGCCGTGTTGCGCTGGTAGCGGCATTCGCTGTCCTCTTATGCTGTCTTGCTTCCGCCTTCGCCCAGCTGGGCGGCAAGGGTGAAGTCAAGGGAACCGTTAAAGACGCAATGGGCGCCGTGGTCCCGAATGCGACGCTTACGGCCACGGAAAATTCAACCGGAGTGCATGTCGTCCGTAAGACCAATTCCGCCGGCGACTACGATCTATCGCCGCTTGATCCCGGCATTTACACGATCGTCGTGACGGCCGCGGGCTTCGAAACAGAGACGCAGATCGACGTGCACGTGAACGCCCTTGAAATTGAGGACTACAACCCTGTGCTGAGGGTGGGGGCGGCGACGGAGAATATCACGGTCACATCGGCCCCGCCGATGCTCGAAACCAGCAACGCGACCCTAGGTGCAACGATGGAAAACGACATGTACTCCGCGCTGCCTCTACAAATGGGTGGCTATGGCCAGCCCGATCAGCGCCGCGCCACCGATTTTGCCTACCTGATGCCCGGTGTCCAGGGTAACGAGACTAACGGTAACGCCACTACCAATACTGGGGTCGTCAATGGGTCGGGCAGTCGTGGCGCGGCTACTGCGGTGTACATCGACGGCGTGCCTTTCACGCAGGTATCGGGCGAAGGCGATCCCCGCTTTGTGTGGACCGCGATCTCGGTCGATGCGGTGAACCAGTTCCAGGTCGAGACCTCTGGATATTCCCCGCTGTATGAAGGACAGGGTGTTCAGAACTACACCATCAAACAAGGCGGCAACAAGTTTCACGGCTCGATTTACGACTACTTCCGCAACACCGCCCTCGATACCTGGGGATTCTTCGCACCTGGCAACGTCAATCCTGCGGTCGGTCACGCCACCAAACCCGAAGAGCACCAGAATGAATACGGCATTACGCTGAGCGGCCCTATATGGAAGAACAAAATATTTTTCTTTGGCAGCTATGACGGATACCGTTTCTCGCACGGTCCCACACCCGCCTATCAGACGGCTCCGACGGTGGCTGAGATGAACGGGGACTTCAGCGCGTTGGGAGTGAATATTTACGACCCCAGCACGCAGGCCGCGTGCACGGCCAACAGTACCAACGGTCCTTGCCGTTATCAGTATGGCTACAGCGCCGGCTCGGCGACCGGCCGGAAATCCGGTGCAGACCGGTGCCAAGAACGTCATCCCTGGTAACGAGTTCTCACCAGTCGTTCTCCAAATGCAGAGCTTTCAGGGCCCCCTGACCAATCAGAATCCAACCAACAACCAACTCGTGGCCTTGAAATATGGCTTGACGAACTGGATGACGACGAACCGCGTCGACTTTCTGATCAGTCCAAAGAACACGCTCACGCTGGTGGGAGCGATCGGCCGTCAGGCAAGCAGCTTTCCCACCAACCAGACAACTGCGGGCAGAAGCAATGCTCCCATCCCATATAACTTCGGCCAGGCGTTCGCCCCAAAGACCGCGGTCGGCATTATCGAGGACACCCACGTTTTTTCGTCAAACCTCATCAACCAGTTCAAGTATGGCTTCGCCCGGTACAACGGTCCAACGTTCAATACCAACGAGGCTCCAGCCTACGCCGGAACCACGATGGGCATCACAGGTCTTCCCGCGGGCCAGGCGCAGGACGCGTTTCCATTTGTAACCTTCTCAGGCACAGATGCGCCGACCAACTGGGCGGGCGAGCCAGCAAGCATCAATATCGCGAACTCCTACGCGCTGATCGACAACGTGCAATGGGTGCTGGGGAGGCACTCGCTGACCATGGGCATAGAGTTCGCATGGCTTCAGTACCAAATCACTCCCGATACCGGCGGCACCAGCCCCGTCACTCTGGCTACAGCTACGACCGAAACCGCCGAGATCACTCCTTCGAGCAACAGTTCCCCAAAATATGCGGCGACCGCGAACACCGGGTTGTCCTATGCCAGCTTCCTCATCGGCCAGATCGACAAGGGCAGCCTCACGCAAAACCTCGTGCAGGAGACGGGCGCTCGCTATCGGCCGATTTCGCCTTATGTCGAGGACGACTGGAAAGTGAATTCGCGGCTAACTCTGAATCTCGGCTTGCGGTACGATTTCTATCCGACATACCGCGAGGCGCACGATGTAATGAGCTTTTTCAACCCCACCCTGACCAACCCTGTCACAGGGCTGGCGGGAGCCATTGAGTATGCGGGCAACGGGGCCAACAGCTGCAACTGCTCAACTCCCGTGAACAACTATTACAAGAACTGGGGACCGCGACTGGGTTTTGCGTTCCAGAGCGATTCGAGGACCGTATGGCGCGGAAGCTGGGGGGTGATGTACACGCATGGTAACGGAGTTGGTGGAGCAGCGAACTCGCGCACCGGCACGGGAATCCTCGGCTTCTCCACAAGCCCCTCCTTCTCCGCGAACGGATTTCTGCTTTCCACAATGCCTCTCGGTCCGGGCAACACAGCCTTTCCGCCGTATTCGCCGGCGCTCGGTTCGGCTTCCGGCAACGGCTTTGGCACTGGCTACACTACGGTTTCCGGCTATACCGGCACTCCGTCCACCATCGGCTATGGCGATCCATATCAGGGAGGCCGGGCTCCGCAATATATCAACTGGAGCTTCGGTTTTCAGCACCAATGGACCAACGATATTGCCTCAACTATCAGCTACGTAGGCTCGCAAGGCCACTTCCTGATCACGGATGGCGGCAACCCACGTGGATACTGGGTAGACGCGCTCGATCCGAAATATCTATCGCTCGGGTCAAACCTAAGCCTCACCGGCTCCGCGCGAAACGCTTTCTGCGCGGCCAACAATCTGCCGTGTCCGCCTAGCACGCTGTTCACCTCCAGCCAGCCGTTGAGCCAGGGCCTGAAGCCATTCCCATTCGCGGCTCTCACCGACACCTACGGAAATGTGGCCAACAGCAATTACAACGCTTTGCAGGCAACGCTGACGAAGCGGGCGTCTCACGGTCTCATGTTCATGGTGAACTACACATGGTCAAGGACGATCGATGATGGCGGCACTTTCCGTACCGGATACCCTATTCCAGCCGCCTTCTCCCAGAACGGCAAATCGTGGGCTGCAGACGCCATCGAGCGCGGGGTGTCCACCTCGAACCAGCCCCAGCATTTTGTGCTGACCGGAGTGTGGGACCTACCCTTCGGCAGGACCGTGATGGCTGGCAACACCTATTCCCGAGCCATCCTCGGCGGGTTCAAATTCTCAACCATTTTCCAGGCCTTCTCAGGATCTCCTTTAGCCATCACAGGATCATCGTGCGGCACCAACCCGGCTCAAACCACCTGCGAACCTACGCTCAATTCAAGCTTTACAGGGCCGGCGAGGATGAATGGCTCATGGGGATCGGGAATAACGTCA
>Ga0206865_1195_pt1 | contig 15971 bp, 14 predicted proteins | sample Alteio_BWOrgCont_39_FD_152628 | JGI IMG/M metagenome (GOLD analysis project Ga0206865, IMG submission 152628) | Enriched cells from forest soil in Barre Woods Harvard Forest LTER site, Petersham, Massachusetts, United States -... | ecosystem: Environmental > Terrestrial > Soil > Temperate forest >...
GCGCTTGCCTTGGCCGAATAAGTTTGTGCCTGGGCGCAACAATCCACGTTCCAACACATAACCAAAGGGAATGCGTGGCTCATCGCGCTTGGCCTTGGTCGTGAGAAACTCAGGTGCTGCTGCCATGGAGGCTTCGGCAATGCGTTTGCGCGCATGTTTGGCGTAGGCTTCTTCACGTTCAATACCAATAAAGTGTCGTCCGAGCATTTTGGCGACTGCACCTGTCGTACCCGAGCCAAAGAAGGGATCGAGGATCACATCGCCTGGTTTGGTTGATGACATCATGACGCGATAGAGCAGGGACTCTGGTTTCTGTGTGGGATGGACTTTGACGCCCTTTTCATCTTTGAGCCGTTCGCCGCCACTGCAAATGGCAAGATCCCAAACGCTGCGCATTTGTTTGTCTTCATTCAGGTTCTTCATCATCTCGTAATTGAAGGTCGGCTTGGCATCTGGAGATGTTGATGCCCATATCATTGTCTCGTGGGCATTTGTAAAACGCGTGCCGCGGAAATTAGGCATGGGATTAGCCTTGTTCCAAACCACATCATTCAGGATCCAAAAACCTAAGTTCTGCAAAATGGCGCCGACACGGAAAATATTGTGGTAGCTACCGATAACCCAGAGGCAACCGTTTGGCTTGAGGACACGCTTGGCTTCTTTCATCCAGGCGTAAGTGAATTTGTCATAGGTGGCGAAGTCAGCGAACTTATCCCAATCATCATTAACAGCATCAACCAACGAATGATCGGGGCGGTGTAAATCACCACCAAGCTGCATGTTGTAGGGGGGATCAGCGAACACTGCATCTATCGAGCCTGTCGGTAATTTCGACATGAGCTCAATGCTGTCACCCATCAGGATTTGATCCAGGGGAAGTGCTGTGGGGTGGGGTGTTTTTGACGTTCTTGCCATCGGGGGACAATTATCCACAACCCTATTAATGACAAGTTAAAAAGGGGTAGGTTAATCAGCCCGTTAGCAATTGAAGCTGAGAAATAGGTGCAAAAGAGCCACGATGCCAATGGGTGGTACCCAAACGCTTCAGGGCCTCTAAATGTTCGGGGGTGCCATAGCCTGCATTTCGCTCCCAGCCATAGCCGGGATGTTCGGTGGCGAGTTTGGCCATCAACCGATCGCGCGTAACCTTGGCGATGATCGAGGCTGCCGCAATGGAGAGGGAGATATTATCGCCGCCAACAATCGCCACGGCCTTGCACACCAGTTTTGGAAGGCGGTTACCATCGATCAAGGCCATATCGATTTTACTATTCAAGCCTTCAACTGCGCGGCGCATGGCCAATAGACTGGCGTGTAAAATATTGAGCTCAGTGATTTCCTCCACACTCGCTTCGGCAATTGAATAACGGCATAGTTCTGTGAGCAAGGGGAATAGAGCTTCGCGCTGCTTTGCCGATATCTTTTTGCTGTCATGGATTTGTGAGGCAATAACTTTTGGGATTTCGCGCGGCAGGATCACGGCGGCTGCCATTACGGGCCCCGCCAAGGGGCCGCGGCCAACCTCATCAACACCACAAACAACCTTGCCTTCAAAGTGGCCGTGTTGTTTTTCGTATTCAAGATGGGGCATAGGGATGTTCCTGTCTCTGGGACTGGTTTCATTACTAGGACGAAGAGAATCCAATGAAAAGCAGGAATCACACCCACCTATGAGAGTGGTAACTTAAAGCACTAAAGGCCCTTAGCCTACCTGTGGCAGACGAGCCGCACTCAGAAACTGGCTGAGAATAAGCCCAAAATAACTGTTGTTTGGCAAAATTAGGGCGGTTAGGATCACCTCACTTGCAGTAACATGCTTTGGGCATGGTTGAAGACAGAAGATAGACTTCGGTCAGCAAGCAATTAGTTTTCATCGGTTCTTGCGAACAAAAAAAATATCAAGGCAAGACGGTGCAATTTGGGATGAAAACGTGAACGCAACAAAGAATAGGAACAGTCAATGAGACAGGGTGGACCAAACAATGGTCGCCGTCCCCGTGGTCGTCATCACGGTGGTGGGCATAGTAATGGTGGTCACGGCGGCGGTCATGACCGTAGCAATGGCAACAGCGGTAGCAATAACCCCAATTTGGGCGGAAATCGCCCACGTTCAGCCGCTTCCCTTCGTCATCAGACATTCGACAGCAACTGCATTGAAGTCCGTGTTCGCGGCAATGCCTGGCAAGTCCATGAAAAATACCAAGCTTTGGCACGCGATGCTCAGTCATCCGGTGACCGTGTCGCTGCAGAAAACTATCTGCAACATGCCGAACATTACTACCGCATCATCGAGGCCATCAACGAGGCCACGGCTCTAGAACAGCAGAACCAACGTCCGGTGGGATCGCCAGCAGGCGCCCCAGCTTCCTTCGCCCCGAACGGCCAGCAACCTGAAGTGCCAAACAATTATTATGGCACGGATGGCAATTTGGCTCAGCCGCCGGCGCCCGGTAACCCTGCGCTTGCCGCCAATGCAGGCCAGCCAGGCGAACAGCCACAACAGGCTCAGGCCGAAGTTGTCCAACGTCCACAGCCAGCTTTCTTCCCGCCGGCCGAGGACACGGACGACCAAAGTGCGCCAGAGCCTATCGCTGCACGCCGCTAATACCGGTAATTGGCAATTGGATCATACCGTTCTATAAAACGATATGACCGTTCCTCATAATTTCTTCGATACGCTACCACGCGACTGCTGGCTTGAAATCAATGCCGGGCAATTGGCTGAAAATGTCCGCATCCTGAAAAAGAAAGTGGATCGCCCGGTGCTTGTTGCCATTAAGGGTAACGGCTACGGCCATGGATATGGCATTGCTGCGCGCGCTTTTATAAAAGCTGGCGCCTCTTACCTTGGTGTTGCGAATTATTCTGAAGGCATTGTTGTCAGGGAAGAAGGTATTTCAACACCGCTCCTGATTATGAGCGCTTTACTCCCGGATGAAATGAAATTGGCTGCAGCGGCGGGCATGGAGTTTTTTGTTTTTCGCCCCGATCATTTGCAGGCGCTGAAAGAAATGCCGAAAGGCAGCAAGCCCGTCCGCGTCCATATCAAGGTTGATACAGGCATGGGGCGGCTCGGTTGCACGCCGCAAGAAGCGCTGGAGCTAGCCAAAGCCTTAAGCACCGTTCCGAATATCACAATCGCAGGACTGGCGACGCATTTTGCCATGACAGCGCAAGGGAATGATTATTTGCCTAAGCAGATCGCCTTGTTCGAACAAACTCTAAAAGCATTCGCTGATTGTGGTATTCGGCCGGAGATCATTCATGCCGGAAAATCCTCGACGATCCATGATCCAAGCGTTAACTATGACATGATCCGGCTTGGCGTCATTTCATACGGTATATCGCCTTCAGTTGACGGTTTTGATATTCCATCCGGCATGGCGCCCGCCTTGACATGGAAAGCACGCGTCACAAGCAGCAAAATTCTCCCAGCTGGCTCCAAGATCAGCTATGGCTGCGAATATGAGATGCCAAAGCAAGGCCGTGTCGGTATCGTGCCCGTAGGCTATGTTGATGGGTATCACCGCATCCCGAAAAATGTGAATTCTGTCCTGGTCGACGGCCGCGAATGTAAGACTTTGGGACGCATCAACATGGATCAATGCGTCATTGATCTTGGCGATATGCCGGACATGACGGGGGCAGAGGTGGTCTTGCTTGGTAAACAAGGTAGCGCTGAATTATCCGTCAGGGAATTGGCAAAACGCTGGGAAACCAACACTTATAGCGTTTATGTCAATATTGCACCGCGTGTGCCGCGGCGGGTTGTTGCCTAATTATGGCTGAAAACGAAAAATCCGGCTGGCTCAGCCGCATGCGGTCAGGCCTCAACCGTTCCTCTACCAAGCTCGCGGAGGGGATTGGCGGTATTTTCACTAAGCATAAACTTGATGACGAAACGCTGGCGCAACTCGAAGAGCTTTTGATCACCGCCGATATGGGGCCCACAACATCGGCCAAACTCGTGGCCGAGTTCTCTAAAAACCGCTTTGGTAAAGATATATCGGACAGCGAAGTTAAAACGGCATTGGCCGAGCAAATCACCACCCTCTTGCAGCCATACGCGCACCCCCTCATCATTGATGCAACCAAGAAACCCTTTGTGGTTTTGGTCGCTGGCGTTAATGGTGTCGGCAAAACCACGACACTTGGTAAGCTCGCGCAGTTTTATACCGGGCAAGGGCTTAAAGTGATGATGGCCGCAGGCGATACGTTCCGCGCCGCAGCCATCAGTCAGCTCAAAATCTGGGGTGAGCGCACAGGCGCTGAAGTTATTTCAGGTGAACAAAATGGTGATGCGGCATCGTTGGCCTTTCAAGCCTTAGAAAAGGCTCGGGCCAAAAATATCGACCTCTTGCTGATAGATACTGCGGGGCGCCTCCATAATAAATCCGATTTAATGCAAGAGCTCGCCAAGATTGTCCGTGTCCTTAAAAAATGTGATCCAGAGGCACCCCATGCAACGCTTTTGGTTCTTGATGCCACGACGGGGCAGAACGCACATGCCCAGGTTGAAACTTTTCGCGACCTCACACAAATTACAGGCCTTATTGTTACGAAGCTGGATGGCTCAGCCAAAGGCGGCGTGCTTGTGGCGTTGGCCGACCGTTTTAAATTGCCGATCCATGCGATTGGCGTTGGGGAGGGGGTCGAAGATCTACGGGCCTTTAAGGCCGAGGATTTTGCTCGTTCTCTGATGGGGTTGGGCTAAACAAAGGCCGCCTTAAGGGGGTCGAATGCCTTGTTGGGCTCACGATTTTTCTAACATTGTGTATATCGAAGAAGTTTTGGAATACAAAATCCGAAAACCAGTTCGCATGTCTTTCATTGAAAGCATTTAAGTAATAACCAAAATCAACTTTAAAGATTGAGTCTATTTTTTCTGAAGTGCATTCTTCAGCAGCTTCTTTTATATTAAATCTCGCAATCATTTCACGGTCAAAATTGCCTTGTGCGCGGAAACAAGCCCTGGTTTTCCACAAATGGCTAAATCCAGGCTTGCCGTCCATAATATGTTGTTCGATGATATGGCCCATTTCATGGAATGCATCCTTTATGAATTGAACTTTGTTTTTTTCATCATGCCACGGAACATAGTGGTCTCGGGTGATGATATGTTCCATGACCTGTCCCGAAGAGCGTATGCCTTGTCTTATCTCTCCACCTGACTCAAAAACAATTTTTGGTTTTTCGATAGCATAAAGGCCGGATATGAAATCATGAATTTTGTCGAGCATCATTTTTTGCTCTGTTTCAGCATCGCGATTGGTCTCAGCGTCGCCGTTGGCAGGGGATCTTATGCTTAGGAAAATATCTGTAAGTTGCTCGCGAAGCGATGGATCGGCACTCAAGAGGGCGAACTTTTCTTCGTGGAGCTGCAGGAGTTCATCGGGTAGCTGAAGATGTTGGAACATAAGGTGCCTAATATCCTCATTATTTATAACTATCTTTTTGTAGTATGTGGGCCCAATCGCTTCCAATAAAACATATTGGTCCTGTTCAGAAAGGGTCGCAAATTTGCGTGTAGCTTTCCTATAGGCTCTTTTAGAGGAAGTACACGTCGCTTTTTCGTAGACGGATGCGTGGGCTTTGCATATTCCGGCCGATATATCGGCAAGAACATACCCCTTGAGCCCTTCAAGTGCATCGAGGACGCTCCGGGGTAAATCGTCGATGACTTTTGGTTTTCTATAGGTCAATATTTGGTTGGCGAGTGCCTCATCACCAGCTTTGACTGCCGTTGCCAAAAGCATCCACACTGTTTCATCATCCAAACTGAGGTAGACAATTTCAGGGCTAATGCTGAAATGCTCAGCGAGGTGGCCGATTTTACCTTTTGCTTGCCCGACTACATCCGAAAGAGGCATTTGGCGCCATTCGGACGCACGATAAAAATTTACATCTCTCCACGGCGTCGGCTCCAGATGGTCTTCTGAAAAAGGCAAATCATTGGCTTCGCAATCATGGGCGGCGAAAAGCTGTCGTATAAGGCCACAGGCAGTGAAGAGGTGGGGGGAGAGCACCTCATCTATTTTTAAAATCGGCTCTGACATCAATATGATCTTCCTAATATTTTTGGCGCTTAGAAATATATTTATCATATTCCCAGTGCTGAGAGCCTGCTTTAATAGTTGCTAGATACATCGTATATATCCTATTTAATATATCTAACTATTTGAAATATAATGTATAGTTATTTTCCTATTGATATATAGGATAAAAGCTATTATAGTCGCAGCATGTCAAAGGCCTTCACGGATCTTATCCACTCGATTGAAAAATTCCTTACGGATAGTGGCCTTTCGCCAACGGTCTTTGGCCGTAAAGCGCTTAACGACCCCAATTTTGTTTTTGACCTCCGTGCCGGCAAGCGTTCGCCCAGCATGCGCACAGTTGAGAAGATCCATGCCTTTATTGCTGCTTACAACAAACCCTCTAAATCTGCAGCGCCAACATCCCCGAATAAAATCCGCACTTTCACGGACGCCAAAGGGGCGGTCGCTTATGTGCAGGAGCTTTACGATACAAGCACCAGCTTTCTGCGCGACCGCTTCAAACGTATGGCGGCGGGTGAAGCTATACAGGGGCATATTTCTGCTTGTTACCCCTATGCTGCGGTAACACCCATACGTCCCACACAGATTGATACACGCCTTGCTTTTGGATTTGTTTCAGGGCCTGGCCGTCACAGCACGACATTGACGCGACCTGACTTGTTCCAGAAATACTATACGGAGCAGTTCGAGCTTCTGTTGAAAAACCACCAAGTGCCGATTGAGGTGGGGCTTAGTGACTCCCCCATACCCATTCATTTTGCCTTCAGCGATGGCATGCATGTCGAAGGCGGGCTTGAGCCCGCGCGTGTTGCCCTGATGCGGGAAGTTTTTGACCTGCCAGATCTTTCTGTCATGGATGATGGTATCGCCAATGGCACGTCACCCTCCCATTTCAGTGATGATATGCCGTTGGCTTTGTTCACAGGGCCCCGCGTTGATTATTCGCTGCACCGGTTGCAGCATTATACGGGTAGCGATCCCAACCATTTTCAGAATTTTGTCATCTTCACCAACTACCAATTCTATGTTGACGAATTTCTTCGCATGGCGACGATCGTGATGGAAAAGTCCAGTGATCCAGAAATAGCCAAATATAGGAAACAATATACATCTCTTGTCGCACCCGGTGGCCATACGATTTATAATGCTAACCACAGCGATAAAGCAGCCACAGGGGAACGCCTGACGCGGTTACCGCAAATGCCTGCTTATCATATGAAGCGCGATGATAAGAACGGCATTACTATCATCAATATCGGCGTTGGCCCCAGCAACGCACGCACCATTTCTGACCACATCGCTGTCATCCGCCCGCATGGCTGGATTATGCTCGGCCATTGTGCGGGGCTTCGCGAAACACAGAAACTCGGTGATTATGTGTTGGCACACGGCTATGTGCGCGATGACCATGTCCTTGACGATGACCTGCCGATCTGGGTTCCTATTCCTGCCTTGGCTGAAGTACAGCGCGCCTTGCAGGATGCGGTTGCTAGCGTAACGGGATTGGAAGGCTTTGGCCTTAAATCAGTTATGCGCACAGGCACCGTCGTCACAACAGACAATCGTAATTGGGAAATTGGCGGCTATAGTAAGTTGGTTGAACGCTTTAACCAATCGCGCGCCATTGCGCTCGATATGGAATCTGCGACCATTGCGGCCAATGGTTTCCGCTACCGTGTGCCTTATGGGACTTTGCTTTGTGTTTCAGACCGTCCCCTGCATGGCGAAATCAAGCTGCCCGGTATGGCTAACCGTTTTTATCGTCAGCAGATCGACCAGCATTTGCAAATTGGTGTCAAAGCCATGGAGCTATTGCGTGAGACAGGTATTGAAGCCTTGCATAGCCGCAAGTTGCGGAGCTTCTCAGAAACTGCGTTCCAGTAATTACTCACCCATCTGCAATAAGCCCCCACGTTTGCGCGCACCCTGATAGGCCAGCCAAAAAATGAAACTGGCTATGAGCAGGTAAATGATATTCAAGCCCAAGGCCGTCCACAAAAGCTCAGGATGAAATTCTTGCTGTGCTATCTGTGCCTTCATGCATTCGAAAACATAAGTGGCAGGTATGGCATGCGAGATGTGCTGTAGGGCTTCGGGTAGGATTGAGACTGGATAATAGGGTGCGATGAAAGGTATCAAAAGCCAGGTCGCCATCCAGGCCATCCATTCTGCCGACATGCCATAACGTAATAAGAGCGCAATAATCAGCAACCCATACCAGCAACCATTGAGCGCGAGCAGGGGGATATAAGCCCCTAAAGGCCAGCCCAGGCTGAAGAGTGAAAAGCCAAACAGATACTTGCCAATCAAGATAGCGGGCGTCAGGGCTATGGCGGTGCGCACAAAGCAAACACTGATGAGACCAAGGGCATATTCAGAAAATTTAATGGGGCTCGCGAACAAATGCCCAAGGTTGCGCGACCAAATTTCTTCCATGAACAGCATCAGCATCGTGGTGCAAACACGGACAAAAACCTCGACCAGTAAGACACTGGCGATAAGGGTGCCACTGGCAAAAATACTGTCGGTAAATTTCTGTACGAAATAAAGGCTGGTAAAGCCCCAGGTTGCCATATTGATGATGGGCCAATAAAGCATTTCAACCAGGCGCGGCAAGGACCCGGCATGCAAGTAATAATGCCGGAGGGCCAGCCCATAAATACGGCGCAGGAACAAGACCATACAGGATTGCCGTTCAGACGGCAGTGCGGTTACGTGCGATGTCAAGGAATACCTCTTCCAAATTTCCACGGCTGTACGTTTCAATCAGTTTTTGCGGCGAGCCGCGGTCAACAATCTTGCCAGACTTCATGACAATTACGTCATCACACATGCGCTCAACCTCATACATATTATGCGATGCCATAAAGATCGTGGCTGACGTCTCTTTCCGGTAATCCATTAAAAGTGTCCGCACCCAATCAGCGGTGTCGGGATCAAGCGATGCTGTGGGCTCATCCAACAGCATCAAGCGTGGTTTATTGAGCAGTGACTTGGCCAGCGATGCGCGCGTACGCTGCCCCGCCGAAAGCGACCCATGGGGCCGGTCGAGTAACCCCGTAATTTGTAATTGCTCAGCCAGTTCATCAATGCGGGTTTTTAAATGCGGTACACCATAGAGATGCCCATAAACATTCAAATTCTCCCGCACCGTCAGCCGGTTTGGCAAATCCACATAAGGTGATGAGAAATTGACCTTAGCAGCAATAGGGGAGCGTTCCTTCAAAAGGTCGCGGCCTAAAAGCCGGATGCTGCCTGATGTCGGCTGCAAGAGGCCTAACAGCATTGTCATGGTCGTGGTCTTGCCCGCGCCATTGCCGCCGAGCAGGGCGGTGATGGTGCCAGCGCGTATGTCCAAATCGATCGAATCGACCGCGACAATCTCGCCAAAAGCCTTGCGTAATTTCTTCGTTTCTATGGCAAAATCGGTGTTTATCATCTGTCTTTAAGGCCTAAAAAAGATTTCTGGCCTATTCTTTAGCAGAAATAGGCCAATCAGTTAAAGGGTGGTAAATATCTGTTAACTGGGTCTTCAGAAGTTCCCGGTAATCTTACAGCCTCGAAACCCTTCGCTTCCCTGTCTTAACCCGGCTTTTATGCGTTCCAAACCTCCTGCCATAACCGCGACCAAACGCCCGCGCTCGAAGTCCAGCATTGTGCTTGCCACAATCGTGAACCCGATTTTGCTTGCCATCAGCTGCTATGGATTCTGGTTGTGGTTCAAGATCATGAGCGCAACCAAATTGCTCGAACAGCATGAGCTGTTCATGATCCTCTCCCTGGCGCTCGTGCCTTTGGTGGTTTTCCTTTTCATCACCATCGCTGCTGTGCAGCGGCTGGAATATAATCGTCTTTCATCCAGTTATCAGGTGCGTCTCGATCAATTACAAAAACGCCTCAATGCGCAGGAGGATTTTTTGCATTCGATGACAGATTACAACCCGGAATCCATCGCCATCTTTGATAAGAATAACAGTTACTGGTTCGTCAATCTCAGTGCCTCAAACCATCTTGGTTTTGATGCAAAAGAAATCATTGGCAAGTCCTTGGCCAAGGTTGTTGGTATTGACCGTGCCAAGAAACTCGAAGGTCGGCTTAACCAAGTGCGCGAGACCGGCAAGAGTATTGAAACGCTTGACCAGAATATGGATGAAAAAGGCCAGCCCCGTTTTATCCAAGCCCACTTTGAATCTGTGAAGCCCTTCGGCGAGTTTGGCGGCGGCGTTATGTTACGTGAGGAGGACGTCACCAACCTCATTGTCGAGCGCGAACGCCGTGAAAATATGCTGCGCCAAGTCATTGGCACACTCGTCGCTGTTGTCGACCGCCGCGACCCTTACGCCGCAGGCCACTCATCACGCGTCGGTCAATTGTCGCGTGCGATAGCCGAACAAATGGTTTTGAGCGAAAAGGAAATTGAAGCCTCCGAGATCGCAGGATCGCTTATGAATTTCGGTAAAGTCTTGGTGCCGCGCGAAATCCTCACTAAGACCACAGCGCTTACCGCTGATGAATTGCAGCGTGTACGTGACAGCATCCTCACATCTGCCGATATCCTATCCATCATCGATTTCGTTGGCCCCGTTGTGCCTACGCTCAAGCAAGTCTTAGAGCGCTTTGACGGTACTGGCGCGCCATTGGGTCTTCAGGGCGACAAGATTTTAGCAACGGCACGTATTGTCACAGTCGCTAATACATACGTAGCCTTGATCAGCCCGCGTGCCCATCGTGGCGGCTTGGGGTTCAAGGATGCCATCGAAAATATGATGCGTGATGCTGATAAAGTCTTCGATCGCGCTGTTGTTATGGCGCTCTCTAACTATGTGCAGAATAGCCCCAACAAGCTTGACTGGCTCACGCCAAGCAAGCAATCATAAGGCATGCACGCACACACCCCGAAGGTTAAATCCGGCCGCGATTTCCTAGACCTCGATCAAATTGATCCGGCTGAGTTGAAATCCATTCTCAAACTTGCGCATAAGCTCAAGCGAGATCCTTTGGCTTTCCGCCCCTTCGCGGGCAAAACACTGGCGTTGATTTTTGAAAAGCCTTCGACCCGCACACGCGTCTCGTTCGAAGTGGGCATGCGCCAATTAGGCGGGCAGGTGACGACTCTCAGCGGCGCGGAAATTCAGCTTGGCCATGGCGAGACTATTGGTGACACGGGTCGGGTCCTATCGCGCTATACCGATATTATCATGTTGCGTACTTTTGCAGCTGAGAAATTATACGAATTGGCGGTAGGTGCGACTGTGCCCGTCATCAATGGCCTGACCGATAGCACCCACCCGTGCCAGGTTATGGCTGATATTATGACCGCCGAAGAACGCCTTGGGTCCTTGGTAGGGAAGACGGTGGTATGGAGTGGCGATGGCGGCGATAACGTTCTTATCAGCTGGATTCAAGCGGCGCCTATTTTCGACTTTACCCTTAAAGTCATTTGCCCGCCTGAATTCATGCCACCTCAGAATATCTTGATTGCCGCCCAAAGGAAGGGCGCCCGTGTCAGTGTCACAGCTGATCTTAAGGCTGTTGAAGGTGCCGATATTGTCATTACGGATTGCTGGGTCTCAATGCATAACAGTGATGCTGCCGCCCGGCATGAACGCCTCACGCCTTACCGCGTTGATGCTGCCTTTATGGCTAAAGCATCGCCCAGGGCTATATTTATGCACTGCCTCCCGGCGCATCGTGGCGAGGAAGTCACGGATGAAGTCCTGGATGGTAAGCAGTCCGTCGTCTTCGACGAAGCTGAAAATCGTATGCACGCTCAAAAAGCTATTATGTGCTGGTGCATGGGAATTGAGCCGTAATGAGGAGGTTAAATGCGTAGTTTAGCTTTGGTCTTTAGTCTATTCTTTTTAATATCATCACCATTACATGCGGCAGAGAAAGAATCTGCGTTCAGCCGCGTTATGCGTACAAACACTCTACGTTGTGGTTACGTTATTTTACCTCCGCAATTTGTCCAGGATCCCAAGACAGGCCAATTTTCAGGCGTTGCGTATGATGTCGTCATGGAAATCGCCAAACGGTTGCATTTAAAAGTGGAATGGACTGAACAAGTCAATTTTGCCACGGTAGGTGAGGGCATTTCATCGGGTCGTTACGACGCTTTTTGTCTGACAACCTACCGTTGGTCGAATTTGGCGCGTGTATTTGATTATACGAGCCCCATTTTCTACAGCACGACTGATGCCTATGTCCGGAATGGTGATAAGCGCTTTGATAATAATTTAAGTGCTATCAACGACCCTAAAATCAAAATTGCCACGATCGATGGTGAGGGTGGCGAGACTATTCGTGGTGAGGATTTTCCTAAAGCCCAGCTTTATTCCATGCCCCAAGACACAGCCCTTAGCATGCTTTTGGAAACGGTCGGCGATGGCAAGGCGGACATCACATTTGCCAATCCTCTTATGGCGATGCCCTATTTATTGGCTAGGCCCGGCTCTGTTAAACGGGTCGAAACCCGCAACCCCATTCGGGCCTACGCTCATGCTCTGGCTTTTGGAAAGGGCGAGCAGGAACTCGTATCGACTTTTAATGTCGTTCTGGATGAAATGCTCAATAGCGGCGTGATTGACCAAATCCTTGATCGATACGAAAAGATTCCGCATAGTTTTGTGCGTGTAAAATCTCCTGTAAGGAACTGATATTTACCGGATTTGACACAGGAATGCTTGACGCCTAAGGCGTAACCGAGCAAATTCCTCTCATGTCTCAAATTACACAACCCCCCCGTCCGCGCGTCCTTGGCCCTGTCAATTGGTTGGGGCTTCAAACCCTTACCGGTAAGGAAACGGGCCGTTTTATCAAGGTCTATGCGCAGACTATCGTGGCACCTGTTATCACGACGCTTCTGTTCTATTTGGTGTTCTCATTAGCGCTCGGTGGCGCCCAACGCATGATCGGCGCCACTCCCTATATGGCCTTTTTAGCACCTGGCCTCATCATGATGTCGATGGCACAAAACGCTTTCGCGAATACATCGAGCTCGATGGTGATTTCCAAAGTCCAAGGCAATATCGTGGATGTGTTGATGCCGCCTTTGTCCCCTATGGAATTGACACTTGGTTATACACTCGGCGGTATTGCGCGTGGCCTCGTTGTTGGGTTTGTCTCAATCCTTGTTTTGGCCTTGCTCATGGATGTGCAAATCTCGAACGTTTTTTACATCATTTACCATGGCTTGATGGGCTCTATGATGTTGGCGCTCTTGGGGTTAATCGGCGGTATCTGGTCGAGCAAGTTTGACCACCTTGCTGCAGTCCAAAACTTCATCATCATGCCAGCAACATTTCTCTCCGGCACATTCTATACGGCCGATCGGTTGCCAGAGTCCTGGCGCTTTCTGTGCCATCTTAATCCATTCTTTTATATGATTGATGGATTTCGTTATGGCTTCATCGGTATCTCAGATGGCACGCTGGGTGTTGGCTTAGTCACCCTGGCCGTTACAAATATTATTCTTTTAGCGGTTGCCTACCGTATGATCTCAACTGGCTATAAACTTAAATCCTGAGGAAGACTGAAATGGCTGAAGTAAACGATCCCAATAATATGCCGCCCTTGATGCCTGTTTATGCCAAGGCCGATATTTATTTCGAGCGTGGTGAAGGTTGTTATTTGTTTGATGAGAAGGGCGACCGCTACCTCGATTTCATCGGCGGTATTGCTGTAACAGGCTTAGGCCATGCGTATCCCGCCATTATCAAGGCACTTACGGATCAAGCTGCGAAACTTTGGATCGCATCAAACATTTTTAAGATCCGCAACACCGAAACCCTCGCTCAGCGCCTGACCGACCTGACATTCGCCGACACGGTTTTCTTTCAAAATTCGGGTGTTGAAGCTTGGGAATGCGGCATCAAGGTTATCCGTAAATATTTCAGTACGATTGGCCAGCCGCAGCGCTACCGCGTTATCAGTTTCCAGGGTTGCTTTCATGGGCGCACGCTTGCTGCTATTGCCGCTGCCAAGACTGAGAAAATGGTTGGCGGCTTTGGCCCGCAAACCGAGGGCTTTGACCAAGTCGCGTGGGGCAATCTCAACGAAGTGCGCAATGCCATTACCGCCGAGACAGCCGCGATCATGATCGAGCCTGTTGTGGGTGAGGGTGGTATGAAGGTGGCGCCCCCTGAATTCCTGCGGGATCTGCGCGCGACCTGCGATGAATTTGGCCTCTTGCTTTATTTCGACGAAATCCAATGCGGTATGGGTCGCACGGGTAAACTCTTTGCCCATGAATGGGCGGGCGTGACGCCTGACGTTATGTGTATAGCGAAAGCTTTGGGCAATGGGTTTCCAATCGGTGCTTGCCTTGCCACGGGCAAAGCGGCGCAGGGCATGGTCGTTGGCACCCATGGTTCGACCTATGGTGGTAATCCCCTGGCAACGGCAGTCGGCAATGCCGTGCTCGATATCATCGCCAAACCTGCCTTCTTGGAAGATGTCAGGCGTAGGAGCGATTATTTCGAAAAGAAACTCGACCAATTAATCGTGCGTCATCCGAAAATATTTACTCAGAGGAATGGCAAGGGGTTTATGCAAGGCCTTATCTGCACCCCTTTGAACACAGATGTTATCAAGGAATTGCGTGAAGACAAATTGCTGGCAGTGAGTGCTGGCGAAAATCTTGTACGCTTCCTGCCTTCCATGCTGGTGACAGAAGCTCAGATCGATGATGCCGTCGCTATTATCGACCGTGTCGCAACCCGTATGGCAAAGGCTTGAACATGAAAGTGCCTCATCTTCGCTTCGCTCTCGCTTTCTTACTGCTTCTCACGGCCTGTGGCTCATCAAAGGATGAGGACGCCAAGGAAGAACCGAAGGTTGAGAAAGAAGAGAAGATCAAGGAGCCAGTGCCAATCTGCCCGCAAGTTGCCATTTTACGTGATCTTGAAAGGATAAGCGATTACGGAACAGAAAAACCCGATCCCGCTGAACTTGTCGCCCAGGCCAAAATGATGGCTGTAGAGGGTGATTGTGGGTATGTAGACACCGGTATTGATATCAAGTTCGAGCTTAGTTTTGTTGCGCAAAAAGGGCCGCGCCTTGGGGGGCTACATACCAGCATGCCATTTTTCATTTCCGTTATTGATCCAGAAGGAAAGATCTTGAATAAGGAAAAGATGACTGAGGAGTTTGGCTTTGCGAGTGACAGCAAGATAACGCAGAAATCAGAAAACCTACACGTCTTTATCCCGCTCGATAAATCTATTCAAGCTCAGGGACCAGGATATCAAGTTTTGGTTGGGTTCCAGCTTACGCAGGATCAGTTGGATACGGTACGCCAGAAACACGACGTGCCGGCGAACTAGCTTCGAGGGCGTTCTCGTTAGCAGCTGTGTATGACGTCACATTACGCATAACGTCAATAATGGATTCCGTAACAAGTGGTTTTGTTTGGATGGATTCGTATCTCAATCCACGGCGTTCTGCTTCTCGCTTAAACGTCTCAGGCTCTGCGGTCATGACAACGGCGGCCAAACCAGGGAATTCCTTATTGATCAATTCCACTAAATCAGCACCACCGATAAAATTATTATAGTCACGTCCATCATAGTTAAAGTCGGTCAATACCCGGGAAAAGGATTCTGCCCGCAAGATATCTTCAGCTTCGGTGTAGTCACCGGCTGCCGTAACATCAAAACCAGCGTTCTTAAAGTGCATGACTAAGGCTTGGCGTAAGGCGTGATCATCCTCAACAATAAGAATGGTTGGGGCAGGTTGTGTGCCTGTATTGGCTGATGATCCAGAAGTAGAGTTTTTCTGGGTATATGCAACGGGAAGGAGTGCTTGTCCATCCGCATTGCTCACATCACCAATCCGGAGGCCGTGGACTGTTTCATTGGCAGCGTCGACTTCGGCGCGAAGGATGAATTTACCAGTCAGTGGATCCACCCAACA